>OLOW01001834.1_pt1 | contig 14758 bp, 7 predicted proteins | sample 1672801 | NCBI WGS metagenome assembly OLOW01 (sample SAMEA3136725, study PRJEB25190) | human gut metagenome | biome: human gut; feature: human-associated habitat; material: faeces | place: Austria | collected 2013 | reverse complement strand
CATAAAAATTCAAGAGTAAAATCTGACAACGATTTAATCAGTGTTTCCCTAGAAAGGCCAAAGTATGAAACATATCGCTATCCTCGCCCTTCAGGGGGCATTCATCGAGCATGAACGAATGCTCACAAAGCTCGGGGCTTCCTGCTTTGAGATACGAAACCGGAAAGATCTCGAGCGCCCTATGGACGGGCTCGTCCTTCCCGGCGGGGAAAGCACCGTACAGGGCAAGCTGCTCAAGGATGAAGGACTTTTCGCGCCGCTCCAGCAAAAAATCCGAGCAGGTCTTCCCATCATGGCCACCTGCGCCGGCATGATCCTCCTCGCTGAGCATCTGGAAAATGATGCGAACACATGGTTCGCTACGCTTCCTGTGACGGTCCGCAGAAATGCCTACGGCCGCCAACTCGGAAGCTTCATCACCACGGCACCGGTCAAAGGCGTGGGCGACGTGAAGATGAATTTCATCCGCGCCCCCTACATCGCCTCTGCATCGCCTGACGTAGACATCCTCGCGACCGTGGATGACCACATCGTCGCTGTCCGCTATGGAAAGCAGCTCGCACTCTCCTTCCATCCTGAGGTCGGACATGATGACCGCATGCACCGGCTGTTTCTTGATATGATTGGGGACTAGGGATTAGGGATTGGGGATTAGGAGCGCCGAGTGACCGATGACTGGTGACTTGAATACTACTTTCGGGCATCGCCCCATATATATTCGCGGCGAAGCCGCCACCTTCATTCCTCACTCCTCATTCAATCGAGGCTTTCAAACGTAATCAAGGGACGGCACGCCCTACGGGCTACCCCTGAAATAAAAAAGACGTCATGATGCTTTCGCATCGTGACGTCTTTTTTAGGAAACACTGATTCAATCGTTGTCAGATTTCATTCTTGGATTTTTATACAGAGCAAGGAATCATCTGACGAGAATAGCGAGCTATGTAAGGAATATGATGACGAAGCTATGGATAAAAATCCATATGAAATCCGACTCTGCGATTGAATCAGCGTTTCCTTTATTTCATGGATTTCAATATCTCATAGCTGGCCTCGTCGAGTGCATTCTTCTGGCTCTGGAAGCCGAGGAAGAGAAGGCTGCGATAGCCTTCGCCCGTCTTGGTCAGAAAGCCTCGCATATAGAGAGGGATCGCCCATCCGTCCGCGACCAGGTACGGCGAGAGGGCAAAGCCGTAGGTCTTTGGCTGGCTGAGTACCTTGTGCAGCTGCTCCACATGCATCATGCTGACGCCCATGAGGTCATAGGGGATGGGCTCGCCAGTCGCCTCGCGCGTCCCCTTGGCGGTCTGCAGAAAGATGTTATTCAGTATCGCTTCCGCCTCCATCAGGCCGATGTTGAAGTGGAGCATGCGCTGCCCCGCCGCCGGAGTGAAGCCTTCCGGCAGGAACATGTCGTGGAAATAGGCCTCCGCCGCTTCCCCTTTCATTTCCATCCCGAAAGCGATGACGGACGCATCCTGCTTCTTCCCGGGAAGGAAGAGCAGCCCCGCGCAGGGATGTGGATCGCTGGAGAGGTGGAAGGGCGTAAAGGTCATCCCCTTGGGAAGATTTCCATCTCCCAGAAATCCCCGGCTCTCCGGTGTGAGTGCGAGAAGCTCTTCCATCGGCAAGGGCTCCATGACCTTGGAAGCCGCGGCATTGACGCTCTCTCCCGCCGCGAGAGCAGGCACTGCGCTACTGCCGGCCATACCGTCCGCCTGAGACAGACCGCCCGTCAGAAGAAGGGCGGCTCCCAGGCAGAGTGAAAGCATGCGTTTCATTTTCCGGCTCCTGCCAGCGCCTTGTCGACGATGGGTTCTAAATACGCGCCGGACGCCTGATCCGCCGCAAGCAGGGTATAGGTCGTCATGCCCTTATCCTTGTGAATGATCGCTTTCAGATAGACGGGAAGGGTAAAGCCGTCACGAATGATGGAAATCTGCGCGCTGCCTGTGCTGTAGGCAAGCCCTTTCTTCGAAGTCTTGTCCGCCCAGTCCGAGTGCGCCTTCACTGTGAGCTGTCCGTGCGCCATCGCCAGAAGAGGCGCCAGCTCTTTGGCTTCCGCCTCTGCCTGATTGTCTTTCGCCGCTTCCTTTGACTTTGTATTGAGCGCCACGCTATAGAGGGCGAGCTTCATCTCGTCAGCATCCGAGAGCGCGATCGAGACGACCATCCCCTGATAGCAGATGCCTTTGTCCTCGCTTCTCACCTGATAGAGCTTGCCGCGGCGCAGTACATCCACCGCCATCTGTGCCACGTCATGAGAGTAGGCTTCGTTCTTTGGGAAAAGATTCTCCTTCTTGATCGCCTCTTCCACGGTCGTTACCGCTTTATCTTCCATGAGCCAGTCATGCAGCTGGCTGCCAAAGAAGGAGCGTTCGCCGTCAAAGACGCTGACCTTCTCGCCAAGGTCGAGCTTTTCACCGCCGGAAAGAACCATCGAGTCTGCGTCCGCTGTCAGGACACCGCCTGCCAGCGCCAGAGATGCCATGGAAATCGTCATCCATTTCGAAAGTTTCATCTATGTCACCTTTCTTTCAGGAAATATGTAGAAGTTCGTGCCTCTATTATAGCATAGTTGGGGGTTCGGGGTTCAAGGTTCGGGGTTAGCCCCGGGGGCGGAGCGTCCCTTGATTACTGTTGAAAGACGCGCTTGAATGAGAAATTAGAAATGAGAAATGATGGTGCGGCGCATAAAAATCAGAAGCGCCGCAGAGTTTAAATAACGGCGGTGCCCGAAAGTCTCTTGATGGCAGACTTCCCTCGTATCATCAGCCTTCCCCTCGAGGGGAAGGTGCCCCGAAGGGGCGGATAGGGCACTGGCGGGATGAAAGAGAGTGGGGAAATGCGTCTCAAATCGACGATTTATGAAAGCACCCGAGCGCCGCTAACGCTGTCCCCCTTCCCCATGTGAGGAAGGAAAATCGATGGCAACTTCGCCGCGAATATATATGAGGCGATGCCCGAAGGTAAGTGGATAGCAGGTTTCCCTTTTGGAAGTTCCAAACATTGCCCGCCAAACCGCCAATGACAAAGATTTCTCGCTCCGCTCGAAATGACGATACGGGAGTCTGATGTCTTCTAGTCTCCTAGTTACTAGGTACCAGTCACTAGTCACCACTCGATCCCTTACTTCTTCCACTTCATATCAGCGAGCCATGGCATGTAGAGCGACTTGAGGTCTATTTCCTCTCGCGGCACTTTCTTGGGCGGATCGTCCTCGATCTCAGGGCAGGCGGAGCCCTTCTCGAGCTCGGCGCGCACATCGGCTTCCGCATCGCCATGGATGGCGATGGCTTTTTCAAACCATTCCTTGGCGCGCTTGAGGTCAGGCTCCCCATAGAGACCGCGCTGATAGAAAAGGCCGAGATTCATCATGCCCCAGTCGCTGCCAAGGTCGGCTGCCCTTTTATACCACTCTTCCGACTTTGCCATGTCTCCGATTTCCTGAAAAAAGATCCCGAGATAGTTCGCGACATCTTTCGCCTGCGGCCCTTTTTTCTCATACGCTTTGTATAGACACCGAAGGCCTTCGTCATGGTTGACGGGCGTGCCATTCCCGTAGAGGTGCATCATGCCAAGGTCGATCATGCCGGTCTCATTGTCCAAAGCCGCCGCCTGGCCGGCCCAGTGGAAACAATTCGTCCAGTCTTCCTTCATGCGGTATCCGATGCTGATCTGACTTGCGATATCGCCTTTGGCCTGGTCTTCAAAAATCTCCTGCCCTCTCTCCCATGCTTCTTTCAGATAATGAATGGCTTCCTCCGGAGAAGGCGGCTTCTGCTGGAGCGCGCCATTTCCCAGATTGATGAGGCAGTACACATCCCCCAGGTCATACGCCTTCTTGTACCATGCTTTGGCCTCTTCTCGATTTCCCAGCCAGAACGCGCACATCCCGGCCATATTCGCCGCCTCGCCGCGGATGCTCCGCTGCATGTCCTCGGGCATCTGGGGATCTACCTTCGCATCGTAGCAGCTCTTGAACCAGTGGAAAGGCTCACTCGCATCCGCCGTATCCGGAAGTTCATCCAGAAGATACTGCGCGTAGTGGAGCATGCCAAGCGGCGAGCCCAGCTCCGCCGCCTTTTTGACCCAAACGGCGGACTCCTTCATTTCATCCATGAGCGAATAGCAGAGCGCGATCTGGTCCGCCAGACTGCCGTCCGGCAAAATGTCAAAGGCCTTCTTGTACCAGAAAAGGGCTTCTTTGAAATCTCCTTCCACATGGTAGAGCTGCGCGAGCTGGATCAGCATTTCCGGCCGCCCGCTCTTGGCGGCGACCACCGTGTACTTCAGCGCATCGCCATACCGCTCCGCATCCATCGCGATCAGTGCCAGCCGTTGCGCCGCCTCTTCCTCTTTGTAGCCGTGCAACGCAAAGACCTTCTCCAAAAGTGCCTTTGCCATTTCGATATTCTGCTTGCAGCCGCGCCCGTCCTGCAGGCAGCAGCCCAGAGAGAACATGCCTTGCGCATTGTCCAGCTTCACGCTGGCGCGGAGCCATGCGATCCCCCGCTTCGGCGCCGTGTCTAAGAGCACCTCTCCCAAGAGCGCCGCCGCGTCTCCCGCGCACTCGCCCTTCCAGTCATAGACCTTCGCCAGCGCATTCTCCGCCTTGATGAGATCCACCTTCACGCCGTAGCCATACGCATAATGAAGCCCCAGATAGAACCAACCCCAGACATTCTTCCAGCGCACGGCGATCTCGCTATAGTAGAGAGACTTCTTGAAATCCCTCTGAAACAGATAGTAATCCGCGAGAATACGCGCGGCCTCACCGGCGGATGCCTTGTGCTCCTCCGCGATCTCTTTCAAAAGGGCTTCACCGTCTGCGCCCGCCATGGTCTTGTCATAAAGCAGGTGCGAGGCCCAGCGGATGCGGCTCTGCCAAAGCCCCGCTTTCATGCATTTTTTATTCCACGTCCAGCGCCTCTTCTCATTCGCCTTCCTGACAAGTCCCACGCGGTACACATCCGCCATCTCATACATGGCCAGCACATCGCCTGTCTTCGCCAGTGCTTCCACCTGCGGCATGCAGTGACGGAAAATCCTCCTCTGCGTGATGGTTCCCTGCCGGGTGGCATAGCCCACATTCAGAGCCGCCAGCAGATCGCCCGCCTTCTTCCCGTCCTCTGCATAGCGCTTCGCCAGCTTTTTATCCGCCGGAGCGATGTAGCCATGCTTGGCGTATTCGCCCAAAAGGTACATGGCGCGACCACTTCCCTCCGACGCTTCTTTCAGCAGTACGTCATAGGCTTCCTGTAATTGTCCATCGATGAAAAGTTTTTCGCCTTGTGTCATAAAGAATGTCCTTTGGAATGAAATAGCGCCACGAAGCGGGCGCTGGGAAATGGGATTTGGGGTGCGCCCATGGGGCGCAGCGTCCTTTGATTGTTTGCGAAAGAGGTTTGGCGGGTTCAACAGGTTCAAAGGGTAGGGCGGGGGTGGTGCGGCGCATTTCGTCATCCTGAGCGGAGAAAAATGGCTTATCTGAAATAGGAGAATTGAGTCGACGGATCTAAGCGCCGCGATTTTTGAAATAAGCGTTGCTTTCGTATCGTTAGCCTTCCCCTCTAGGGGAAGGTGCCCCGCAGGGGGCGGATAGGGTGACTATGGTATGAAAGATGAATGATCGAATGTCCCCAGTCACTCCTAATCCCTAGCCACTCATCCCTAGCTACTAGTCACTAGTCACCAGTCACTATTGATACAACACATCCAGCACCGCTTTCACCTGCGCTGCGGTCAGCTGGCCGGGTGCGCTGGCTTCTTTGCCGGCTGCGAATGTGATGGGAGCGCCCAGATCGCTGCCTGCGATGCGGGTGAGCTGCCCCGCCTGCCCCATACCGATCGCGATGACCGGCGTCTCCGGGAAATCCTCCCGGATGCGGGCCGCCGCCGAGAGGAGCGCTGCGGTATCACGAGGCGCTCGTGGCATGACCGCGATTTTCAAAATATCCGCCTTGAAAGACGCCATATTTTCATACGTATCGATCAGCTCCGTCTCGCTCATCGCCCGCTGGAATTTGTGATAGCTCATCAAGACGGGGATCCCCTGCTCGTGCGCCTGCTTGATCAAGACCTTCGTATCGAGCACTTCATGCCCATACTCCACATCGAGCACATCCGCCCAGTGCGAGCGGATGATGAGCGATAGCAGCGATACATACTCACCGCCCGGGGTCTTGTGCGCCCCGCCCTGGCTCTTCGTGCGTACCGTCGTCAAAAGCGGCACATCCTTGAAATGCGTGCGGATAACCGCATAGGCAGCTTCCAGATCTTTTGTCGCATGGAAATCCTCCTGATTCAGGAAATGATCCACGCGCCACTCGAGCATATCCAAAGGACAGGATGATAGTGATGCACATTCCTTTTCCAGATCTTCCAAGTGGGAAGAGACCAGCGGAACGCAGATCTTCGGCCGTCCGCTGCCGATCGTAAGACGTCTGATATTCATAGAGTTCACGCTTTCTGTCAAAACAGGGCTCCAGATGCGCCCATTGATGGCCCAAGGAAAAGGTTTCATTTGGGCTGAGGGTTCTGGTAATAGTATTCCCGTATCGTCATCCCGAGCGAAGCCGAGGGATCTTTATCGCACGGCCGCCATATGCACGCATGCGCCCTCTCTCAAACGACACCTTGGTGCTTCCTTTTTCGCCTTTCTCTCACTCACGATTTACCGGTCTGCAAGAAGGATCCCTCCACTTCGGCCCTCATGACACGCAAGAAAGACGGATGTCTCGCATCCTCTTTCATACCGCTGCGTAGAGTTGTGCCTCTCCGAGGCACTCTATCCTGCGCCTTCGGCGCGGCCCTTCTCCAAGGACCTACTCGTATCATCGGAGTGACTGGTGACTAAAAAGCCACGTTCGGGCGGCATCGCCCTTTATAAAAATCGACGCGAAGCGTCGCTCTGCCTAAGCCTTCCCCTCGAGGGGAAGGTGCCCCGAAGGGGCGGATAGGGCACTAGCGGTATGCAAGGCAGATGAGGCAAATAGAAAAGGCATTTGCGAACAAAGTGGGGCTTGCACATATTGCCTTCGGCACTTTTCCCGAAAAAGGGGAAGGCCAATCGATGGCGGCTTTGCCGCAGTATGAAGAACGGCGATGCCCGCTTGAGACGTCAGGCGTTAGACATTAGACGTCAGATGTCTCCCAGTCTCCCAGTCTCCTAGTCTTTTAGTCCAGTCACCAGCCACTAGTCACTCCTAATCCCTAGCCACCAGTCCCTAATCCCCAGTCACCCATCTAACTTCTCCCTTCTCACTTTTTCTCTCCCATGCTATAATAGGAAAGATTCATGCGTTTGTAGCTCAGTTGGATAGAGCGGCGGTTTCCTAAACCGTGTGTCGGGGGTTCGAATCCCCCCAAGCGCACCAGAGAAAGCACTCCGAAAGGAGTGCTTTTTTATTTGGGTTCAGGGTTAGCCCCTTAGGCGTGCCGTCCTTCGATTGCGTGCGAAAGAGGTTCAGCGGGTTCAACAGGTTCAGAGGGTTCAATGGGGGTGGTGCGGCGCATAAAAATCAGAAGCGCCGCAGAGTATTAAAATAAGCGTAAAGCGCGTCCCCCCTTGAAGAGGGGGGTGCCCGAAGGGCAGGGGATAGACTGCCTCGAAGAGGCAGAATTCTGCAGAATGAGAACCAGGAAATGTGGAATAGACGGTAGAACGTCTGGAACAGATGGCATGCTTTCCGCCACGTAGAAGGGTGCCGCTGCGCGGCACATCCATCCTGCGCCTTTGGCGCGCCCCTTCTCTAAGGGGCTACCCAACTTCTTGGGAGCCCTAATCCCGAGCTACTAATCCCTAATTCCTGCTTTCAAACTTCAGGTTGATGGGTTCAAAAGGGTGGACAGAGTTGGTGCGGCGCATAAAAAAGAAGCGCCGCGGAGTATAGATGGTGGCGATGTCCGAAGGTGGCATTTCAGTCACTAGTCACAAGTCACTCGAGGCTCCTAATCCCTAGCTACCAGTCACCAACCACCAGCCACTAGTCAAAACAGCTTCTTAATTTTTGCGAGAATCCCGTTCTCCTTTTTTTCTTCTTTGGACGGAGCCGGCTTCTCGATTTCCCGCACGGGAGCTTCCTTTGGCTTTCCAGCCTCGCTCGGGCAAAAGGGGGCGGGCGCGGTGAAGGTGGGCATACGCAGGACCGGAGGTGCCATGATCTTCGGCTTCACGATATGACGAGTGCGGGCGGCGGGGCGGGCTTCGCTCCGGCCGTAGGGGACGTAGTGATAGGCACGCGAGGAGGGGTCGGGGACATTTCTGTCGCAGATGTACTTCGTGCCATTGAAGTCGATGCCGCGGAGACGTTCGAGCAGCATGGAGGCCATGACCTGCGGAGAGAAGTAGGAGAAGGGCAGTGAGGGTGCCATGCGGGCGATGGAGGAGAGGAAGGAGCCTTTCACATCGTCCATCGTCATGTGCAGGCCTTTCCTGATCTCATCCATGAGCAGGATCATACCCTTCTGCGTCGGGAAAAGGTTCTCGTAGGGCACGAGATTGTTCTTATTGCCCATGCCTGACATATCCATGAAGAAGACGAGGTAGAGGTAGGGCAGTGCGTAGTCATTGTGCTTGATGCGGATGTAGAAATTCGCCACGGTATAGTACATGTTGCGAAGCTTCGACCATTCCCCTGCCATGGTGTAGAGGGAAATCTTCTGCTGAAAGGCGCGGTAGAGAATGCCGCGGGCGGTGTAGGACTCACCGCGGGCCGAGAGAGCGGTCTGCGACTCGCCGATCTCGCCCTCGGTCAGACCGTAGTTCTCACGGACGTTCAGCACGTAGGCCATGTGGTGTCCGACTTCTGCCTGCCCATCCTTGGTGAGGACGTAAATCTTCGGGACGCCATGAGCATAGTCCTTCTCCGGCACTTTGGCGATGACGCGGCCCACGAGCTCGGCGTGCGTGCCTTCGCCGGAAAGATGGTATCGTTTGAGAAAATCGGAGAGCGCTTTGTCCGGCAGCATGGTGAGCGTCTCCTGCGGGCGGCTCATGCGGATCCAGCCGTCATCAAAGAGCTCGCTGATGCGGTCATTCGCATCATGTCCGTAGATGCTTTCTTTATAGGGCGGCACCTTGTGGTGCGCCGGCTTGCCGTCAAAGTAGTCCAAGAGCAGGATATCTTTGATCGATAGTCCCATGGTATCCCTCCTTTCTTCCGTAACTCAGATGGGCAAAAATGAAATGATTCACAATGCTCGTCGAATTTCCTGTTTCTCTTTTTATATCATCGCTATGTATCCATCCTCAAGTATAATACAGCCGGGGTATGCTTGGCAATCAAAAAGGCGATGCTCGATAATGAGCATCGCCTTTTGATTATGAGATAACGAGATTCAAGGGGAATGACGGGAAAGGTTGCGGCTTCGCCGCATTTTAGATGACGATAGTCAGCCTGCCCCTTGAGGGAAAGGTGCCCCGAAGGGGCGGATAGGGCACAGGCGGCAGGAAAGAGAGCGGGAAGGAGTGTTTCAGGTACGTCGTTTATGAGAATACCCTATCCACCGCTGACATGGTCCCCCTTCCCCGATGGGCAATGCTATTAAGTTAAGCGGCAGAACATTCTTGGCTCCCCATCGGGGGAGCTGCCCGGAGGGCTGAGGGGGTAGCACTACGGTATATCCAACATTGTTCGATGGCCGCTGGCATGCCCCTATTGCCTTCGGCACTTCCCCCGAAGGAGGAAGCAAGTCATTACGGTGCTAACAATTTCCTTAACTTAATAGCATTACCCCGATGGGGAAAGCTTAGGCGGAGCGACGCTTCGCGTCGATTTTTATAAAGGGCGATGCCCGAAGGCCGATGGATGACAGGTTTCCCGTTTATGGTTTCTGACACCCTCCGTTTCACCGCGAATGACAAAGATGTCTCGCTTTCGCTCGAAATGACGATACGGAAGTCTGATGTCCCCCACTCACTCGCGGCGCCTAATTCCCAGCCACTAATCCCTAGCTACTAGTCCCCAGTCACTAGTCACCAGTCCCTATTTCCCAAACTTCTTATCATACGCTTTGCGCACGGCTTCTTCTCTTGTCAGTCCTTCCGCCATGCCTGTCTTAATGGCTTCTTCCATGGCCTCGTATTCCTTCGGCATGACTTTGGTGAAGCGGGAGTAGTAGACATCCCAGCGCGCGAGGATTGATTCCGCCTTGCGGCTCCGTGTGGAGAGGTAGTGAGCGTCGATCAGTTTCTTGACGCTTGCGATTTCCTCTTTGTCCGTGAGCGGTTCCAAATGGATCAGCTCTTTGTTGCACAGGCGGTCATCGAGGTCGAGCACATAAGCGACGCCGCCGGACATACCGGCTGCGAAGTTCTTGCCCGTCTCGCCCAAGATGATGACTTTGCCGCCGGTCATGTATTCGCAGCCGTGGTTGCCGATGCCTTCGACGACGACGGTCGCGCCGCTGTTTCTGACGCAGAAGCGTTCCCCCGCTTTGCCGGAGACGAAGGCTTCGCCGCTGGTCGCGCCGAAGAAGGCGACGTTTCCGATGATGACATTGTCTTCCGCGCGGAAGGTGGCTTCTCTCGGCGGATAGATGATGATCTTGCCGCCGGAAAGGCCCTTGCCGACGTAGTCATTCGCATCACCTTCCAGAGTGAGCGTCAGGCCCTTCGGGATGAAAGCGCCGAAGCTCTGTCCCGCAGACCCGACGAAGGAGAGGGAGATGGTGTCTTCGGGCAGTCCTTCATCGCCGTAGCGGCGGGAGATCTCGCTGCCAAGGATGGTGCCGGTGACGCGGTCGGTGTTTTTGATGAAGAGTTTCGCGATGACGCGTTTCTTGTCATCAAGAGCCGGTTTGCACATGCGGACGAGCTTGGCCATGTCGAGGGTCTTCTCGATCTCATGATCCTGTGCTTTCATGAAATGGTGCCCGACGGTGATATCTGTATACGGACGGAAGAGCAGGGCATCGAGAGAGAGGGTATCTGCCTTCTTGTTTCCGGTGAAGCTCTTCTGCTTTAGGCGGTCGCTTCGGCCCACCATGTCTTCGAGCTTGTGGAAGCCGAGGTGCGCCATGATCTCACGCAGGTCTTCTGCGACGAAGCGCATGTAGTTCATCACATACTCAGGCTTGCCTGCGAAGCGTTTTCTGAGCTTCTCATCCTGCGTGCAGATGCCGAAGGGGCAGGTATTCTTGTTGCAGACACGGAACATCTGGCAGCCGATCGCGATGAGCGGGCCGGTGCAGAAACTGAAGAGCTCTGCGCCCAAGAGGCAGGCGATGGCCGCATCCCGACCGGTCAGGAGCTTGCCGTCTGTTTCGAGCTTCACGCGGTCGCGGAGCTGATTCAGGAGAAGGACCTGCTGCGCTTCGGAAAGTCCCAGTTCCCATGGAAGTCCCGCATGGCGCATGCTGGTCCGGGGCGATGCCCCCGTGCCGCCATCGCAGCCGCTGATGGTGACGCCGTCGGCTTTCGCCTTGACGACACCGGCCGCAATGGTGCCGACACCCGCACCGGCGGTGAGTTTGACATTGATCTCCGCCTTATGGTTGGCATTCTTCAGGTCGAAGACCAGCTCTGCCAAGTCTTCGATGGAGTAGACATCATGGTGCGGCGGCGGCGAAATCAGGGCGACGCCCGGGGTGGAGTGGCGTGTCTTGCCGATGGCCGGATCGACCTTGCTGCCCGGAAGGTGTCCGCCTTCGCCAGGCTTGGCACCCTGCGCGCACTTGATCTGGATTTCCTTCCCATGGACGAGGTAATTCCCCGTGACACCGAAGCGTGCTGTCGATACCTGCTTGATCTCATCATTGACCGAAGAGCCGTCAGGGAGCGGCGCGAAGCGCTCGGTGTCCTCGCCGCCTTCACCGGTGTTGCTGCGGCTGCCGAGAGCGTTCATGGCTTTTGCGATACACTCATGGGCTTCCTTGCTGAGTGCGCCATAGCTCATCGCGCCGGTGCGGAAATGATGCACGATGGAGTCCACGCTCTCGACCTCTTCGATCGGGATGCTGCATCCGGCAGGATAATTGAATTCCAGAAGATCACGAAGACGGATGAGCGGCTCATTGACCGCCTTCGCGAACTCCTTGTAGACCGCATAGCTTCCCGTGCGGCATGCCCGCTGCAGAAGGCGGATGGCCTCCGGCGTCAGGATGTGCGGCTCGTCGCCATTTCTATGATACATGTAGACATCGCCGGAAGAGAGCCCCTTGGTCCCCTCATACGCCGCCTCGTGGCGCATCTCGGCTTCCTTGGCGATCTCCTTCAAGCCGATGCCGCCGATCGGAGAGGCGATGCCGCCGAAATATTTCTCCGCCACTTCCTTGCCGATGCCGACAGCTTCGAAGATCTGCGCGCCGTGGTAGCTCTTGACCGTGGAGATGCCCATCTTGCTCATGACCCCCAGGATGCCGTTCACTGCTGCCGTGAGGTAGTTTGCGAGCGCTTCCTTCGCGCTCTTGCCGTGCAGACGGTTCTTGTCCGCGAGATCCTTCACTGTTTCCAGTGCCAGATACGGATTGATCGCCGTCACGCCGAAACCGATCAGCGCGGCGAAATGATGGATCTCACGCGGTTCGCCCGACTCCAGGATGATGCCGACATCCGGACGTACCTTCTCGCGGATGAGGTAGTTGTGCAGCCCCGCCGAAGCAAGGAGCGCCGGGATCGCCATGTGCTCCTTATCCACGCCGCGGTCAGAGAGGATCAGGATATTCTTCCCATCCCTCACCGCAGCGAGCGCCGCTTCGAAAAGGTCATGGAGCGCCTTCTCCATCGCGCGGCCGCCACCCGCTGCCGGATAGAGCAACGAAAGCACGACCGGCTTGAGCTGGCTGCTTTCCAGATGCTTGATGACCTCCATTTCCTCATTCGTGATGAGCGGACGGTCGATGAAGAGCGCCGCCGTTCCCTTCTCATCCGGATCCATGATATTGGCCATATTGCCGATCACGACCGAGGACGAAGTCACGATCTTTTCACGGACACCGTCGATCGGCGGATTCGTGACCTGTGCGAAATTCTGCTGGAAATAGTCGTAAAGCAGCTGCGGTGTCTCCGACAGGACAGCGAGCGGCGAATCCATCCCCATCGCACCGATCGGCTCCTTGCCATTCTCCGCCATCGGCGTCAGGATATCGCGCAGATCCTCGACCGTATAACCGAAATTCTTCTGCTCGAGGAGAAGATCCTCCGGCACCACCGGCTCCTTCTCCTCCTTCGCCAAGTCCTTCATATCGAGCAGATGCTCCTCGCACCACTTCGCATAGGGATGCGCCTTCGCCATCGTGTGCTTGATTTCCTCGTCACTGATGATGCGCTGCTGCGCCGTATCGATGAGGAAGAGCTTGCCCGGCTCGAGGCGTCCTTTGTAAAGCACATCCTCCTGAGCGACCGGCACCGCCCCCACTTCCGAAGACAGGATGACACGGTCATCCTTCATGACATAGTAGCGCGCCGGTCGCAGACCATTTCTATCGAGCATCCCGCCGATGGACACGCCGTCACAGAAACACATCGCCGCCGGACCGTCCCATGGCTCCATCATGAAATTGTGGTAACGGTAGAATGCCCGCTTCTCCTCATCCATCGCCGGATCCTTCTCCCACGGCTCCGGCATCATGACCATCATCGCATGCGCGAGCGAATGCCCCGCCATGTGGATGTACTCGAGGCAGTTATCAAACATCGCCGAGTCACTCCCCGTGTCATCGACGACAGGGAAAGCCTTCACCAGCTCCGGATCATTCGACGGGCGCGACTTGCTCTCACGCGCATTCAGCCAGTTGATATTCCCCTTGATCGTATTGATCTCCCCATTGTGGACGATGTAACGGTTCGGATGAGCGCGCGCCCAGCTCGGGAATGTATTCGTCGAAAAACGCGAATGCACCATCGCCATCGCCGTCTTATAGTCCAGATCCGACAGATCCAGATAGAAATGGCGCAGCTGCTCACTCGTCAGCATCCCCTTGTACACGATCGTGCGCGAAGACAGGCTCGCGATATAGAAATCCGTCCCCATGCCTTCCGATAGCGGGATGATCTTCTTCTCCGCAAGCCGCCGGATGATATAGAGCTTGCGCTCGAAATCCATCTGATCCTTGAGCGATGGATTCCTCCCGATGAAGACCTGCAGAAAACGCGGACGGATCGAACGCGCCACATCGCCGATGATGCTCTCATCGATCGGCACCTCGCGCCAGCCAAGGACCGTCTGCCCCTCCTCCTTCACGATCTCCTCGAAGACCCTCATCTGCTCCTTGCGGAAATCCTCATAGCGATGTGCAAAAATCATGCCGACGCCGTACTCCCCCTCCGGCGGAAGCGAAAATCCCAGCACCTCGCACTCGCGATGAAAGAAATCATGCGGGATCTGCGTCAGGATCCCTGCGCCATCCCCGCTCTTCTGATCAGCGCCCTCGCCGCCCCTGTGCTTCAGATTCTCCAAGATCTTCAAAGCATCGTCGACAATATCATACGAGCGCTCGCCGCGGATATTCGCCACGAAACCGATCCCGCAAGCATCATGTTCATTTCTGGGGTCATACAACCCCTGCGCCTCTGGCAGGTCTCTCCATTTTTTCATATCCATTCCTTCTCTCCTACAAAAAAAGCCGAGCGAAAACAGCGCTAGCTGCCTCGCCCGACTTCGGACCTTCCTATGAAGTGTGTAATTCGTATTATATCATGGAAGGAAATCGTTTGAAAAGCGGAAATGTAAAAAAGAAAGGTGACCAGTGTAGGATTACAATACATATGTTACACATTGAAAACATGAAAAGCGAGATATCCTTGTGATATAGT
>OLOW01001831.1_pt1 | contig 14773 bp, 13 predicted proteins | sample 1672801 | NCBI WGS metagenome assembly OLOW01 (sample SAMEA3136725, study PRJEB25190) | human gut metagenome | biome: human gut; feature: human-associated habitat; material: faeces | place: Austria | collected 2013 | reverse complement strand
TGCTTCTTCGTAAGCAGCTTTTTCCCAGTAAAGACCGATTTCCGGATAACCTTCTCTGTGAGCAACTCTTGCCATTGCAAGGTACATACCAACTTCAGAGCATTCACCCTGGAAGTTAGCTCTCAGATCAGCAAGGATATCTTCGCTGACCCCCTGAGCAACACCAACAACGTGCTCAGCAGCCCATGTCATATTTTTATCCTGTTTTGTAAATTTAGAAGCAGGTGCTTTACATACCGGACAGACTTCCTGAGCTGTGTCACCTTCATGAACATATCCACATACACTACATACCCATTTTGCCATAATTAAAATCTCCTTTTCATTTAAAAGTATTTATTGATAATAGTAATTGTTATTAATTCGTCACCGTGACTATACTATAATGGTCAAGAATTGCCAATAAAGAAATCTTATTTTTATATGACATGTTTTTTTGTTATAATATAGAATGTTTGCAGATTGCCTTGTATTATACATTTCGGCAATTATAAAAATAAGAGAATCTTAATATTTTACCCCATAGATATTAATTCTTAACATGTATAGTAAGCATATAAAATACAGGAGGCAGGGAAATGGCAGAGATACTGGTATGTGATGACGATAAAGAAATCGTGGAAGCGATAGAAATCTATCTGACGCAGGAGGGACATCACATTCTGAAGGCATATGACGGCGAACAGGCAATACAGGTAATGCAGAATAATAGGGTGGATCTTCTGATCATTGATGTGATGATGCCAAAGCTGGATGGGATAAGAGCAACCTTAAAGATCCGTGAAGAAAATGCTCTTCCTATTATCATCTTATCTGCAAAGTCAGAGGATGCAGATAAAATCCTCGGACTGAATGTAGGAGCGGATGATTATGTGACCAAACCTTTTAATCCCTTGGAATTGGTGGCAAGAGTCAAATCACAGCTTCGAAGATATACGCAGCTCGGCGCTATGGCAGAAAAGAAAGCCAATGTATACAAGACAGGCGGACTTGAGATTGATGATGACCGCAAGGAAGTTATGGTTGACGGAGAGGGTGTAAAGCTGACTCCAATTGAATATCATATTCTTCTTTTACTGGTTAAAAATCAGGGAAGAGTTTTTTCTATCAATCAGATTTATGAGAATATATGGAATGAAGAAGCAATTGCTGCGGATAATACAGTAGCTGTTCATATTCGCCATATCAGAGAAAAAATCGAGATCAATCCCAAAGAACCACGTTATCTTAAAGTAGTTTGGGGGCTTGGGTATAAGGTGGAAAAGATCTGAAAAATCAGGATGTTTTGTGGAAAAAACCATTGAAGTTTATGCTGGACATTGGAATATAGAAACGAAAGGGAATGGGGTAAAATGAAGAAAAAATGGTATAAAAATAGAGGAATGAAAGCACTGTTTGTGTTTTTGACAATCTTCTTTCTGGTAACTGCCTGTGTAGCTGCCGGGACATCTGTGTATGTTGTGAGTAAGGGTGTGCCGCCGTTGGACAGCAGGAAATATGTAGATTCAGAAAGCTTTGAAAACAGTGTTTACAGCATATCTCATACGATTCTGGAATTGTTAAAAGAGAGAAAAACTCTTGATGAAAACAGTAAGGATGATCTGATTGATCTGGTGGAATTGAAAGAAGGAAAAACACTTACTCATAAAAACACTTCAGGGCTTGCGTATAAGGCAGAGGATTTGTATAATTGGGCGCAGACTTCCTGGAATCAAAGTACAAATATTTTGATATGCAGAAAACCAGATGGAAGCAATTATTATATGTTCTGCAGTGATTTTACAGATAAAATTATTACTGGAGAGCTGAAGTTTGTTTTTGGCAGTGATACAGAGGCAGATCAGGAGTATACAAAAGATGTTCTTTCTATGCTTTCAGGCGAAGAATATACTTATTATGACAGCTCTTATAACACTACCGGAATCCGCAGAGATATGGTGGAATACGTTGCAGATGCAGATGGAAATATTGCTTATACGAATGTCTGGAATTATGAATCCAGAGAGTATAATGACGCTGCATTAGTAGAAAAATACAAACCAGATGGAGCGGACAGTATTCTTGATATTGTAAATGACAGCACTAAATGGAAGAGCGATATCAGAAGTGCATATCAGTATTTATATGCAGCTCTTGATAAATATAACAATGCAGCAGATGCAGAGAAGAGTCTGGAAACATATGCACAGGGCAAGACAAATCTCAGTTATCTGTTTGTAGATAAAAAGTCTGGTAAAGTATACAGCAATATAAAATCAGTTACTGCTGACAACTATGAAAAGATTCTTGATAAAAAAATAAGAAATTTACCTGATCCGTATATGATCATATATCCAGAGGAACAGAACTGTGAGACGGGATTTACAGGTATTACTGACCAGGAAGTGAACTACTGGCAGACCATGATTGCAAATGTCGGACTGGCAGATTCAGATTATGTCTATGCTGTTTCTGTAGATGAGGATTTTTCTGTATTAGATCGCATAGCACAGGAAAAAACATACTACGATAAATTTGCACCGCTGCTTATTCCAATGATCGTTATTGCAGCAGTGGCGCTTGTTCTGGCACTGGCAGGGCTGGTGATCCTGACGCTTGCAGCAGGTCGAAATAATGAAGATCAGGAAGTAAAATTAAACTTTTTTGACAGATGGTACACAGAGGCTGCGGCCGGTCTGGTAGTTGGTATCTGGCTGTTTGGAACTTCAATCATAATAGAGGCGCTGGGCTCTGCGGATATGCGAATGGCCGTTTTTCTGGTAGGAATTGGACTTCTGGGATGCTGGGGAGGTATATGGTTCCTGACTGGCTGGCTCAGTCTGGTACGCAGGATCAAAGCAAAATCTCTCTGGAGAGACAGCCTGCTGAGACATATTCTAATATGGATAAGAAAGATGTTCTCGAAGTTTGGTGATATACTTGTGTTTCTTAGCAGCAACACGATCAGCAGAATAAAAACAATCGTGTTGTTTGGAGGATTTGTCTTTCTGCAGTTTATTCTTACCGGAGTTGTATTAGATGGAGGTGGTTCAGTAGTTTCCCTTTTTCTACTGATAGTGATGGATTGCATGGTCCTTTATTATCTTCTTAAGAAAGCATGGGGAAGAGAACAGATTCTTGAAGGTCTGAAAAAAATTACAGACGGAGAACTTCAGTATAAAATTCCAACAGAAAAACTGAGCGGTGAACAGGCGATAATGGCAGATTATATCAATCATATCGGTGAAGGGCTGGATGCCGCAGTGGAGAACAGTCTTAAGAATGAGAGAATGAAAACAGAGCTGATCACGAATGTTTCCCATGACATCAAAACACCACTGACCTCAATCATAAATTACATCGATCTCCTCAAACGAGAAAATCCTGAGGACCCTAAGATCAGAGGATATCTGGATGTTTTAGAGAATAAAGCACAGCGCCTTAAAGTACTGACAGAAGATGTCGTAGAAGCTTCCAAAGCAAGTACCGGAAATATCTCCCTGGAGATGACAGAACTCAATTTCATCGAACTTGTGAACCAGGTGATCGGAGAATTTGAAGAAAAATTCGAAGAAAAAAACCTGAAGATGGTGGTACATTTCGATGAAGAAGAAGCCATTATCTGCGCAGATGGGCGCAGACTCTGGCGAGTATTAGAAAATGTTTTTGGAAACGCAGCAAAGTATGCAATGGAAAATACAAGAGTCTATGTAGACGTAAAAATGAACCGTCCAAAGGTACAGCTCTCACTCAAAAACATCTCTGCACAGCCGCTCAATATCTCAGCAGATGAACTAACAGAACGTTTTATCCGCGGAGACGTCTCACGAAATACAGAAGGAAGCGGCCTGGGATTGTCAATTGCGAAGGATCTCGTACAGCTCCAGGGTGGAGAATTTAAACTGTATCTCGACGGAGATCTCTTCAAAGTAACCATAGAATTTGAAGTAAAATAGTGAACCGACAGCCCCTTTTTCATAGCGGGAAAAGATTTTTATTTCAATTTATTCCGCTCTAAAAACAGTCCGAAAAACAATGGCATTCCGTAAGTGATCGGAAAGGTATAACGTGGGTGGCCAAGTGCAGCAGGCCCCACAAAGGTGACTGCCAGAGTCAGCAGAAGTGGCAGGCCAAGAAGCAGAAGCCGTCCGTTTTTTTCGCACAAGGCGTACAGGCAGATAGCCAGTAAAAGGAGATTCAGCAGTCCCTGGTTGACATAAAGGCCTGCCAGCGGAACCTTGCAGAAATTGATATAATAGTTGGTGAGCTTTTGCTTGATGGAATCATGGTTTTTGATGGTTTGATATACAATGTTGTAATCCGGAGATGTGATCCGAAAAATCTTCTGCGGTGCGGTTCCATAATATTTGGAATTGTTGGCCAGAGGACTGAACAAAATATAATTCTGATTTAAAGTAGCATTAATATAAGTCTCAGGATGGCGCAAAAACAGTTTGAACCAAACCTGCAGATAAGCCAGCAGATCTTCTTTGGAAGCCTTTTTGCTGAATCCATGCTTGATTCCATCGAAATTATAAGGATTGTAATTCTCTGCAAATTCTTCTGGGGTGTAATCAATCACCTTTTGGATTGTCTTTTTTTCTTCAGCGGAAAGATCATCACTGTGATAAATCATATAGCGGGCTGTTTGCTGCAACGGCATGGAAAGCATGGCTCTGGTGGAAACACTTGTTGCATTATATTTTTTATGCAAACAGGAAGTATTTATTTTTCCGATGCCAAGAGGAATGATCAGAACTGTCAGGATCAGCACTGCACAGGCAAAGGTCTGTTCTTTTCGAATGATCAGGTAAAGCTCCCTGCCTGCTACAAAAAGGATCAGTACTGCTACAACATAAAAACCATTTTGCCGGAAAAACATTCCAAGAACTGCGGCGGCTGTGAGAAGCGGGTGTGTCAGGTCCTTTTTATAATGCTCCTTCCGGAACAGATACCAGGCCAGTTCATCCATGAGAAGCAGGATAAAGGTGTCATAAAATACATCTACAATAAGAGTGATGGCGTATCCCACAAAAACCGGACACAGGGCAAAAAGAAGCAATGTGACAAACAGCATCCAGTTCGGAACTCCCAGCTGTTTCATTGTGTAAATAGTATAAGCCAGTACCAGAAGTAAAAGGATACATTGGAGCAGTATAAGCAGAAACAGTCCAAAACTTACATTGCCCAGAGCCTGGCCAAAGTCGGAGAAGCGTCCAAGGAGCTGAGTGTAAATAATGGGATGCTGTGTGGTATATTTACGCAGCCCGTAATACTGAAAAAGACTTACCTGGCTGTCAATAGGAATAGAACATGGATAACGAACAATGATCTGTGGCAGCCAGAAAACGGTCATAATGATCAAGGATTTTATGAAACATTTTTTTTCAAACAGAAAAGCAGTCCATCTGCGGATTCGGGGAATTGAGATTTTGGAGACTGCTTTGGAAATAGTGTTAAGTCCAAGGATCGCAATATAAAAAAAGGCGAAGCCTCCGGTGAAAACCATAAGAAGCCTGAGCAGCTTTGGGACAGTCATAGGGGAAAGTATACCAAGACTGCTGTCAGCGCTGAAAAACACGCCCATCACAGAGGCGACAGAAAATATAGTGCTGACTAAGACTGCAAGTATGATAAAAAGAAGCCCTGGCTGAAAAGATAAAGCTGAGAGTATCTTTTTATAGATAAAGAAAACCGCAATCAGAAATACACTCAGTACTACGATGGAACCCTGTCCAGGCCAGAGAGAAAAAGTATCTGCGGAAACGGAAAAAGAGAAAAACAAAACCGTGAGGAGTGCGTATATAAAAATGAAAATATTACTTTTTAAAATGCGTTTCATTGAAAAAATCCTTTCTTAATAGCAGAGAATATTTTTTACTCACCTTAATATACCATATTAATGAAAAAAGTAAAATAAACTTTTGGGGTCAGTGATGGCAATTTTACAGGATATTAGTTGGCGATTACAATTCTGTATGCTATAATTAAGAGACTGCTTCGACCGTAAAAACGGCTGATCGTAAAAAATAAACGGGGGAATATCGGATGACAGATAAAAGTACTACAGGGAAAAAACGCACAGATATATTTAATATCTGGAATTCTACCTGCCTGAAGGGTGTTGCAGTAGTTATCCTTCTGTTCCATCATTGCTTTTTAAGACCGGATCGCTATAAAGGATATACGCTGAAACTTTTTCTGCCGGAATACTATCTGAACTATATTGCCAATTTTGGAAAGATCTGTGTTTCTCTTTTCGTCTTTGTAAGTGCCTATGGACTTACGAAGAAGATGATGTCGCTGGAGCAAAGGACAGATATTTCTTTTGGAGAAGGAGCCAAAAGAGTAGTTTGTACAAGACTGGTAAAATTACTGGGATACTTCATGTTTGTGTTTACATGTATTGTACTTGCATGCCGTGTGTTGAAGCCGGGGACCATCAGCGGATGTTATGGAACCAAATTCCCGGCCAATGTGGAGTACTTTTTGGTAGACTTTTTCGGTCTGGCCAATTACTTTGACACACCGTCGCTGAAAGCAACCTTCTGGTATTATGGACTTGCAATTTTCCTTATTTTGATACTTCCTATGCTGTATTGGATGCTGAAAAAGATGGAACCGTTTATGTTCCTGGTATTTATGACCGTTGTGAACTTTTTCTTTTCTTTTACCAGTAAAAATATCTGGCATTATTTTCTGTGCATTGGCGTGGGAATGGTATGTGCTTATACCAACTTTGTTACCAGAGGTGTGGAATACCGGTTTTCGCAGTGTGGGGTAAAGAATAAGCTTATCAAATTCATATTGGAATTCCTGTGTTTATTTGTTCTGATGGTTCTGAGACAAGGTCCATTGAAGGGAAAATTGTATCCGTTTTGGGATGCGGTAATTCCTGTAGTTGTGACATTGATCTGCTGTGAATTTATCTTTGCAGTGCCGCTGTTTGGAAAAATATTTCATTTTCTGGGAGTATATTCTGCGGGGATTTTCCTGATACACAACTTTATCCGTACTACATGGTTTGGGGATTTTACTTATTCTTTCGGTTATCCGCTTATAATCGTTCTGGTGCTTCTTGCAGATTCCTTGCTGGCATCCATGCTGGTGGAGGAACTGAAAAAGCTGTTACATTATGACTGTCTCCTGAACCGGATCACACAGAAGTGGAAAATATAAATTATGGCATGTTTTAACCGAATCAAGTAGCGAAGCGGATCTGGAATATCCGCTTGACAGGGAAAAGAATGAGCTGAAAATATCCGTGGAGGAGCTGAAGGCCTTGCTTTTTCTGGTAAAACCACTTATACTGAACAAACATATTAAAATTAAAGTCGGAGGGTTTTTATGAAAATTGCAGTAACATACGATAATGGAAACATTTTCCAGCATTTTGGAAAAACAGAATTCTTCAAGGTGTATGAAGTGGAAGATAAGAAAATTGTGTCCAGCGAAGTGATCGGATCCAATGGAACCGGACATGGTGCACTGGCAGGACTTCTTGCAGAGCAGGGAATTAAGATCTTGATTTGCGGTGGTATTGGAGGCGGAGCGCAGGCAGCTCTTGCTGATGCCGGTATTACATTATGTTCCGGAGCCAGTGGGGATGCAGATCAGGCAGTGGAAAGTTACCTGAATGGAGAATTAGTATCTGCAGGTGCAACCTGCGATCACCATCATCATGAGGAAGGTCATTCCTGCGGAGATCATGAAGAAGGGCACAACTGTGGCGGCCATGAAGACGGCCATTCCTGTGGAGGCAGCTGTGGTGGTTGTGGAGGACATACCACTCTTATCGGAAGAAATGTGGGAAAGACCTGTCGTACACATTACAGGGGAACCTTTAATGATGGAACACAGTTCGACTCCTCCTATGACCGTGGGGAACCGCTGGAATTTACCTGCGGAGCCGGTCAGATGATCCGCGGTTTTGATGCAGCAGTGGCAGATATGGAAGTTGGGGAAATAAAAGAAGTTCACCTGATGCCGGAGGAAGCTTACGGTTTGGCAGATCCAAATGCCGTTCTCACTATTGAGATCGCACAGCTTCCAGGATCTGAGGGGCTTACAGTAGGCCAGCAGGTTTATCTGTCCAATCAGATGGGACAGCCATTCCCGGTGAAAGTCACAGCAAAAGATGAGAAGTTCATCACTCTTGATGCCAATCATGAGATGGCAGGAAAAGAGCTGAACTTTAAGATCGAACTTGTGGAAGTGAAATAAAAATTATGTATGGCTGGACTGCGGACACAACTTATTCAATTGGTGTCTGCCCGGCTATCTGGCTGGATTTAAGCGCTTTGGAAGATTGATTTTTGTTTACTGTAATTTATCCATTTTGCAGGAGGTGGGGCTGGCGAAAACCGGCCCCTTTGCCGCATAAGTGGTGTTTTCATTATGAAATTGAAAGGAACAACCTATGAACAAAATCAAAATTATAAAGAAAAACGACGAATACAGCATGGAATACGAAGTTGGTGATATTTTTGAGCCTACAGGGACATGGTATGGAGGGGTACATATCAGTGGAAAATCCGGTGTTCCGGTATCTTTGGACAAAGAGGAATATATAGAACTGGGAACTAAGAACACAGAGCCGGAACTCCCATTGGAGGAAGGTCCGGAGCGAGATATTTATGAGGGGGACATTGTCCGTCATTTTAAGAGAGAATGGGTATCACAGGAGACCTCAGAATATCTTTACAAGGTGCTGGCTTTTGCAAGCCATACAGAAACCGGGGAGCGCCTGGTAATCTATCAGGCTTTGTATGCACCATTTAAAACCTGCGCCCGGCCTTACAGCATGTTTATGAGCGAGGTGGATCACGAGAAGTATCCAGATGTCCGACAGAAGTTCCGATTTGAAAAAATAGAGCTGTAGGCCTGTACAAATTTGTTTTACTGTTGTATAGTGGGAAAATAACGAAGGCTTAGAGAATTAAATGATCAAGGCTTAGGAGCATTAACTTTACTATTTATGCCGCCCGTCTGGCGGCGGAATGGAGGTTTAAAATGGCAGGCTATCTGATATCAGAGACCACCCGGGAGGAACGAGAGAAGATCGTTTCCGATTCTTTTGGAAATATAGAGGCAACTTGTGACGGCTGTATGGCTGGCCTTGCGGAAATGTATCAGGATTATATTGACGGGAAAAAAGAACTCCGGGAGATTAATATGGAGTTTAATGCCCGCTATGTAAAAGGGGAAGACATGCCGGGAAGAGAAAAATGTCCCATGTAACCGGACGAAGGAGGAGTGACATATTATGAAAACAATCACAAGAGATGAAGCATTTTCTTTATTAAAAAAATATAACCAGGATCCCTTTCACATTCAGCATGCGCTTACTGTGGAAGCGGTGATGAAGTGGTATGCACAGGAACTGGGGTATGGTGAGGATGCAGAATACTGGGGAATCGTAGGGCTTCTCCATGATATTGACTTTGAACTTTACCCGGAGGAACACTGTCTGAAAGCATCGGAGATGCTGCGCAAGGCAGGTGTGGGAGAAGATGTGATCCACGCAGTAGTGTCCCATGGCTATGGAATTACAGTAGGCTGCGGTACTACTTTGGAAGTGGCACCGGAGCATGAGATGGAAAAAGTGTTGTTTGCAGCAGACGAGCTTACTGGTCTGATCTGGGCAGCGGCATTGATGCGCCCGTCCAAGAGTACCAAGGACATGGAAGTGAAATCTCTGAAGAAAAAATATAAGAGCAAAGGTTTTGCTGCAGGATGCTCCCGTGAGGTGATCCAGCGTGGCGCAGACCAGCTTGGTTGGGATCTGGAGAAGCTTCTTACCATGACCTTACAGGCTATGGCCGCAGGAGAAGACACCATAAATGCTGAGATGGAAGCTGAGGAGGCCTGAACAGAAGTTATCTGTGCAGAAAACCCCACGGCGGCAGAAAATCCCGAAAATTACGATTCTTTCTTATAAAAAGCAGAGTTTTTATCGATTTTGGCGACAGAATCACGATAAATAACTTCTGCTTTTAATCTTTTTTTCTCAGGAAATCCTTCAAAATCTTCTTTCATCCGTCTATCCAGAACTTTGCAGGCTTCTGCCATTAGCTGTTCAAAAGGCTGGCGAACAGCTGTCAGATGTGGCTGGACAATAGAGAAAAGCTCCATGTCATCAAAGGCTACAATGGAAAGTTCCTCTGGTACCTGAATACCCAGGTGTTTAATTGCTACAAGGGCTCCCAGACTGGTATGATAATTTGTGACAAATACAGCAGTTGGCCGCTCAGGAAGCGCCCACAGCTGTCTTATTCCCTGATAACCGGAATCAAAATCATAATTCCCATCTATAATATATTCTGGATATACAGTCATTTCGTAATCTTCCAGGACGCGAAGATAGCCATTTAAACGTTCTCTGGATGTAATAGATCCTTCACTTCCTTTGATAATGGCTATTTTCTCATGGCCATTTTGGACTAAATTTTCGATTAGCTGATAGGCAGCTGAGGCACAGTCTACCTGAATCACATCCAAATCCTTTTGACCGTAGGAATCCTCCAGGATAACTATAGGAATATGTGCATCTTTTGCAGCTTTTAAATAATCCTCATTGGTATCAATCTGAAGGACGATCAGTCCATCTACCATTTTTTTTACCAGGAATTCTACATAGTTTCTGGCAAGCTCCGGTGAATTTCTATGACAGTAAATTGTCAGAAAGCATCCCATTTCCTGGACCTTCTGTTCCAGGAGGGTTACCATTTTGGCACTGTAAGAACCTTCCAGAAAGGGGACAAGCAGGCCGATTATATAACTTCTGGAATTACGAAGTCCTCTTGCCAGATTGTTGGGACGATAACCGAGACGGTCGATTGCCTCTTCAATCAGCTTTTGGTTTGTTGCTTTGACCTTTCCGCCGTTCATATATTTGGAAATGGTTGATACTGCAAGATTTGTCTCTCTGGCAACGTCTTTAATGGTTACTGCCATATGTGGTCCTCCCATATTTTGTAGAAAAAGGCGTTTTGTAAACGCCTGTGGTTGGAAAAATAATTTCTGCAATCAGCCTTTTGGTTTTAACATTCTTGGAATATTTTAACATATTTCTCTGAAGTAAAAAAGACAGAATATCAGAGCGCATTTGAAAAATCATTCCCGCAAACTGTACGCCCCACTTTGCAGTATATTTTGCTCAAATTTTTCAAACACGCTCTGGACTTTATCCTTTTACAGCACCAGAAAGCATTCCGGCTTCTACTTTCTCATGGAATAACAGGTATGTGATTACCATAGGAATCATAGCCATAACAACAAATGCAAACTGTGGCCCCATATCTACACTGTGATTTCCGGTGAAATTCAGCATTGATCTGGAAACTGTATATTTTGTCTGATCCGAAATCAAAGTCAAGGAGAAGATCAATTCACTGTATCCGTAAATGAATACAAAAATGGCTTCCGTTGCAATAATTGGTTTACAGATTGGGAGCAGTACCTTGGTCAGAAGTTTGATCTCGCCGCATCCGTCTATGATAGCCGCTTCGTCAAGGCCTCTGTCAATACCATTTAGAAATCCGGTATACAGGAAAATTGCCTGGGCAAGGTTAAAGGTGGTATAGATCAAGAGTAAAAACCAGTACTGGTCTTTTGCATGTATGGCACTTGCAATATTGGAAATTGGTACAATTGTACAATGAATCGGTACCATCACACCTACCATGAAAAAGATATTCATGGGTTTCATAAAAAACAGACGGTTTTTTCGGGATAATGCATAAGCAGCCAGCATTCCGATGACGGTTACGGTTATAGTCGTGGACAATGCCATAAACATGGAGTTGCGGATTGCTATTAATGCATCGGCTGTTTTTGCGGCATCTGCATAGTTAGAAAAGCGCCATACCACAGGAGCATGAAACATACCCATGAAAATTTCGTCGTTATTTTTAAATGAAGAAAGAATTGTAACTAAAAGCGGAAGCAGTGTGATCATTCCCCATACAAAAGCCAGGATGTATAATATTGTTTTTCCGATTTTTCTTTTCATAACATCCCCTCCGTTTAAGAATATAAATCATCTTCCTGTCGAAAGATCCGATTCATGATAAGACTAAGAGCAACACCGCAGACTAGCAGGATGATACTATAAGCACTGCTTCGTCCAAACACCTTTAGGCACCCTGTTACGCAGAGAACGGAAAAAATCTTAAAAGAGTTTTTGCATAATGGAAGTGTGATATAACAAAGTTTCTGCAGCTGCCCACATCCGTCAATTAAAGCTACGGTTGTGGTTCCAAGAATAACCGGCATAAAATAAGCGGTTTTCATAATTCTGGTTCCCCTCATTTTAGAGGTGATCAGTAAAGCCAAACCAAAAGATAAGGGAAGTAATACACAAAAACCTCCAACGATAAATAAAAAGGAGTTTTTCATTGAATTCCAAAATAAATTACTTGTGAGTGCACTTACGTAATTGTCTGTTCCAACCCAGTTTTTCGGAGTGCCAAAAATTCCTTTCCAGGAATGGAAAGACAGATAAAGAGTATCCAGCACTGGATAAATAATGAAGCAAGTAATTAAAGCCAGAGCCGGTAATAAAAAACAAATACCAATTGCGTAGTCTTTTCGCCGTATTTTCATAACCTCTCCTTTATGCCGAAAAAGGGAGTGCCGCAGCACTCCCCTGTCTTAAGCACGCATTATGTGTCTGTCAACTCTCTTAGGCTACTTCTCTGTTTCCGAGTTTCTTTCCAATATCAGCACCATAGGCTTTCAGAGAAAGGATTGTATGCAGGTGACCAAAACGGAAGTTGTCTTTTTCGCCTACGATAAATGGCTGTACGCCGTTTCCCTTCAGAGTTTCACAGGCTGCCAACAATTCATCCCAGGTGGTAGGTACTTCTACGTTGTTTTCTTCCAGGATGTCTTTGTTGTAATATAGAACAACCTGATAGTTGGAATATGGGATACAGTAAAGCCCTTCATAGCCGTAATCTTCAAAGTGTGCCGGCTCCCAACAGGATTCCATGATATTTCCATACCATTCTTCATCTGCTTCCAAATATGGCTGCAAGTTTAATAATGTACCTGCTTCAATGTAATCAAGGCATCTGGCGCCGCCATACTCCAGAGTTGTTGTGTTCTGGTTCATGTAGAGCTTTAATTCTACATTGTCAAATTTGGCATCTTTTAAAGCATAATCAACCTCAGATGCCATAACAGGTGTGCCAAATGTACCTGTCAGCATAATTTCTGCCATCGTTAAACTTACCGCACTCCTTTTTGTTTTCATAACTCTTTTCAAACTTTTTATTCACGCTCTATTAAGTTGTTTGATGATTAGAGCTTATCAAAAACGAAACGTTTAGCCAACAATTTTTTCTTATGAAACCGTTAATTTGCGCATATTATCCGTATTAGCCATAGTGAAATTGGCAATTATTACAATAAATTAACCGGTGAAAAAACGTAACGCTTTATATTTTGCACAAGATTTCTTGTAAAAAATGTATTTCTCATGTTATACTGTTTATGGAAGATATTAAGTTAGTGAAAACATAGATGTTTTTTTGATTTTATCAGAAAGGTCTTACATGAAACCTACTATTACAGATATTGCGAAAGATACCGGACTGTCGCTGGCAACGATTTCTAAATATTTAAATCATAAATCTATTCGTCCGCAGAATGCCAGAATAATTGAAGAATCGATACAGCGTCTTGGCTACATTCCCAATCAGATCGCCCAGGGATTACGTTCTAAAAAAACCAATACCGTTGCGTTGATTATTCCTTCTCTTGGGGAGTGCCTCTGGGGAAATACGATTCTTCCTATTGAGAACTGCCTGCGTGAAAAAGGTTATACGCTGGTTGTATGTACGAATTATCGGGATAGCAACAGACCAGGTGGATTATCTGATTTCCTTTTTCATAACCAGGTGGATGGGATTATTGCGGTGGATGTTTTTTTGTCGAAAACGCTTTTTTCTTATTTTAAAGAGAAGAAAATCCCGGTTGTTTGTGTGGATGGTATTTATCCACGTCTGGCCACAGATCTAGTCAGCTCGACCAATTTTCAGGGGGCTTTTGAGGCAGGGGAACACTTTATCAGAGCAGGACATACGCGGATTGGCTTTATTGCAGGTCCCCGGAATTCCTATACGACAATGGAACGAACCAGAGGTTTTCTTGCTGCGCTTCATCAGGCTGGAATAAATGTTCGTTCGGAGTATTGTCTTTTTGGAGACGATACAGCAGCGACTGCTTCTGAGTTAGTCTGCCAGGTGCTTTCTCTTCCGGAACCTCCTACGGCGCTTTTCTTTTTGAACTATGCATCATTTCTGGGTGGTTTTATGGAAATCCTGCGGCAGAATATTCGGATTCCCCAGGATCTTTCCGTGATCGGTTTTGATAATGATAAGGTTTTTGATACTTTTCGACCGAAAATTACCGTAATCCAGCAGGATTTTTCAGCTATCGGTTTACAGAGTGCGCAGCTTCTTTTAAAGCGGCTTTCCGGGGATGACAGTAATTTTCCGGAGTGTTGTCTGGTTAATACTTCTTTTCAAAATGGGGACTCGGTGCTGCAAATTCATGACAGAGGCTAAAACTCGAAAAGCCCATCTCTTTTCGTGAAATATATACAAAAATTTTGGGCTGTATTTTACTAAACTAACGAAATGACTAAAACCGTATTGCTGATTATCAGTAAATTTCAATCTTGACGACTGGCAGACAAACGAGTAAAATTTACTCCGAATAAGAGATAACAGGTTTTGTATAAAAATACTTTCTTTTTCTTCAATTACGCCTTCTTCTTTTATTGTTT
>OLOW01001818.1_pt1 | contig 14815 bp, 11 predicted proteins | sample 1672801 | NCBI WGS metagenome assembly OLOW01 (sample SAMEA3136725, study PRJEB25190) | human gut metagenome | biome: human gut; feature: human-associated habitat; material: faeces | place: Austria | collected 2013 | reverse complement strand
TCTGACCTCCGCCATCGTCAACCCCTGCGACCTGCGTCTGATGGAGACCATCAAGTCCTGCGACATCTTCAAGAACCACGTCCTCTACTCCGACTCCTACCTCGACCTCTAAGCCCGCGCCCGCAGGGCGGGCGGCCAATGACGTTACGGACTCTGGGTGGTGGTTTGGACATCCTTTGGGCCCCTCGACCGGTTGTGCGGCGGTTGTCCGTGCTGAGTGGGGGGGGGATTGAGGGCGTTAACGGCATCGGGTGGTTGATGAGCTGCGTTTGCGGTTGTTGACTGGGGTGTCGGGTGACCATATGACCCATTGAAGGCCGGTGATTGGCTGGCTGAGTAGATGTGACTGACAGTTTTCCCATGCATTCCATGGCTGGGAGGGAACCTCCCTCCCAGCCAGTTTGCTTTTTCTGCTTTGGAAGAATTTGCTGCATTTGAAAACCCCGGCGTGGTGCCGGAAAATAAATTGGTATATTCAGCCTTCGGGCTTAATATATATTACCTTTGAGGATTACAAAAATTGGGAGGAATTCACATGAGCGTATTAACCGATCTCATTTATGGCGGTTCCAATGCCGTTGCGGGACTGACCGAAGGTGCCGTCAACGACGCCATTGGCAAGTACGGCGCAGACAAGGAGATTGCCTTCCCCGATACCGCATACTTTTTCCCCACCATTTACGCTGCTACCGGCGTAAAGGTCAAGACTCTGGGCGACCTGCCCGCCTGCGTGGGCGTGCTCAAGAGCCTGATCACCAATCAGGAGGATCTGGGTCAGGCGCTGAACGCCGGCCTTGCTACCGCTGTCGGCGCGGAAATTCTTGAGGGACTGAAATACGTCGACGGTGCCAACCCCTACGAAAACGAGTCCGGCATCGGCTTCGTTCCCGACCCCATCATCCGTTCTCTGGGCGTGCCGCTGGTCACCGGCGATATCCCCGGCGTGGCCGTTGTGCTGGGCAAGGCGGACAATGCCGAGGACGTTGTTAAGGTGGTCAAGGACTACCAGAGCAAGGGCATCATGACCTTCATGGTGGGCGACGTCATCGAACAGTGCGCCGAGGGCGGCGTCAAGATGGGTCTGGAGCTGCGTGTCATTCCTCTGGGACATGACGTGACCTCCGTCATCCATGTTGTTACCGTGGCCATCCGTGCCGCACTGATTTTCGGCAACGTCCAGCCCGGCAATCTGGCCGCTCTGCTGGACTACACCAAGAACCGTGTTCCCGCCTTCGTCAATACCTTCGGCGCCATTGACTCCGTGGTGGTTTCCGCCGGTGCGGGCGCCATCGCTCTGGGCTTCCCCGTGGTCGTGGACATCGATCTGGGCGAAAATCAGGTTCCCGGCGCTCTGGAGTCCGTATGCGACCACGCCGAGACCGTGAAGAAGTCTCTGGAACTGCGGAACATCAAGATCAAGGTAAAGGAACTGCCCATCCCCGTGGCCTTCGCCGCCGCCTTCGAGGGCGAGATCATCCGTAAGGCCGATATGCACAACGAGATCTGGTCCGCCAAGAACCCCACTGCCGAGCTGGTGGTGATGCGGGAGCTGAATGAAATCGAGGATCACAAGATCACCATCGTCGGTCCCGACTTCGATCAGGCCAAGGATCTGGCTCTGGCGACCTACGTTGAGGTGGCCGGTAAGAAGATGCAGGTGGACTTTGAGTCCGTTATCGAGCGGAAGTTCCACGCATGGTTCAACTACATGGAAGGCGTCATGCACACCGGCCAGCGCAACCAGTTCCGGATCCGGATCTCCAAGGACGCCTATGACAAGGGCCTGCGGCTGACGCATTTCGCGGAAGTCCTGTACCATATGATCACGGATGAATTCGACGCTGTCGTCGACAAGTGCGAGGTCCACCTCATCACCGATCCGGTCAAGGCCACGGCCTTCCTGAACGATGTCGCCATGCCGCGCTACAACATGCGTGACGACCGTCTGGCCTCCATGACCGACGAATCCGTTGACCGCTTCTTCACCTGCATCCTCTGCCAGTCCTTCGCCCCGGCCCACTGCTGCGTGGTCACGCCGGAACGTCTGGGCCTGTGCGGCGCAGTGTCCTGGCTCGACGCCAAGGCGACCTATGAGCTGAACCCGAATGGCCCGTCCCAGCCGATCATGAAGGAAGGCTGTCTGGATGAGCGCACCGGCCGCTACACCACCGTCAACGACGCCATCAAGGACGCAACGCACGGCGCCGTTGAGGAAGTCACGCTGTATTCCATCATGGAAGACCCGATGACCTCCTGCGGCTGCTTCGAGTGCATCTCCGGCATCGAGCCGATGTCCAACGGCTTCATCGTCGTCAACCGTGAATACGCGGGCATGACCCCCGCCGGCATGACCTTCGGCGAGCTGGCCTCCTGCACCGGCGGCGGCGTACAGACCCCGGGCTACATGGGCCACGGCCGTCACTTCATCTCCTCCAAGAAGTTCATCCACGCTGAGGGCGGCATCGAGCGCATCGTCTGGATGCCGAAGGAACTGAAGGACGACGTCGGCGAGCGCCTGAACAAGACCGCCAAGGAGCTCTACGGCATCGACAACTTCACCGACATGATCGCAGACGAGACCATTTGCACCGACTGCGACGCGCTGCTGGAGTTCCTGCAGGAAAAGAACCACCCGGTCCTCTCCCTGGAGCCGCTGATGTAATTTTAAAAACAAGATCCCGGGCCATCTGGCCCGGGATCTTTTCTGCGCAAAACCGCCCGGACCATACGGCCCGGGCGGTTGATTTATCAGTCTTCCGGCTGTTCGAAGCTGCTGTCCATCAGGACCTGCTCGAGCTGCCTGGCGTGATCAAGCTCTCGGTAGGGGACGAAGAAATCCGTCCGCGTGCCGACTTCGCCGGTGTAGGCGGCCGTGCGCGGGCTCCACTGCCGGACGATCACGGGAAGATGGTCGTCCTCCAGAATGCCCTGCAGCATTTCCGCCCACGGCGAGGTCTTCGTGCCGATGAAGCAGTAGTCGTCGGCCTTCGGCCCGCGAGTGAGCCTGCTGCCGCAGAAGGCGCAGACGTCGTCCTCGTTCAGCAGATAGCAGTTTTCACAGTAATACATGCCGCAGCTCCTTTCTGCCGGTCATTTTCCGGCCTTCAGCTCCTTGCGCTGCTGTTTCGTCTTGCAGAAGTGCTCGAGCACCGGGATGAAGAGGAAGCAGGTGAAGCCCGCCGTGAAGCCGCCGTTGTACAGGCAGAACGCGCCGTGCAGCAGCGGGACGCAGGTGACGAAGGTGTAGTGGATCATGCCGAACAGCACGCCCGCCAGCCAGCCATAGACGCCCGTCACCGGAGACAGACCGTTTGCGAAGCAAAGGCCGATGACGATGGCCTGCGCGTTGGCCATGAGCGTATGCTCCGCGCCGGTCAGCGAGCAGACGAACTGCGCCACATAGCTTGCCGCCACATAGCCCACCATGATCGGCCAGACGTTGGCCGGGTGGCTGCCCTTGTAGCAGCAGCAGACCATGCAGAACACGCAGCCGAGCGTCGCGGCGTTCCACTTCGCGCCGATCAGCACGTAGTACAGCACGATAAACAGGCCGTAGATGCCGAAGTTCAGGACCGACGCGCCGGAGCCGTATTTCGTGCCGTAGTCGACGTTGTAGCCGGAGTCGCGCAGGAGCTTCCCGTATTCCTTTCCGCCGCCCATGGCCAGGCCCCAGATGATCGCAAGGCCAAAGACCACGCCGCAGAAGACGAAGCTCAGCACCGGGAAGCTGTCGCCAAGACCCACGCCCTCCGACGCCGGAGGCGCGGGCAGGAAGACCTTGTACAGCAGCGACCGCAGGAAGAACGCGATCAGGCCGATGGGGATGGCCGCGTTGTAGAGGTCATAGCCCTTGTGCATGCTCGGGCTGTGTGGCAGAACGGCAGGGAAGACGAAGCCAATGAAGATGCCGACGGCCAGCGCCAGCAGAATGCCGTGGAGCGTGAAGCCGGAGGCAGACGCGGCATCCAGCGTCGGATAGTTGAACAGCATCTCGGTGATCAGCGGGGCCAGACCCGTGGAGAACAGGAAGGCGTTGGCCATCGCGCCGGGCTTTTTTTTCATGACGAGGCAGTAGATCAGCACACCGGCGAACGAGAACCAGATGTTGAGGATCGTCGTGCCCCAGAAGCAGAAGCCTGCCGTCAGGAAGAACGCCAGGACGGATACGCCGTCCGGCTTGCTGCCGGGCAGGCAGTAGAGCCCGAGACAGACCGCGCAGACCAGCGCGACATTCAAAAATGTGCCGGAAAAACCGCCGTAGCTGGGGTCAAAATAGCTTTTGACTGTCTGGCCGGACTGTGTGCAGATGCGCACGAGCCCATCCAGCATCCCGCCGCGGTCCGACACGAGCACGGCCGCGAGCAGGCAGATCACGGTAAAGCCCGCGAACAGCCAGCGGATCACGGTCTGGGGGTTTTGAAACTTCTCTTTCATTCGATCCACGCTCCCTTCAAGCTTTGAAAAAACTGCCGCCGGACCGGGCCGGCGGCAGCGCGTTAGTTGTACTTACAGCGTGCGCTCGGCAGCTTCGACCACATGGCCGATCAGAACAGAGGTCGTGACGGAGCCAACGCCGCCGGGGACCGGCGTGATGGCGCCGACGATCGGCTCGACCTCGGAGAAGACGGCGTCGCCGGCGATGGCGCCCTTGCCGCCCTTGGAGTTGATCTTCTCGGGGTCCCAGTTGATGGAGACGTCGATGACGATCTGGCCTTCCGAGACATAGTCCTTCGTCAGGCTGTTCAGAACGCCGGCCGCGGAGACGAGGATGTCCGCCTTGCGGGCGATACCGGCCACGTCGACGGTCTTGGTGTGGCAGACGGTGACGGTGGCGTTCTTGGCCATGAGCATCATCGCGGCAGGCTTGCCGACGACGAGGGAACGGCCGATGACGACGGCGTTCTTGCCCTTGCAGTCGATGCCGTAATAGTCCAGAATCTCCATGCAGGCCTGCGGGGTGCAGGGGGCAAAGCCCAGCTTTTTGCCGGTGAACACGCCGGCGTTGGACAGGTCCGTCATGCAGTCAATGTCCTTTTCGGCCTTCAGACGGTTGCAGATCTCGTCCTGATCCGCCTTGAGGTGCTTGGGCAGGGGGCGGAACATCAGAACGCCGTGGACGGAAGCGTCCGCGTTGATTTCATCGATCTTCGCCAGCAGGGCTTCCTTGGTGACGTCCTCCGGCAGGATGTATTTCTCGACCTCGACGCCGATCTCCTCGGCGCGCTTGGTCGCGCCCTTCTCGTAGCTCAGGTCGGAGGGATCCGCGCCCACACGGACGATGCCCAGGGTCGGGGTGACGCCCTTCTCCCGCAGCGCGGCGGTACGGGTCTGCAGATTCGCGTTCAGGGCATCGGTAACTTCCTTGCCCAACAGTAACTTAGCCATAATATGTTTCCTCCAATATGTTCGTTGTGGGGCTTACTGACCGAAGCCCGCCTTGACGTCGTTGAAGATCTCGTCCGCAACGCTGCAATACTTGTTCAGCATCACGTTGGCATGGCGGTTCATGTCCTCCGCCACTTCCCGGTTCTTCAGGCTCTTGGTGTTGATGAACACGTTCAGAGACGCGGCCTGCAGGGCTGCCTTGCAGCACACGGCGGCGCATCCGGCGTCGGAGACTGCCAGCCGGGAGCCTTTCGCGGCAAACACGGCAACGCAGTCCAACGCCTCGCAGCACAGCTCCATGATGTGCATGGGCACCGCGCAGGCGGTGATGGTGGCTTCCTCCAGAATCTTGTCCCGGTTAGGGTCGTCCTTGGGAATGCCGTAAGCCTTGGCCAGAGGAACGAAGCCCTTGTCGTCGGCTTCTACCTGATCCAGCAGCTGCTTCTGCAGATCGTCACATTTTGCTTTCAGCGCAAGAATCTCGTCCTGCACGTCGGCATATTTCTTCTTGCCGACGGTGAGAGAGCCGACCATGTTGCCCAGTGCGGTGCCGATGGCGCCCACCAGAGCAGCCGCGCCGCCGCCGCCGGGAGCCGGGGCGTCAGAAGCCAGAACCTCCACAAATCTGCGGCAGGATTCCAATGTCATGTCCATAGGTCAAATTTCCTTTCAAATAGGAAAGCTCTGAACCAATCGGCGAGAGCTGACAGTGAGAGATTTTTCACCAGATGAAGATTTCAGAAGCGGAGAAATACTGTATGTACCCGCAAGGGGTATGCCGCATCCGTAAGCCGGCTTATGCTGGCTTACGGATGCGCTATATTTCCCGCTTTTGAAACCGCACAGCTGGGGAAAAAGACCCGCTGCTCAGCCGAAGACGATTGATTCAGGGATTCCAAAATAATCATGGTTCCAGAAACAGGAGCTGCCCCTGTTCCGTTGGCGCGGGAGGCGCTTCTCCCACCCATACCGCCAGTTCCTCCAGCGTCTCTCCGCCCCAGTTTTCCGGTGCAAAACAGGCAGGTGGAAGATGAAAATAGGCGTGGATATGGCTATGCCCCTGAAAGCTCCGCTCCTCGGCGAAAATTTCCCGCCAGTCAGAGCCGTCGGAGCCGTAAAAACGCACCGTAACGGCGGCGTCCTCCCCCTGATTGTCCACCATCAGCAGCAGATTCATGCCCTGACTCCGGTGGGCCGGGTTCTCCGCGGTGATGAACGACAAATAGTGAATACCCGCCATAAAGTCTCCCAATGAAACAAGTCCAAAACCGTAAAAGCACAGGCGGGGGGGCCGCCTGCGCTTTTTACGGTACTATGAATCAGAACAGGCCGGAGATCTTGCCGGTCTCGTCCACATCGATACGCTCAGCGGCAGGTACCTTGGGCAGGCCGGGCATGGTCATGATCTCGCCGGTCAGAGCGACCAGGAAGCCGGCGCCGGCGGAAACCTTCACGTTGCGCACGGTGATGGTGAAATCTCTGGGTGCGCCCAGCTTGGTCTGATCGTCGGTGAAGGAATACTGGGTCTTGGCCATGCAGATGGGCATATGATCGTAGCCCAGCTCGGTCAGGGTCTTGATCTGCTTCTCGGCGTTGGCGGTGAAGTTCACGCCGTCGGCGTGGTAGATCTTCTTGGCAATGGCCTCGATCTTCTCCTTGATGGAGCAGTTCAGCTCGTAGGAGAAGGTGAAATCATTGGGCTGCTCGCACAGACGGATGACTTCCTTGGCCAGCTCTACGCCGCCTTCGCCGCCCTTGCCCCAGACTTCGGACAGAGCAACGTTGACGCCCAGCTCCTTGCACTTGGTCTCGATGAGCTTCAGCTCCGCCTCGGTGTCGGTGGGGAAGCGGTTGATGGCGACCACGCAGGGCAGCTTGTAGACGGTGGTGATGTTGGAAACGTGCTGCAGCAGGTTGGGCAGACCCTTTTCCAGAGCCTCCAGATTCTCCTTGCCGGTCTCGGCCTTGGGCACGCCGCCGTTGTACTTGAGGGCGCGGGCAGTGGCGACCAGAACCACGCAGGAGGGCTTCAGACCCGCCATACGGCACTTGATGTCCAGGAACTTCTCGGCACCCAGATCGGCGCCGAAGCCGGCCTCGGTGATGGCGTAATCGCCCAGCTTCAGAGCGATCTTGGTAGCGGTCACGGAGTTGCAGCCGTGGGCGATGTTGGCGAAGGGGCCGCCGTGGACGAACGCGGGGGTATGCTCCAGCGTCTGAACCAAGTTGGGCTTCAGAGCGTCCTTCAGCAGAGCGGCCATAGCGCCCTGTGCGTGCAGGTCACCGGCGGTGACGGGCTTGCCGGCGTAAGTATAGCCGACCACCAGACGAGCCAATCTGGCCTTCAGGTCGTTGATGTCGGAGGCCAGGCACAGAACCGCCATGATCTCGGAAGCCACGGTGATGTCGTAGCCGTCCTCACGGGGGGTGCCGTTGACCTTGCCGCCCAGGCCGTCAACGACGAACCGCAGCTGACGGTCGTTCATATCGACGCAGCGGCGCCAGGTGATCTGGCGGGGGTCGATGCCCAGAGCGTTGCCCTGGTAGATATGGTTATCGAGCATCGCAGCCAGCAGGTTGTTGGCAGCGCCGATGGCGTGGAAGTCACCGGTGAAGTGCAGGTTGATGTCCTCCATGGGGACGACCTGTGCGTAGCCGCCGCCGGCAGCGCCGCCCTTGACGCCGAACACGGGGCCGAGGGAAGGCTCACGCAGAGCAACCATGACGTTCTTGCCGATACGACGCATGGCGTCAGCCAGACCGACGGTCGTGGTGGTCTTGCCCTCACCGGCGGGGGTGGGGTTGATAGCGGTGACCAGAACCAGCTTGCCGTTGGGCTTGTCCGCCATGTCCTTCAGGATGTTGTAGTCAACCTTGGCCTTGTAGTTGCCGTACTGTTCCAGATACTTCTCGTCCACGCCCGCGGTCTTGGCGATCTCGCGAATGTGCAGCATCGGGGTCTCCTGTGCGATTTCGATGTCAGATTTGAATCCCATTGTTAATACACTCCTTGTAGTTTGTTGGTGCCTACCGTTTTCTGTGGATCGGCCCATACAGGATTTATGCAGCTGCCGTTGCAATGGCTCACTGCACATATTCTATTCGGTACTTAAGTACCGAAATAAGGATACCACTTCGCGGCGGAAATGTCAATATCTGTCGGCCACATTCCTGAGATTTTTATCAGAATTTTACAGCCGCCTTGAGGACGTTCACCGCTCCGGCTTCCGGCCGACCGTAAACGCAATGCGCACCGCCTCCGTCTGGGAGGTAGACACCGTCAGCACCGCCGTGCCGGTCTGCCCGGTGGTTCTGACGTAAGTACCCGTCATGCCGCCCTCTGCGGTGACGGTCTCCGGCCCTACCAGCTCCGCCGCGCCTTCCAGCCGGAACGTCACCGGGAGCTGGGCGTAGGGTGCCGGATTGCCGTACTCGTCCAGAATCCGGACACGCACCGCCGCCATGTCGTAGGTGTCCCCTTCCGTCAGCTCCGTGTGGCTGGGCGTGACCTCCAGATGCAGCTTTGCGCTGGGACACAGGGTGACAGAGGAAGCCACCTTCCCGCCCTTCAATGCGTCCAGCCGCCACACGGTGGACTCCCCTCCCCAGTTGCCCACGTATTTTCCGTAAAGCTTCTGAGCATCGGCAAAGGTCAGGCCGTATTTTGCCATGGCGACACCCATCCGGGCGAGATCCGCCGGGGGCAGATGGGCAAGGCCGTGCTTGCGCACTGCCAGCAGGCAGGCACGCAGAAGGTCGGCCTTCTTTTCGTCAAAGCCCTCCTGCGTCTCCAGAAGCTCGCCGATGATGTCGTCCAGAATCATAGGCGGATGGGACAGTCCGGGGTAGTCCCCGGTGCGGAGGGTCGTGACATAATTCCCGTTCTTGTACAGCCGGACGGAGTCGGCATTGGTCAGCACCGCCGAATCCCCGATCTGTCCGCCGGGATAGTCGCCGATGTCCATGGGCGTACAGGCCGTCAGCACCGTCGTCCCCTCTCCCTGACTGGCGTACAGCGCCGCCGCGGGCTTGGGATTGCGGAAGGCGTCCATGACGCCATGGTAGCATACCCGGTCGCCGGAGCCGAAATCCTTGTGAGTGGGGTAGTCAAACATGCACCAGCCGAAGCAGCCCACATGGCCGCCGTCGGCCACGGCGTCGCTCTGCACCCTTGCGTGGCGCAGTGCCTGCGCCTGCCGGTGGCTCCAGGTGTCATAGGACTTGGTAGGGTACATGTGACCGGTATGCTCGGAGATCAGCAGCGCCTTTTTCCGGCTTTGCATAACGGTACGCCTGGGCTTGCAGCCGGGATTGTCTCCGGTGTGGGAGAAGTCGTTGTAGGCGTAGACGTCCTCCAGCAGGTGGCTCTTTTCCAGGAACCGCACGCCGGAGGTCGCCCGGCTGGGGTCAAGCTCATGGGCAGCGGCGTTGGTGCGGCGGTACAGCTCGTCGTCGTCCTGGCTTTCGTTGATGCGCACGCCCCAGAGGACGATGCTGGGATGGTTGCGGTATTGCAGCACCATCTCCCGGGTGTTTTCCACCGCCTGATCTTTCCAGTTTTCTCCGCCTATGTGCTGCCAGCCGGGAATTTCCGTGAACACCAGCAGTCCCAGTCGGTCGCATTCGTCGATAAAATACTGGCTCTGGGGATAGTGGGAAGTGCGCACCGCCACGCAGGCAAGCTCCTGCTTCAGAATCCGCGCGTCCTCCCGCTGGAGCCGCTCCGGAACGGCGTAGCCCACATACGGCCAGCACTGGTGCCGGTTTAATCCCCGCAGGAAGGTTTTCTTCCCGTTCAGGTAGAAGCCGTCCGCCTTGAATTCGGCGGTACGGAAGCCCACCTTGACCTCCCGCGTATCCATCACCCGGCCGATTTTCAGCAGGGACACCCGGCAGGTGTAGAGAATGGGATGCTCCGTGTCCCAGCTCTTGACGCCGGGACAGCTGATGGTGATCACGCCCCCGGCGGTGAATGCCTTCTTCACCAGCACCCGCTCGCCCTTTTGCAGCTCCACCAGAAGAATGCACCCTTCGGCGTCCTGCAAAGTGGGCTTGATTTTCAGGGTGGTCAGGCCCGGGGTCGTTATGTACAGATCTTCAATATAGCTCTTTTCCCGGACGTCCAGCCAGACCTCCCGGTAAAGCCCGCCGTAGGTCAGATAGTCGATGACAAATCCGAAGGGCGGCACCTCGCCGTTCTCCGTGGTGTCCAGCTTCACCGCCAGCCAGTTTTCGCCGCCCAGAACCGCCGCGTCGGTGATGTCCACCCGGAAGGCGGTATAGCCGCACCGGTGGGTTGCCAGCTCCTTACCGTTTAAGTACACTGTGGCAATATGCGCCGCGCCGTCGAACTGCACAAACATGCGCTTGCCCGCCAGCGTGGGATCCAGCGTCAGCTTTTTCCGGTAGCCGCAGACCATCTGATAGGACTGGCTGTCGGCGTAGTGCTGCGGGATTTCCTTCACGGTATGGGGCAGGCGGACGCACTCTCCCTCCCCTTCTCCGACGGCAAATCCGTCATACCAGTCGGAAATGAACTCCCATCGGTCACATAGACTCTGCATGGCAAAAGCCCCCTCTTTTTCTTTCGATTTCGCGGGTAGAAACGGTCTGAATACTCTACCGTTATTATAGCATAAACTTTCCGGAAGAAAAGCCCCGCGGCAAAAAAATCCTCAGACGAGAAACGTCTGAGGATTTTTTCGTCAGCTGATGCGCACCGCTGCCACGACCAGACGGCCGTTGTTCAGGGTGTACTCGCAGGTGGACAGGCAGATGATCTTGTCGCCGTATTTGGGCGTAATGCCGGTGTCGTAGAAGGACAGATTCTTGCAGTTGGTGACGAAGTCGTTGAACTCCGTCTCGTTCTGGGCGTCCACGAACTGGTGGTAGGAGAAGCCCTTGCCCGCGTTGGCGCTGGTCTTGAACACCGCGAAGATCTTGTAGATGTGCCGCTCCTTCAGGGTGTCGAAGAAGATCAGGCTGTTGTAGTCCCACGCGCTCTTCTCGGTGTAGGACATCAGGCTGTGGAACATGCTGCCGTCGGCCATGTTGTGGCCGTAGATGGTGATGTTGTCGCTGGGCTTGTCCAGGTCGCACTCCTCACGGGCGTAGATGCAGCCCCGGACGCTGTCCTGCTTGTCGAAGTCCCGCTTCAGGTAGTAGTCCTTGTTGTTTGTGGACGTCTGCATCACGGGGTAATCCACCTTGGTGCCTTCGATCTTGATCCAGCCCGCAAGATCCGGGTTCATGTCGTGCAGCTCAGCATAATCCAGAAGGATGCCGCCCTCCACGGTGGGGTCGCTGATGACCTCAAATCCGGGCTTTGAGGGTTCTGTCGCAGTCGAGGGCTTCGTCGCCTGTGTGGGGACGCTGGTCTGCGCCTGATTTTTGATGTTCGCAAGGTCTTCGTAACGATCTGCCTGCTTCTTGCCTTCCAGTACGTATCTGGCAACCAGAAACGCGCTGACGCAGAAAGCGATGATCAGAATCATGATCACAATAACATAAAGCGCTTTTTTCATGCTCAATACCTCCTTTTGCCATTATAGTTCAGCCCCGCCCCCCTGTCAAGATTCCGGGGCGGCGGGGTTTGTAAGGATATTCTAAAGAATCCATTAAGATTTAATTAAGGGGTTCGCGCGCAAGGCGGCCTCGGCCGGGACTTTTGCGTATTTTCCCACATAATTATTTCCAAAAGCGTCAAATATTTCCATAATATGTTTGTATCTGCAACTTTTCCCAGAAATCGGCTATTAGCCCTTCATGTACTCCATGCCCAGCATATCCCGCATTTTGTAGTAGTTGGGCAGATTCCGCCAGCCCGCGCCTACGGTCGCGTTGGCCGTAGCCACGATCTTGGTGTCCGGCAGCGCCTGAGACAGCTGGTATCCGCCGCCGCGCTCTACCATCCACAGGTTTTTCAGCCATGTCATCTGCATCAGAGGATCCACGCTGGGATAGGTCAGGCCGATGTTCAGGTCCTCCAGCGAGGTGCAGCCCACCAGCGGGGAAAAGTCCTTCACGGCGCTCCAGTCCAGTTCAAGGAAAATCAGCTCCTTGCAGCTGCTGATGGGGGAAATGTCCTGCAGCTGCCCGTTGTGGGCGAGGATCAGGAATTGCAGATGGGGCATCCCCGACACGAAATCGATGTTGGTCAGACCCATGTGTCCCACGTCCACACAGAGCATTTCCTCGCAGTAGCGCAGGTTGTAGGCATCGTCGTCCAGGAAGTAATAGACATGCTCCCGGACGGGCATGAAGGTGGTGGCATCCGTCCGCGCGGTGAGCTTCTTGCCCAGCTGCACCGTCCAGACGACCTTGTAATTTTCCCGTTCTCTCTCCCGGAGGGCGGCCAGCTCCTCGTTGTCAAGGCCGCATTTGCCCAGAAATACCTGCTCGGCGTCCGGCAGATAGGACATCTTCTTTTCCAGATCCTGCAGGTCCAGCGTGACGGCAGGCTTCGGTTCCTCCGTAATCTGGGTGCCGGTCACGGTGCCGGTCGTGACCTTCGTAGTGGCCGCGGTCGGGGTCGTAGTCTTGTCAGTGGTGGTGATCTCCAGCGCGGCGGAAAGATCGACCTCTTTCGTATCGTCCGGGAAGGAGATCCCCGCCATCTCCACTTCCCAGTTGATGCTCACCTTGGGATAGGTGCTGCGCAGCTGCAGAACCGTCGCCGGGTCGGCTTCCGGGTTTACAAGGTGCAGCGTTTTCAGTTCCGGCAGAAGCTGGAGAAGCTCCAGTTCCGCGTCGGTGATGCCGGTGACATCCAGCTCCTGCACCGTGTCGGGATAGGTTTTCGTGCCGAAGCGCAGGGCGAAGGAAATCCCCTTCTCCTGACAGAAATCCCGCAGCTTTTCCATCTGCTCCGGCGTCTCGCAGCCCACTGCTGTCACCGCCGTCAGATCCGGCAGGTATGTAAGCAAATTAATTTCTTCATCTGTAATGTCGGAAACGCTCACCACGGCGGTGTCCTGATCGTATTTTCTGCCGTCGATGGTCACCGCATAATCCACCGCAACCGCCGGGCGGCGGGCAGCCAGCGCGGCCAGCTGGGCATAGTCCGTGCATTCCTGTGCTTCCACGCTTTTCAGCTGGGTGAAATAGTCCAGCGTAGCCACGTCCTCGTCCGTGAGGGAGGTCACGTACAGCACGTCGGTGTTCTGGTCATAGGTCTTCCCCTGAAACGGAATCCGCCAGAGAATTTCGCTGTTCGGCGCTTTTTTCCGCAGCTTCTCATAATCCGCCGTCGTAATGTCGGCAAAGCGAAGATCCAGCACCTCGGCGCTCCGGGAATAAAACGTCCCCGCCACCCGCACATGGGTCAGCAGAAACCAAACGGCGATCCCCACCGCCAGCAGCACGACCGCAAGCACGATGAGAAGCACCGGATTCAGCTTTTTTTCTTTTTGATACATCTTTCTTTCCTCCCAAGCTTCCAGACACTCTACTATTATGGTCTTTATCCACTCATAAGTCAAGGGATTTTTCTCCCTAAAATCCGGCAAAGATCGACCCCGGTGCGGAAATTTCTCCGGAAAGCTTTGCGTCTTCCGAAACAGGCACCTTTTGGGGCGAAAAATGCGGATTTCCTATTGAAAACCGTGCTGCCGTGTGCTACAACGTCTCCGTGGTTAGTGTTAGCTAACTTCATTAAAAAAGTGACAGGCAGCAGGGCAGCGCACGTTTGGGAGGGACTTTGATGTCAAAAAAAGCAACGGAATTTCAGAAAAAAGAGATGAGTAATGCTGAACTCCAATTAAAATCTTTTTTAAAGATTTTAATTGGAGTTCAGCATTATTTTGTGCTTTCCTGCACCGCAAATTTCAGTGTCGCCACAGCGCCGCCATCGTTACAGAAGCTCGCTTCTCCCTCATGTGCCGCGGCAATCTGCTGCACCAGATGCAGCCCCAGAATGTGGGGCGCGTTGGGGTCATCCGTGCCGGAAAGATTCCGCAGAACCGCTTCCGGATACCCCGCCCCGTTGTCCCGCACCGTCAGCACGAACCGCCCGTTTTCCAGCTCCGCCGCAACCTGAATATCACAGCCGCCGGGATTGTGCCGGACGCTGTTGTTCAGCAGATTGTCCAGCGCCCGCGTCAGCAACTCCCTGTCCGCTTCCAGCACCGTCTGTCCCGCCGGCTCCCGGATCTGCAGCCCGACGCTGTAGTTTTCTCCCAGAGAATCGCAGAAATCCGCCACGCTCTGACGGAGCCACGCGCCCATGGGGACGGCAGTCCGCCGCAGGGGCTGGGCGTTGTATTGCAGCTTGAAGGTCAGATTCAGGTCTTCAATCAGCGCCTTGATCTTCTGGCTCTGGGTACAGATGGCGGCGGCTTTTTTCTGCTGTTCGGACTGAGGCGGCGCCTGCTGCGCCAGCTGCTCCCCGTATCGTTAATCTGCCGGGGAGCCCTAAGGCTGCGCAGGGAAT
>OLOW01001814.1_pt1 | contig 14828 bp, 10 predicted proteins | sample 1672801 | NCBI WGS metagenome assembly OLOW01 (sample SAMEA3136725, study PRJEB25190) | human gut metagenome | biome: human gut; feature: human-associated habitat; material: faeces | place: Austria | collected 2013 | reverse complement strand
CTCCTATGAGAGCTGCAAGTCCCCCGCGGCAGATGGAACGCGAAAATGAGATGATTGTTATTTCACATCGCCTTTTTGGGTCAGGGTTAGGGGAATGCTGATCAGATCTGGCAATGAGGAGATCGGTGTTTCCTTGGCCCGTTGGCATGCTGTCCTTTGATTGCGTTTGAAAGTTTCGCTTGAATGAGAAATACGAAATGGTGGTACGGCGCATAAGAATATAGAAGCGCCGCAGAGTATAAATGGGGCGATGCCCAAAAGTGGCATTTAAGTCACCAGTCACAAGTCCCTAGTTACTCGAGGCTCCTAATCCCTAGCTACCAGTCACCAGCCGCTAGACGCTCATCTCATTCTATTTCTCAAACTCATTCATGAATTTCTCATTGACATGCATGACAAATGGTGCTATCATGTACTTAACCGAATAAGAAAAGGTAAGTGCCTTAAAGGCTTAATAGGGAAGACCGGTGAGATGCCGGCACGGTCCCGCCACTGTAATGCAGAGCGAATCCATGATGTCACTGAGAGATCGGGAAGACGGATAAGCAAGGAAGCAGAGTCAGGAGAACTGCTTATCTTAGATCACCGTTATGACCCACGAGCGATGGGAAGGGGATGTCTTTACAGATGTCTCTTTGCGTTCGTGCAAAGAGGTTTTTTAATGGGATCTTCGGCGATTGAACAACTTCATAAGAAAACAGGTGCCCTGTAGGGCTTAATAGGGAAGACCGGTGAAAGACCGGCACGGTCCCGCCACTGTAATGCAGAGTGAATCCAACGAAGTCACTGATTTGAGGAGATCGGGAAGGCTGGAGGAGCGAGGAAGCAGAGTCAGGAGAACTGCCTGTTTTGTACAACCGTTTGACCTACGAGCGATAGGAAGGTGTGCTTGACTGCAAGTCCTTTTGACGTGCATATTCCACCCTTTTTCTATCCAAAAGGGTGGATTTTTTGATTTCCTTCTGCAGCATGATGAGGATCAATGATGCAGAGCCCCTTTTGTTGAGGATGGTGACAGGGAACACTATTCTCCGAGTAGGTTCTACGGTATCTATCGTTATCTTGGCGGGTGGCAGGTGGTAAATGCCTGAACCCCTTCCTATCGATGTAAATGCCTTCGGGCTTTACATATACCTGTGGGGATTTTTCTCCATGGTTCATCTCCTTTCCGGTGATGGTCATAAAGAAATTTCATTTCTTTTGGGAAAATGATCATCACCACCCCCTTCTACGAATACTTCTTCGGAAGTGACTATATATGATGTATTCCTCGGTATCTGAGGTTTACATATACCTGTGGGGTTTTCGTCCCCCATGGTTCATCTCCCTTCAGCGATGGTTTCAACAGGGAAATGGAATCATCGCCCTCCTTTTACAGATCCTTCCCTTAGAGAAGTTCCTATAGGAGGATATTTCCTCCACTCCTGGCCGGCCTATCCGGCTGACTCGACCTCCTTGGGACGTTATCGTCCTTCTGTCAGGATGGCATCAGGGAATGCCATCCTGGCTCCCTCTCTTTCGGTAATAACTTTCTACGAAAGCTATTATACAGGTTCTCATTACGGAGCCCAACCAGCTCCAACCCCTTTGGAAGCGGCGCATGTCGCTTCTCTTTTTTTATGCAGGATGGTATAGGCAACGCTCATTTAGCATGCGGTTATCCTCTTTCTGTCTTATGGTATCATTCGGACTGAACGGCATCCTATAAAAAAATTCGCGGCGCTTAGGGAAACACTGATTAAATCGTTGTCAGATTTCACTCTTGAATTTTTATGCATAGCGAGGAATCACCTGACGCGAATAGCGAGCTATTTAAGGAAGGGTATGACGAAGCTATGTATAAAAATTCTTGTAAAAGCTGACTCTGCGATTGAATCAGCGTTTCCCTAGATTCTTCGACTCAGCTGCCGTTATTCAGAGAAGCGTTTCCCTGACATACAGCCTTTTTCTCCGCTCAGTATGACGAAAAGCACCGCACCGCCATTTTTCATTCCTCACTAAAAAAAGCAGCCCGGGGCTGCTTTTTCAAATCCATCCAAACCGCTTGCATGCTTCATAGATGCCGTCTTCATCGGCCCGGCTGGTGATGTACTTGGCTTTTTCCTTGAGCTGTGGCTTGGCATTTCCCATGGCGATGGAGAACCATTCGGGGCGGAACATGGTGCGGTCATTCATGCCGTCGCCAAAGACGATGATGTCTTCATCCGGAATGGCGAAGCGCCGCTGAAGCTCTTCGATGCCGCGCTCTTTATGGATCGGCTCGATGAGCATGGTATCAGCGCGGAACCAGACGTGGGGGAGACGGCCCAAGGGGATCTCCGCTTCCTCCTGCTTGCTGCAGGCGATGAAGATCTTGTGAATGACGGAGGCGGTGTGAAAATCAAAAGCGGGGTCCACTTCCGTCTCGTAGTAGCGGTCTTCCACTTTCTCGAGGTAGCGCTTCGTGGTCGTGATGCGGTATTTCTCATTTCTAGTCGCAAGCGCCCATGGATATTTCTCACTGTCGATGGCAGAGAGCATCGCGAAGCAGTCTTCCCGCGGAAGGCCTTCGTCATAGAGGATCGTGCCGTCTATGGTGACCGCATTTCCTCCATCGGAGACAGCGGCTGTGATGCCAAGGTCACACGCGACCTGCCAGGCGTCTGCCTGAATGCGTCCGGTCGCAAGGGAGACGAAGTGCCCTGCCTTTTGGAGGCATCGGATGGCTTCTCTTGTGCTGTCGGGATAGTCGGCAGTAAGCGGCGTGGTCAGCGTGCCGTCGATATCAAAGAAAAAGTATTTCTTCATAGGGCCTCCTTGGAGAATCATTTTCTTTCATTATACTACATGTTTCCTGTTCCCCAGCCAGATCCCGAAAAGGATCATGACGATGCCGATGACCTGCAGGAAGGAAATCGATTCGCCGAGAAGCAGGAAGGAGAAGAAGAGGGCGGCGGGGAGCTCGCTGGCAGCGAGAAGACTGCCGAGGCCGGGGGAGATGTGCGGCATCCCGATGCCAAAGAGGAGCGGGGGGAGGAAGACACCGAAGAGGGTGAGGGGGATCCCGTAGGGAAGGATAGAGGCAAAATGCGCGGGCGATACCGGAAAGTCAGGCGGCAGAAAGAGGAGAACCATCACGAGCGCGCCGCTTACCATGAGTGCGCTTTTGGTGATGGGATGGATGCCTCGCCCGATGCGGTTCATACAGAGAAGACCGGTGGTGTAGGAAATCGCGGCAGCAAGTCCCCAAAGCATGCCGATGGAGAGGGGAAAGGCGGCAGCGCTTCCGACCACGCCCGCGGACAGTACAGTGCCTGCGAGGACGATCGCGATGGAAAGGAGACGGATGCGGGTAGGCTTCTCACGTCGGATCACGCACTCGGCGAGCGTGCCGAGCCAGATGGACTGGAAAAGGAAGATGACGGCGAGCGAAGCGGGCAGGGTCTCCAGCGCGTGGTTGTAGAGCATGGTGGTGCCTGAGAGCGGTATACCGGTCAGGAGAAAGGCTAGTGCGGTCTTTTTCGCGGGAAATTTCCGCACGCGGAGAAGCCAGATGGTCCAGAGCAGAAGAAATCCAAGAAAATACTGGATAGAAGAGACGTCATTGATAGAAAAGCCCGCCCTATAGGAGAGCTTGACGAGTGTGGAAATGATACCGTAGGAAGCGCCGCCGGCCCAAACGAGTGCGGCATAAAATGTTTGTGACATAGATGGGTGACTCCTTTTATATGAGTCATTATAGCATATGAGCAGCTGGGGATTAGACCAATAGACCAAGAGACTGAGAGACAGGGAGATATCAGACATTTAACGTCTGCCCTTTGGCATCTGATGTCTAAAGTCTCAAGCGGGCATCGCCCTATATTTATTCGAGGCGAAGCCGCCACTTTCCTGCCCATTCCTCATTCGAACAGAGCTTTCATTCATAGCCCTTGGAGTAGCACGCCGCAAGGGCTAAGGAAACCCCGATTCAATCGGACAATGATTTAAGCAGTATTTCCCTAACCCCGTTGAACCTCTTTTCATACGCAAGCAAAAGGGGAAAAACTACCCTTTTTATTGTCTACTGCACATGTGAAAATAAATTGACAATATACCTATCTATCTATACAATATAAATTGACTATGAAGAACCATATTTGTTATTATTAAGTATCATTGTTATCCCAGTTAGCAGCAGGTGGCGGGGAGGATCTCTGCCCGTTTCCTGTTTTACTCTAAGGAAAGAGGACATATGGAAGAAAATATGACACAGGATGGGAAAGAGATCCTCTTCGACATCCGGCATTTGACACATACCTTCGAGACGGAGGACGGGAAGACGTTCGACGCGCTGTCGGATGTGACCTGCACGATCCTGAAGGGATCCTTCACCGCCATCATTGGCACAAATGGGAGCGGCAAGTCTACACTCGCGCGGCATCTCAATGCCCTGTACCTTCCGACGGCGGGCGAGGTCATCGTAGAAGGCATGAAAACCAGCGACATGGAGCATATCTGGGACATCCGGCAAAAAGTCGGCATGGTCTTTCAGAATCCGGATAACCAGCTGGTCGCGGCTATCGTCGAAGAAGACGTCGCCTTTGGCCCGGAGAATCTGGGTGTACCCGCGGAAGAAATCCGAAAGCGCGTGGACTACGCGCTGGAAAAAGTCGGCATGAGCGCCTACCGCACGCATTCACCGGCGATGCTCTCCGGCGGACAGAAGCAGAGGATCGCCATCGCCGGCGTACTCGCGATGCATCCGGACTGCATCGTTCTGGACGAGCCGACGGCGATGCTCGATCCTCTGGGACGCAAGGAAGTCATGGATACCATCCATGAGCTGAACCGCTCGGAAGGGATCACCATCGTACTGATCACCCATTTCATGGAGGAAGCCGTGACGGCGGATCATGTGCTGGTCGTCGATCGCACGAAGCTCCAGATGCAGGGGACAGCACGCGAAGTCTTCTCGCAGGCAGACAAGCTGACGGCCATGGGGCTCGATGTCCCGGTCGCTGCCGACCTTGCCCATGGGCTTCGTAAAAAAGGCTACGAGATTCCTGAAGATTGCATGACAGATGAGGAGCTGGGAGAAGCACTATGTCCATACGCGTCGAACATATAAGTTATATTTATGGCAAGGGCTCGCCATTTGAAAAGACGGCCCTGGATGATGTCGATCTCACCATCGAAAAAGGAGAATTCATCGGCATTATCGGTCATACAGGGAGCGGGAAATCGACACTCATCCAGCACCTGAATGGGCTCATCCATCCGACCTGCGGCAAAGTCACCATCGATGGTGTCGACCTTGCCGAGAAATCCAAAGCCGCCGTCGCCAAGCGCCACTCGGTCGGCATGGTTTTCCAGTACCCGGAGCACCAGCTTTTCGAAGAAACCGTCGCCAAAGACATCGCCTTCGGGCCGATGAATCTGGGGTGTGATGAAGAAGAGGCCGGAAAGCGCGTGAAAAGCGCCATGAAATTTGCCGGTCTTGACTACGACACCTTCGCAGGCCGCTCGCCCTTCCGCCTCTCCGGCGGGCAGCAGCGCCGCGTCGCCATTGCCGGCGTCATCGCGATGCACCCGGATTTCCTTATCCTGGACGAACCATCGGCAGGCCTTGACCCCATCGGGCGGCGGGAAATTTTCTCCCGCATCCAGAGCTGGTACAAGAAAGGCGTATTCTCCGTCATCCTCGTCTCGCATAATATGGATGACATCGCACGCCTTGCGACCCGCCTTCTCGTCATGCACAAAGGCCGCCTTGTGCTGGACGGCGAACCGATGGATATCTTCCTCCACCACAGAAAAGAACTTAAGGCCTGCGGCGTCGATGCTCCGCCCCTCACGCAGACCCTCCTCTACCTGAAAGAGAAGGGCATCCCTGTGCCGGAAGAGGCAAAAACGACCGAAGAAGCCGTAGAAAAAATGGAAAAGATGCTGGGAGGTAAGACACATGCTCACTGATATGACCCTCGGCCAGTACTATCCCGGCCATTCGTACCTGCACCAGATGGATCCCCGTGCGAAGATCCTCTGTACCATGATCTTCATCGTTGCGATTTTCCTCGCGAACAACCTCTATTCCTACATAGTCGTCGCCGGCTTCACCTTCCTTGCCATCGCCCTCTCCGGCGTACCGGCGAAAATGATCTGGAAGGCCATCAAGCCACTCTGGGTGATCCTTGTTTTCACCATGCTCATCCATATCCTCACCACCCCGGGGACGGAAATCTTTTCGTGGAAATTCATCCACATCAGCGAAGAAGGTATCAGGAACGGCATCGTCATGACACTGCGCCTCGTCTTCCTCATCGCCTTCTCCTCGCTTCTCACCTATACCACGAGCCCGATCGTCCTGACCGACGGCATCGAAGACCTCCTGATGCCATTCCGTCGCTTCGGGGTACCCGCGCACGAACTCGCCATGATGATGACCATCGCGCTTCGTTTCATCCCGACACTTTTGGAAGAAACGGACCGCATCATGAAAGCCCAGTCCTCCCGAGGCGCTGACTTCGTGAACGGCAATCTCTGGCAGCGCGCCAAGAACATGATCCCGCTCCTCGTCCCGCTCTTCATCTCCGCCTTCCGCCGCGCCGATGACCTCGCGACCGCCATGGAAGCCCGCTGCTATCGCGGCGGCGAAGGACGTACCAAGATGCACCAGCTCTCCTATACCTGGCGGGATAGGAATGCCTTCATCGCCATTGCCCTCGTGACTGGCGCCCTCATCGCGCTGTATGTAGTAATGAGATAGAATGGGGCGCGGGGTTAGCCACATGGAATCCTGAAGTTTGAAAGCAGGGATGAGTAGCTAGGGATTAGAAATGAGCGGTGATCGAAATAGCGCAATTGGTACGCTGACCGTTCTGCAAGGAAGATCTCTCGGCTACGCTCGAGATGACGGCGCGAAGCGCTATCAAAATTTCGCGGCGCTTCTGATTTTTATGCGCCGCACCACCCCCTTTTGAACCTCCTGAACCTATAGAACCCCCTGAACCTCTTTTGTACGCAATCAAGGGGAATCCCTTATCCCCAGTCACTAGCCACTAGTCACTATTCACACCGAAGGACTATCCCATGCGAAATATCTGGATCACCGTTTCCTACGAAGGAACAAACTATGCCGGCTTCCAGCGCCAGCCCACCCGCATGACCGTGCAGGAAATGCTTGAGAATACACTCCTTCAGCTGACGGGAAAGAAGACAACCATTTACTTCGTCGCCCGCACCGATGCCGGCGTCCATGCTTATGGGCAGGAGTGTACCTTCTACACCGAGTCCCGCATTCCGCAAGACCGCTTCGGTCACGCCATGAATGCCCTCCTTCCGCGTGATATCCGCGTCCGCCAAAGCCGGGAGATGGACGAAGACTTCTCCGTCCGCCGCCGTAACTTCGGCAAGACCTACGGCTACCTATTGACAGAGAGCCGCGAAGCCTCGCCTTTCCTCGTGCGCACCATCTGGCGCACCGGTAAGCAGCTCGACCTTGCGAAAATGGAAGCAGCCGCCAAAGTCTTGGAAGGCCGCCACGACTTTACTTCCTTCCGTGGGAACAACTCCGTCCCCTCCGATCCCGTGCGGCTTGTCCATGAGATCCGCCTTCGGAAAGTGGGGCCCCTCATCTGGATCTACGTCACCGGCGAAGGCTTTCTCTACCACATGGTCAGAAACATCGCCGGCGCTCTCGTTGATGCCGGGAGCAGCGTCCTTGCTCCTCATGATCTCGAACGGATTTTGGAAGCCCGCGATCGACGAGAGCTTGGTCTCACCGCTCCGGCGGAAGGTCTTGCCCTTCTCAAAGTCTATTTCCAGCCGATCACGAAAGAGGCGATCGATGAGACATTGCAAGAGCCCCTCTACCCATGGTGCGGCGCATAGAAAAAAGAGCGTGATGGAAAAGCATCACGCCCTTTTTGTATTCGTGATTCCTTAGCCGTTAGAAGATTAGACAAAGGCACTGTGTGTATTAAAGTCCTTCTGCGGCAGCCTCTACCCTGTCGGGAGAGGTCGTACAGATCACCGCAGGCGGGAATAGGCGGAAGTAGTATAGTTGGGGTAAGTATTTCAAAAGGAATAGGAGCTAATGCACCTATTAGTGTTGAGATAGTTACCGAAACAGCTGCGGGTACTAATATTTCATGGCGTTATACTGAGTATATTGGCAATGTAAAAAAACAAGGAGGATAATATGTCAAATACTCCTAATAGAAGAAAAAATTTATGTTAGTTGTTTTTATAATTTTTGCAATTATTGTATGTATATTGAGTGAGAAATATAAAGCGCCAGAAAATACTCATAGGTTCTCCAATATTATTGCAGAAACTCAAATACCGACTATTTCATACTTACAGTTTCAAAAAAGTCAGTATTCGCGCGGTAAATACTATACAGTGGTGTATATATATGACAAAAAAATATATAATAAAGAGGATTTAGCCAAAGAAGTAAAAAAGATTAGAAAATGCAGGATATCTGATAACTGTATTTCACTTATCAAATGATCATTTTTACATGCAGGCATAGAGTGAGAGACTTTTTTTGAAATTAGTGTATTTCCAGATTTATTAGGAATAACAGTAAGTGAAAAATAGATTGAAAGTGTTTAATACCGAAGGAGACATGACGATCAAAGCCACCCAAGAAGACACTCATATCAAAGGTAGTCAGGTAACCGGTGAAAATGTCACACTGGAAGCGAAGAAAGACATTGCCATCTCTGCCGCAAGTAGGAGGTGGATGGGATGTAGCAGAGGAAACATCGGAAGAACGTGTTCCTGCCTTGATAAGATATGTTGGTTTGTCAAACATTGGAGTATTGTCTAGATTTAGCCCAGAAATAGGATTTATTGGCGGCGTTTTGGGCGGCATTGGAAGCAATATATATAGCAATCAAAAAAAGAGGAGCTAAAAAAAGCTGAGTCAGGGAATCTGTCAAATTCGGATGCTAAATCTAAGAATAGTGAGGTATAAACTAAGTTTTTACATTCTCCTGTTTTGGATACGATCGTATTTGTTATGTGCTTACTGCTTTTTCGAGAACTTGTGGTAGGTGATGAAACAGCAAATGAAGATGCTAGATTATTAATGAAGCATTCGAAATTGTGGGTTAGATTTGGGCTATGGATAATTCTTTTTCTAGGGGTTAGTTATATAACTTTATCTGACTTTTGGGTGTTAGATGGAAGATATTATAATGAGTGTGTATATACATTGTTAGTAATGCTATATTTAGCAGGGGGTTATGGTACTACGTATGTTATAAACATGGCTCTAAAAATGAGTCATATAAACAAAGAAACTTATTACAGCTAGAAGCAATAATATTATTACCGGTATTTTTTTTATTGATGTATTTCTTTTAGATATATTGAATTAATCTATGGGCATGCTTTTGCTATTGGATTTCCAGTAGCAAAAGCATGCCCCAGATAGGGGATGGTTCCGCCGAAAATAGCCGCATGATATGATGGCTGGTCTTGACAATCGGCTCGTTATATTTATTAGTTACCGGTGTTTTGTCATTAAAAACGGTAGTCTTACGCTGATGAGATTTATGGGGGATAAACGAACACATTTATCAGTTTTAATCTTAATCCATGGTTATACATATGAAGACTGATTGGATGCGCAGAAAGTACAAAAGAGCGATGAGCTTTGCAGGCTCATTGCTCTTTTGCATTTTCCGCATGCTAAAAAATAGAATTTGTATTCCTGATAAATCATGCTATAATACGAGTAGAGTACTAAAAAAACGAAAAGAGTACTGGAGGAATCATTATGGATGAACAGCTGATCGAGGCGGCGAAGGAAGAGATGCGGCTGCACTCGGTCAAATTCACGATGGACGATATCGCAAGAAAGCTCCATATCTCGAAAAGCACGCTGTACCAGAAGGCGTCTTCGAAGGCGGTGCTGATCCGCATGGTATGTCTGGCGGATCAGGAGGCGTTTCGGAAGGCGAAGGAAGCGCTGATGAGGAAGAAGGACACGGCGCGCGGGCGGCTGCTCTCGTACTGCCGTCTCTTTGTGGAGACGCTGTGGGCGATGCCGGATGGGTTTTATCAGGATATAGAGATCCATTATCCGGAGATCTGGAAGATGTGGATGGATTTCAAGTATGAGGAGTTCGACTATATGATGGAGCTCTTTAAGGCCGGAGTCGCGGCGGGGGCTTTTCGTGAGGTGAATTTGACGATCCTTCGCATGATCCTCATCACATCGACGCACAATCTGAATGATGCGGATTTCCTTCGCGAGCAGAATATGACGGGGACGGATGTGATGAATGTGCTCGAGGATATCATTCTGCATGGGATAGAAAAGTAAGGTTAATGGGTTCAAGGTTAGCCCCTCGGGCGTGCTGTCCCTTGATTGTGAATGAAAGCTCTGCTCGAATGAGAAATTAGAAATGAGAAATGCGAGATGGTGGTGTGGCGCATAAAAATATGGAAGCGCCGCAGAGGTTTGAAACTAGCGGGTTTCTCGTATCGCAAATCTAATCCCTAGCCACTAATCCCTAGTACCAGTCACTAGTCACTAGTCACTCGAGGCTCCTAATCCCTAATCCCTAATTCCTAGTCATCAGTCACAAGTCCCTAGTCACTTTTATCATACAAGGAGTCAGTCTATGAAACGTTTAGCTATGTATATCGGTGTGATGCTCATCGGTGCTTCGATCGCGCTGTCGGGGTGCGGAGCAGAGAAGGCGTCGGCGCCGAAGGCGCCATTGGTGAAGTCGATGGTCATCGGTGAGACGGAGTCGGGCGTGAAGAATACGTTCTCCGGCACGGTGCATGGTTTTTTTGAATCGCCTCTGGCTTTTCAGGTGGGAGGCCGGATCATGCAGCGCTATGTCACATCCGGTGAGCGGGTCAGCGCAGGGCAGGCGCTCTTTAAGGTAGACTCGAAGGATGCGGAGGAGCAGGCAGCAGCGGCGCGTTCGCAACTGAATGCGGCGGAGGCATCGTATCGACTCGCGCAGTCGACGCTGACGCGGTATGAGAAGCTGCACTCGGTGTCGGCGATTTCTGATCTTGCCATCGATCAGACGAGAAATCAGGCGGAGCTCGCAGCGGCGCAGCTCGAGTCCGCGCAGGCGGCACTTTCGCGCGCGGAGAATAATCTCGGCTTTACGGTGCTTTCGGCAGACCGCGACGGGATCGTCGGGGCGACGCTCTATGAGGTGGGGCAGGTCGTCGCGGCGGGGACACCGGTGGTGTCGATCATTGATGATTCGCAGCTGGATGTCTACATTTCTTTGACAGAGAAGCAGTATCGGGAGTATTCAGTGGGGATGCCGTGTACGGTGACATTCTGGGCGCTACCGAATGTGAGCGTAGAGGGACGCGTGCGCGAAGTAGCGGCTGCGCCGAATGCGCAGACGGGGACATATGATGCGAAGGTGACTTTGGTCGATCCGCCGGAGAATATCGCAGTCGGCATGACGGCAGAAGTGAAATTTGGTGACAGAGGGGGCGGCAAGGGCATCATGATCCCGCTTTCTGCGATGGCGACGCAGGATCAAAAGCCGTCTGTCTGGGTGATCCGGGATAATAAGGTGACGCTGACGCCGGTCAAGGTGGGGCGCTACGGCGAGGATACGGTGGAGATTATCGAAGGACTTGCCAAGGGGGATCGCATCGTGACGGCAGGCGTTTCGAAACTGGCTGAAGGAGAAGAGGTACGCGTATGAAAGGGCTGAATCTGGCAGAGTGGGCCATCAAGCACAAGCCGGTGGTCTATTTCTTCATTTTCTTCATCCTCCTGGGAGGCTTGTGGTCGTATTTCCATCTGGGGCGCAGTGAGGATCCGGACTTCACCATCCGTCAGGCGGTGGTGTCGGCGGCCTGGCCGGGCGCGACGGCGGAGAGAATCACCGAGCAGGTGACGGATCCGCTCGAGAAAAAGCTCCAGGATACGAAGGGGCTGGACTATCTGAAGTCCTTCACGCATGATGGCAAGACGGTCATCTATGTGAATCTGAAGGACTCGGTCAAGAAGGAGGATATCCAGACGCGCTGGCATGAGGTGCGAAATCTCGTGAATGATGAGAAGGCAGCTCTTCCCGCCGGTGTGTACGGTCCGTATGTGAATGACCGCTTTGATGATGTCTATGGCTCGATCTACGCAGTGACGGGGGACGGCTTTTCCTATGAGGAGAAGCGTAAGTCGGCGGAAATGCTGCGCCGCCGTCTCGCTGCGGTCGAGGATGTGCAGAAGGTCGAGCTCCTGGGGGTGCAGGAGCAGAATATTTACATCGAGATGGATCAGAATAAGCTCGCCTCTTTCGGGATGAATCCATCCGATGTATTCCGCATCCTTCAGCAGCAGTCGGCGATGATGCCGGCAGGGACGATCCATACATCGTCTCGCAATGTGGCGATCCGCGTGGACGGTCTTTTAGGCAGTGTGGAAGCCTTGGAGAATATCCCGATCCATGTGGGCGAGCGGAGCTTCCATCTGGGCGATGTGGCAAAGGTCACGCAGACCTACACGACGCCGGAGTCTTCCCTTTTCTATTTCAATGGCAAACCGGCGATCGGTATCGCAGTCTCGATGCGGGTGGGCGGGAATAACCTGACGCTCGGGGACAATCTCAATCGGGAGATCGAGCGGTCGAAGGCAGACCTTCCGGCGGGCATGGACATCGGGCTCGTGGCGGATCAGCCGAAGGTGGTGAATGAGTCCATCCATGATTTCACGGAGTCGCTCTTGGAGGCCATCGTGATCGTCATGGCGGCGTCCTTCCTCTCGCTCGGACTTTGGAGCGGCATCGTGCTGGCGCTCTGTATCCCGGTCGTCGTGTGTGCGACCTTCCTCTTCATGAAATGGCAGGGGATCGATCTGCATATCGTGTCTCTGGGAGCGCTTATCGTCTCCCTCGGTCTTCTTGTCGATGACGCGATCATCGTCATCGAGATGATGCAGGTGAAGCTCGAAGAAGGCATGGACCGCCTGTCAGCGGCGGAAGCGGCCTATAAGAGCTGTGCGAAGCCGATGCTCGCCGGGACGCTCATCACGGCGGCGGGCTTCATCCCCGTCGGGATGGCGGAAGGGCAGACATCGGAGTACTGTGCGGCACTTTTCTGGGTCATTGCAGCAGCCCTTCTTCTCTCCTGGGTGGCTTCCATCTTTGTCAGCCCTGTCTTGGGATATAAATTTATTCAAGTAAAAACAAAAGAAGAAAAAGAAAAGGAAGCACGCGAAAAGGGGAAGAGCTGGAAATCGTCCATCGGCGGCAAGGCGTATCAGGCCTTCTACAAGCTCATTGCGTTTTGTATCCATTTCAAGAAGACCGTCATCGTGGGGACTCTTGGGCTTTTCTGTCTGACGCTTGCGATGATTCCCTTGGTGAATCAGGAGTTTTTCCCTGACTCGGTGCGTCCGGAGATCATTCTGGATGTGAATCTCCCCTCAGGGGCTTCCATACAGGAAACGAAGCGTGTCATGAACGGCATCGCTGATACGCTGTATGGAGATGAGCGAGTTTCCTCCTTCTCGACATACATCGGTGATACCGCGCCGCGCTTCATCCTGCTCTTCGATCCCAAGGCACCGGAAGACGGGCATGGGCAGATGATCATCGTCGCGACAGACCAGAAGAGCCGCGATGCGCTTCGCAAAGAAATCATGGATACGGTGACGGAGAAATATCCGGATGCACAGGCACATACCCGCCTCATCACGACCGGCCCGCCGTCTGAGTATCCGGTGATGTTCCGCCTGTCGGGCGAGTCCATCGATGAGACTGTGAAGCTGGCTTCCGAAGCACTCTCCATCATGAAGCAGAATCCGAATGTCACGAATGCGAGCCTCGACTGGCCGCAGGAGACACCGACACTGAAACTCAAGATCAATCAGGATAAGGTGCGTGAGCTCGGTATCGATAACTATGCGGTATCGCAGGATCTCTACGTGAAGCTCTCCGGCTACAAGGTGGCGGAGTCGTATCAGGGCGACCAGCTCATCCCGATTTCCTTCAAGCTGGAAGGGGATAATGTAGCGCGCCTCGCCAGTCTTGACTCGCTGCCTGTCCATGTGGGGAATGGCCGCTACGTGCCGCTGGGTGAATTTGCGGATCTGTCTTATGAAAATGAGACAAGCACCATCTGGCGCAGGGATCTGAAGCCGACCATCACGCTCCGGGCCGATGTGACAGGCGGAGCCAAGGCAGACTCCGTCTCCATGGCGCTCTATGATACGGATCTCAAAGCCTTCCGGACCGGCCTGCCGGAAGGGGTGACTTTCGAGAAAGATGGGTCGCTTGAGTGGAGCGAGAAGTCGATGACGTACATCGTAGGTGCCATGCCGATGATGGTTTTCTTCGTCCTCATGGTGCTGATGTTCGAGCTTGGAAATATTCCTAAGCTTATCATGGCTGTCGTGACCGGTCCCCTCGGCCTCATCGGTGCGATCCTGACACTTCTGGTGACGCGGCAGGCGATCGGCTTCGTCGCTATCATCGGCTTCGTTGCGCTGTCGGGGATGGTCATCCGCAACAGCATCATCCTTCTGGATCAGATCCGTCAGCATCTGGAAAGCGGCAAGACGCCGTATGAAGCTGTCGTCGAGTCGGCGGCGCTCCGTTTCCGTCCCATCATGCTTTCTTCGGTGACGGATGTCCTGGGCTTCGTGCCTCTTATTCCGAATCCTTTCTGGCGGCCGCTTGCCGTCTCCTTCATCGGTGGTCTTCTCCTTGCGACCGCGATCGGACTCCTCGTCGTACCTGCCATGTACTGCTGGTGGTACAAGGTGAAAGAGCCCTGCGAGCAGTAGGCATCCGGTACAAATGAAAGGAGTTGTGAAGAAATGAATCCTCATTTCTTCACAGCTCCTTTTTACTTTGCTTTCATTT
>OLOW01001811.1_pt1 | contig 14855 bp, 17 predicted proteins | sample 1672801 | NCBI WGS metagenome assembly OLOW01 (sample SAMEA3136725, study PRJEB25190) | human gut metagenome | biome: human gut; feature: human-associated habitat; material: faeces | place: Austria | collected 2013 | reverse complement strand
GGCCCCCAGCGAGACGGTATGGAAGAACATCATCTACCAGCAGCAGCGCGGCGTGCCCCGTACTATGGTCACCTTTCCGGTCTTCCTGTTCACCTTTTCCCGGTCTTTGGTCTGCATAGCCCGTCCCGTCTTCTCCTTGACCATTGCGGCTATCTGCCTGTTGCGCTCGGCAAGCGAGGTGTCGCCCAATTCAGGTGATACCCACGCCTCGTTCTTCGCCATGAGGTCGGTGCGTATGTAAATCTTCTCCTTGCGGATATTGGCGAGGTATTCCGCTGTCCGCCTGTTGTGCGGTCCGCTGCTTCCTATGTTGCAGGGCTTTATGTTGATGGATGTCTTCTGTGCCATTGAATTTGCGTGTTTGGGTTTCTTAATGGGTTATTAGGGCAAAGCCTTAATCGGAGGGTGCAGGGAGAGGGTCACTTCCTGCTCGGGGTTCTCAGGGGTCGAGACCTCTGGGCGGAGTTTCCAAAGAGAGGGCCACTCTTTGGTCAGGGGTGTTGGGGGCTGACAGCCTCCGACCGGGTTTTTAGGGCAGCGTCCTAAGTGGGACGGGGCAACGCCCAGCCCCTCGGGAGAGCCCACAACTACGGAAGCGAAGCGTGTAGTTATAGTGGGCTATACCGGGACAAGTCCGGTAGCTCACACCCGCAAGCGGAGCAACGTCCAAATCTGCGTTCTGCGCCTTTCATTCCACTGCGCCTTATTCCGGATCATCCTCACCATCAATCGTTTCGTACAGCGTCTCTTTAGGGCTTTCCGCACCGTTCCCGTCAGCTGTTCTGTCCCCACTGTCTATGATAGGGAAATTCCCGGCTTCGTCCGCTGCAAACATATCAGGCGGTGGATTATGGTAGTCGTCATCCGGTCTGTCGGCTGACGGGTTGGAAGTTTCAGACGAACAGAGGGAAGAAGAAAGGACTGCTGCGCCTGTCGCCATGCTGTCCGCGCCCTGTCCTTTGGCTCGGCTGTCATCCGCTACTGCATTCTGCCTGCTTTCTGATGGCAAGCTATCGAAAACAGGTGTCCGCACATTGCCCGTCTGTCCTTTGGCGGTTGCCGAAGGTCTGACATAATGGGGATTGGTTATGAGGACACCTCCGGCATACCAGCCCGTGAGGAAATGCAGGGAATGGACGGAAGTGCGGTTGTTGGTTCGGGTGGTCAGCATACCGAGGCGGTTGAAACTGTCGATGAGCTTGCCGACCGTCTTACGGTTGCAGTCCAAAAAATCCGCCAGTTCCACATCGGAAGCTGCCACCTGTCCCACCTCCAAAACAATCTCAACGCCTTTGATTTTATAAGCGGTTCTCACCCGTCCACTTACTGCTATGGTACATGAGAATGTGAGAACTGGTAAACTGGAAAAGAAGATAGTATAAAGAACAGATATTTTCAAAACAGAATACAGATTCCCCAAGATAAAGAAAGCTGTACGGAACTGAGAAAAAGTTCTGTTCAGCTTTTTTGTATATTGTGATATCAGGGGCAAAAGGTCATCTGCAATTTTCAAACACGTTCTAAAGCGTCTGAACCCGGAACCAGTAGGTGTAGAGATACTTAAGTCCGAGAGACTCATAAAGAGTTCTTGCAGGGGTATTTCCCTCCACAACTTGCAGATAGGCCTTTTCAGCGCCTTTTTTTCTTCCCTCATTTAGAAGGGCAGTGCATATTTGTCTGGCATATCCCTTGTGCCGGAAATCCTCACGAACATGAATGGCATACAGGCCGATATAATTGCGGTCCAGGATTCCAAGACCTGTTGCAATGATTTTTCCATTATTCCAGATGGAGGCGCATACAGTATCTTTTACAATGGCATGGTACATAGAAGGAACAACCGCACGGTGAACAGGATTAATGGTTCCCTTTAGGTCAAAAAGACTTTCAATCCAGATATCTGGGATTTCATCTGTAATCGTAACCTGATCATAAGAGGCTGAAAGATCAGCATCACTCAGGTCTGTGGTCATGACATTGGTGGTATGCTGAATCTCATAGTTACGATTTTCCAGAACATAGTCAAAATCAGGAGAAACCAGAGGACTGATCTTAAAAATGGCAGGGCTGCCCAGACGGGCATATTCCTGTTCGCAAAAAGAAACCTTCTCTCTCCATGAGAGTGTGGATGTACCGAATTGTTCCACACTGTTTGTACGGTGTGTATAGAAATAAGAAAAACGCAGGATCCAGCCGTCGTACAGCTCCATTTTATGAGAGGGCCATGCGTTCAGTGACATATCCTCGATTTCTTTGATGATTTTATCCATAATAAAAACCTTCTTTGACGTTAATATTGTGAGCAGTTCAGATATCTAATTTCGCTTTAGATTTAAAGCTTTATCATGCAAGCATGAACAGCTTTTTGACCTTTTGACCCTGATATCATCATAATATTATACATAATTGTGGGCTGTGATGCAACTGTAAAGCCTTTGTGCCAGTACTTCATGCCCCTGTGTGGTGAGGTGGATTCCATCAGTGGTGATACGTGAAAAACCATAGATCTGAGCTTTTGCATTCAGTTCCTGTTGCAGAGAAAGAAATGGAAGCTGAAAATCTGTTGCGAGTTTTGCAATCTGCTTTGACATTTCTTTTACATAGGGAAACCAGTTCTTATACACCGCTGGCCAGGAAAAAAGAAACGGTTCCATAAGAAGAATGTGAGAAACAGATTTTGTTAATATTGTTATCAATTCTCTGTAACGAGAGTCAAATTGTAAAAGCATTTCCTGCTTCTGTATACTGGAGCGGTCTGTATTCATCATAAGCCCCACATCATTTATTCCAATCAGGATTGTTATAAGATCAGGATTGTCGGAAAGATAAAGCCGACTGTTTTGCAAAAGTCGAAAAAGGGTAAAACCGTCTGTTCCGCAGTTGCGTACCTGACAATTTTTCCCCTGTTCGGCAAGCTTGTGTGAAAGTATTTTTACGTAACCATTTCCAAGCATATCAGACGAAAAGCAGTGATCACAGTCTGTTATGCTGTCTCCAAGGCAAAGAATCTTTTTCATGGAAACACCTCCTGAACGGATTATACACCTTTTATTTTTGAGTTTACAGTTTTTTTAGAAATTGCAGAGAAAAAATGCTGGACAAAAGCTCTGGCTGCATCTATAATAAGATTCACCAGAAATCATCTGGTGTCAAGAGCCATCTGTTCAGAATGGCGATTTCCAATTTTTACTTAAGATAAGATTATGATATCAGGGAATGATTGGTTTTGCTGCATAGGCGTCTGTGCCAAAATTTCATCGCTCTCAACCTCATAAAGTACGAAATACACAAGAGAAACATTCCTCCAGGTTTGCAGGTGATAAAGATAATTTGTCAAAAGGAGGTGAGTTTATGTTGTTCTATATCGCTTTTCCTGTGATTGTAGCAGGGGTGGCGGCTATTATGGATATCCGTACTGCAAAGGTGGATAATGGCTGGCTGTTGTTTTGTCTTGTGACAGTGCTGTCTGTACGGTATGTCACAGAAGGTACTGACGGGATCTGGCATTCATTACCGGGAATTTTTCTTCCGGTGCTGTTATTGGGAGTCCTTTTTTGCTTTCGCATGCTGGGTCCGGGAGATATCAAGCTGTTTTGTACTCTTGGAGCAGCATTTGGTCCGGCAAGAATATTGAAATGTATTCTGTTTTCTTTTCTTATCGGGGCTGTGATCGCAGCCGCAATCCTTGTTCTAAATGGCAATATCTGCCAGCGATTCCACTATTTGCTCAATTATATTCGGGAGTTTAGAGAAACAGGCAGGAAAAGCCCTTATTACAAAAAAGGAATGGCTCCTGAAAATTTTCATTTTACAGTTCCTGTCTTTTTAAGCGCAATTCTTGGCGCAGGAGGTTTGTATTGAAAAAGAATATTTTTGCAGTTTGCGATCTGGAAGTAGATTATGCTTTGAATTTTATGGGATATCTGAATCATAAAAAAAACATTCCTTTTGAGATTCAGGCATTTACTACAGTGGAAAGTCTGATTGCTTATGGAAAAAAGATTCATATTGAGTTGCTGCTGATTTCCGGAAAAGCAATGTGCCGGCAGGTACAGGAACTGGATATTGGTAAAATTGTTATACTTTCGGAGGGAGTGCATCCTCCAGAACTTGACCGGTATCCAAGTGTGTATAAATATCAGGCATCCTCAGATGTAGTGAGGGAGGTAATGGCATATTATGGGGCTGAAAAAGCAGTTGCACCTGTGGCATTTCCGGTTCTTAAGAAAAATACGGAGATCCTGGGAGTGTATTCTCCTTTAGGAAGATGCCTGAAGACTTCCTTTGCTCTGACATTGGGGCAGATCCTGGCAAAAGACAGAGCTGTTCTGTACCTGAATCTGGAGGAATATTCAGGATTTGAAGAAATGATGGGAAAAGGCTTTGATCAGAATCTTAGTGATCTTCTTTATTATGTGCGACAGGAAAACAAGAACCTTACATATAAAATGAATGAGATGATCCAGACCATAAACAATCTGGATTACATTCCACCAGTGAGGACTCCGGCAGATATCCGCAGCACCCCATGGGAGGATTGGGAAAGGCTTCTTCAGGAGATTGTCATGCATAGTAACTATGAAATTCTGATTCTGGATATGGGTGGTGCGATTGATGAGACTTTTCAGATGCTGGATCGGTGCAGCAGGATTTACATGCCGGTTTTGTCGGATCAGATATCGGTGGCCAAGATTGCACAATTTGAAAATCTGTTAAGAATCTGGGATTATCCACAGGTACTTACCAAAACAGTAAAAATACGGGCACCCTTCCATGGCGGAAATACAGCACCTGAGAATTATATTGAAGGGCTGGTGTGGAGTGAACTGGGTGACTATGTCAGGGAAATCCTCAGAAAGGAAAGAGAATGAGTCAGGAAATGTTTCGCACGCTCCGACAGATGCTTATGGAAAAACTGGATGTTTACCGAGATCTGTCAGATGAGGAAATTTTGGAAAATATTGATGAATTGATCATAAATAATCTGCGGGATCAGGGAATCAGTCTGAAAGAAAAAGTACAGCTTCGACAGGAACTTTTTTATTCTGTCAGAAAGCTGGATGTGCTTCAGGAACTGATTGAGGATGAAACAGTAACAGAAATAATGGTAAATGGACCGGATTCCATCTTTATAGAACGGGGAGGAAAGCTGACGAAATGGCATAAAAAATTCACGGACAGACAGAAGCTTGAGGATGTAATTCAGCAGATCGTTGGAAAATGCAATCGTGTTGTAAATGAGTCCAGTCCAATAGTCGATGCCAGACTTCAAAACGGTGCCAGGGTAAATGCAGTCATTTATCCGGTGGCATTGGATGGCCCCATTCTTACCATACGTCGTTTCCCGGATAAACCCATTACTATGGATAAACTCATTGAATTGGGAAGCATTACATCAGAATGCGCTGAGTTTTTGAGAAAATTGGTAGAGGCAAGATACTCTATTGTGATCGGTGGAGGTACAGGAAGTGGAAAAACCACATTTCTGGGGGCTTTGTCCGAGTATATTCCGAAGGATGAACGAATCATCACCATAGAGGATAATGCAGAATTGAAACTTCAGGGGATTTCAAATCTGGTGAGGCTGGAAGCAAAGGCATCTAATGGAAATGGAGGCGCAGCGATCAGCATTCGGGACCTGATAAAATCTGCACTTCGAATGAGACCGGACAGAATTGTGGTAGGAGAGGTGCGGGGAGAGGAAGCTGTTGATATGATTCAGGCATTAAATACCGGACACGATGGCTCTTTATCCACCGGTCACGCAAACAGCAGCAGGGATATGCTCTCCAGACTGGAAACTATGGTGCTGATGGGAATTGATCTTCCCCTTGAGGCAGTGCGAAGGCAGATTGCATCTGGAGTGGATATTCTGATCCATCTGGGAAGAATGCGGGACAAGTCCAGAAAAATCTTGGAGATCACAGAGGTGTGCGGTTATGAAAAAGGGGATATCCGAATACAGCCTCTATATCAGTGGCAGGAGGAAAGGGGACTTGTACAGGTGGCAGAACTTCAACATAATGAAAAACTGAAACGCGTGGGGGGAAAGCGATGAAAAGAAATCAGGATTACGATAAGTATTCATATTCAGCAAGGGAAATTTTGAAATACGGTGTCCAGGGTGTCTTACTTTGTGTCGCAGTTGATTATCTGTTTTACAAAAGTTTCTGGGTATTACTGCCGATGCTTCCATTTCCGATCCTTTTTCTCAAATGGAAAAAGAAACAGCTGATTCAGGAAAGAAAGAGAAAGCTGGATTATCAGTTTAAAGATGCGTTGAATTCCATGAATGTGGCTGTGCAGGCAGGATATTCAGTGGAAAATGCAGTTGCGGTCTGTGTTCATGATCTGGAGCAGCTGTATGAGAAAGAAGATGATATCCTGGCAGAATTTCGCTATATAGAAGCGCAGCAGCATGTGAGCGTACCGGTAGAAGAACTTTTTATGGATCTGGCAAATCGATGTAAAGTGGAAGATATTGAAAATTTTGCGTCTGTATTTTACATAGCCAAGAGGAGCGGAGGAGATATGGGAAATGTAATTCTCAAGGTCTCCAGGATGCTCGGCGATAAAATTGATGTAAAAAAAGAGATAGAAGCTACTTTATCTGCAAAAAAATCAGAGCAGATGATCATGAGTCTGATGCCAGCTGGGATTATATTGTACCTGGAACTGGCTTCCCCTGGATTTTTGAATGTTCTTTATGGAAATCCCTTTGGAATCTGTGCAATGACGGTATGTTTAGCTGTTTATGCCGCAGCTTACTGGCTGGGAAAAAGGATCGTAGATATTGAGGTGTGAAAATATGTGGCTGCATATAGGCGTTTTTATAATTGTGGCTGTTTTAGCAGTCGGGGTAAAGGTCGGATGGATACCTGCAGAAAATGCAGGAACTAAAAAAGGCAGGAGGTTGTTTCTGACAGTGGCGCTTCTGGGAAATCTGGCCGGGATGCTTCTTACTGTTTTACATGGTGGCGGGCAGGTTTGTTCAGAAGATTACAGACTGGAAAAGGAGGAAAATTCTTATGAGGAGAAATTCATGGTATCCCTGGATGGAAAAGAAGCTGGCAGTCTCTACGTACAAATTCCGGAAAAGGAAGTGGAATCAGAAGAAGAACTGCAACCGAAGGAGCTGACTGCAGAGGAAATGCAAAAGCAGGAAATGCTGGAACTGGTGGAAAAATATAATTTGGAAAAAGAGGATCCGGCTTACTACTATCTGCCGGGCAGCTGGAAAGGGCAGAACCTGACCTGGACAACTCCAAAGGATAATACCGGTAACATGATGGCTGCCTTGGCGTTGCTCGCCGCGTTTTCCATGATTGTTTTTACAGCAAGGGAAGAACAGAAAATAAGGCAGAAGCGTTATGAAGCACTTATGATGGAATATCCGGGAATGGTTATGAAATTTACACTGCTGGTACAGGCTGGAATGACAGTACGCAATGCTTTTGTGAAGATGGCAGCAGATTATAAGAAGAAAAAAGATAAGAAACTGGCGTATGAAGAGATTATGACAGCATGCTGCGAAATGGAAAGCGGAGTTTCAGAAGCCGAGGTTTACCGAAGATTTGGAGAGCGTTGCGGTCATGTGAAATATAAGACTTTTGCCACTCTTCTGGTACAGAACCTGCAGAAAGGAAGCCGACATATGGGAGAAATGCTGGAAAAAGAATCTGTGGAAGCCTGGGATGACAGGAAAAGAAAGGCAAGAGTACTGGGTGAGGCTGCTACTACCAAGCTGCTTTTTCCTATGGTACTGATGCTGATGGTGGTGATGGCAATCGTCATGCTGCCAGCCTGGCTGTCCTTTTACGGATAAAACATCCATCTGTGTTTTGAGAAAATGAACTTATCATGTAAGACGCTTCTTATCACACAGAAATACATCAGGCCCGGGGAGGTGAAAAAAGATGAAGAACTTATGCGTGTTTACAAAAGAGTTTTTGCAGGAAGAGGATGCCGTAGGTGTTGTGGAGATCATTCTGATTCTGGTAGTTCTGATTGGGCTGGTCATGATCTTTAAAGATCAGCTTACTGCTCTTGTAAAATCAATTCTGGGAAAAATCGCAAAACAAAGTAATTCCATTTAGCAAAAAAGAAACATGCAGTAAATGAAAAAGGAGAGGTGCTTCATGGCAAGAAAGGGAAGTATTACTGTTTTTCTGGCACTGATGCTGGGACTCATTTTGTCATTGCTGAGTTCGGGAATTGAATCGGCAAGAATGGCAGCTGCCAGAACACAAATTTTAAATGGCCTGGATATCGGACTTTATTCTCTGTTTGGACAATATGATAAGTCTCTTTTAAAGGACTTTGATATATTCGCATTTGACGGATCATCAGGGGGAAAGGAATTAGATCTGGCCTCAGTGTATGATGAAGTAGAATCATACATGAAACCTGTATTAGGACAAAACAGCCAGGAACTGTCTCTGGAACAGGGGGGAGTTACCGGATATCAGCTGCTGACAGATGAGAGCGGTGAGGTGTTTTACCAGCAGGTTGTCAGTTACATGAGAGAAACTCTTGGAAGCCAGGGAGTACAGCTCCTTTTAAAGAAAATGATAAATCAGCAGGAAAAAATTGAGGAAGCAGAAGAAAAAGGAGAAGCGCTGGAAAACGGAAAGGCCATTGAAGGGTATGATGCTGAAATGGGACGGGCATCCCAGAAAAGTCAGGCTTTGCTGGAAGAAAAGAAAAAGCAGGAGCAGCAAAATCAGGGACAAAATGGCTTCACTGATGGCTGTGCAGGAACTCTGGTCCCTGTACAGCCACAGCCTCCGGCAAAGGTGGATAATCCTATTCCTGTAATACGGCGGATGCGAAAGATTGGTCTTTTGAGTCTGGTGGTACCACTGGATCGTGAGGTTTCCGAGAAGGAGATAGATAGAAGTACATTGGTTTCCAGGCGGGACCTGGAGCAGGGAATGGCGATGGAAGGAAAGCTGAAAAAAGAAAACTCTGTGACTTCACAGGCGCTTTATCAGGCGTATCTTATGGATAAAATGGGAAATTATATGAATCCGGCAAAGGAAGCACTTAGTTATCAAATCGAATATATTGTGGCTGGAAAAAGCTCTGATGAAGCAAATCTGAAGGCAATAGCTACAAAATTGCTTTTTACAAGGGAAGGTGCCAATGCTGCAAGTTTGTATGGGGATACTTTTAAAATGGCACAGATAGATGCTCTGGCAACAGGGATTGCATCCAGCTTTCTTGTACCGCCTGCCGCTGCTGCAATCAGAGCAGCACTGGTTTTTTGCTGGGCTTTTGCAGAAAGCGTTCTGGATGTAAAAGAATTAATGTCAGGTGGAAAAGTGCCTTTGATAAAAAGTCCTTCTGATTGGAAGCTTTCGCTGGAAGGACTTTCGGGTGTTTTTGGCCAACTGGATTCTCCAAAGAAAAGTGGCACTTCCGGAATGTCCTATGAAGATTATCTGCAGGTATTCCTGCTTGCACAGTCGAAAAGGGTAAAAATCATGAGAGGGATGGACATGGTAGAAATGAAAATGCATGCAAAAGAAGGCTGGGAGAATTTCAGACTGGATCTATGCCTGACTGCACTGGAAGCATCTGTTGATGTGAAAGCAAACGAGAAAAAGACATTTACGGTTACAAGAGCCTATCATTATATCTGAAGAAGGTATACACAGATGTTTTTCCGGAAAGTGAGGCGAGGAAAAAGATGGATGATAGAAAAGGGAAAAATGATATACAGAAATCCTCATGGATTTACAGGAAACATAAAAGGAAAAGTTCTCTGAATGGTCAGCATATTGGAAAAACCCCGTTTTTCAATGTGCAGCTTTTCGGAAATACATCTTTGTATATCTTGTGGAATTATATTGTGAAATGTGCGAAAAAGGCCAGTATGACTATTGAAGCAGCGCTGGTGCTTCCGCTGTTTTTCTTTGGGATGATTACTATGATCTCATTTATGGACGTTTATAAATTGCAGACAGAGCATCTGAGCCAGCTATGTCAGAGGGCAAAGGAAGCTGGAATGTATGCGTACAGAACCGGTGGTGGGGAGACCACGGAAATAACTCTTCCGGATATTTACAGATATAAGCCTGTCAGCCCGGCATTTCCATTACCGTCTATATGGATGCATAACACAGTTAAAGTACATGCCTGGACAGGGGGAGACCGTAATCTGTCCGGATTTTCCGATTCAGAGACTGTGGAAGCTATGGTATATGTCACCCAGGCTGGCTCTGTGTATCACAAAAGTCCGGATTGCCGTTATCTAAATGTATCAGCTGTAGGCGTTGCAGGAAGCTGTGTTTCTCTGAAAAGAAATGAATATGGCGAGAAATACCATGCCTGTGAAAGATGCAGTTGGAACCAAGAACCGGGTAGTACCGTTTACATAACCAATACTGGAAATCGGTATCACAACAGCAAAAACTGCAGCGGGTTGAAAAGAACGGTAAGACTGATCAAAGAATCAGAGGCAGAAAACCTGCGTCCCTGCAGCAGATGTGGATAAAGGAGCAAGAAATGGAAAAAATCTGTATCATCATTTTTCTATTACTTAACAGTTGGACAGATATAAGAAAAAAAGAGATTTCGCTGGCCTCAGTTGTAATCTGCATGAGCTGTGGGATTACAACTGCTGTTTTTCATGGAGATCTTTCATTGGGATATTTTGCTGCAGCAGCGCCGGGCTGTTGTTTGATAGCATTGAGCCTTTTAACTGCCGGAGCAGTTGGGCTTGGGGATGGACTGATACTTCTTTCTTTAGGAACAATGCTTTCCTGGGAGAAGGTTATGGGAATCCTATTGGCGGGAAGTTTGTACAGCTGTGTGTATGGAGCAATATTGTTATTGATTCAAAAAGGTGTGAGAAAGAAACAGATCCCTTTTGTGCCATTTCTGTTTGCTGGATATATCGGAGGGTTGATACTATGAAAAAAAGATTGAGAAAGGGAAGCTTGACTATTGAAATAGCACTTATAATGTCATTATTGTTATTAATTATAATGTCTGTTATCTATTTGTTCTTTTGGGTACACAATCGTGCATGGTTAACTGCAGCTGCATATGAGGCTTCCCTGGATGGAAGCATGGCAATGATGACTCCTGATGGAAGGTCTTATCAGACTGCTCTGGGAAAAGGAAAAGAACTGGGAAATATGGGTTTCCTCGGTGGAGATAATCTTGAAATACAAGCAAAAAGCGGAAGAAAAGTTCAGATTCAGTATGATATGGATACGATTTCTTCTTTTGGAGGTTTTTCCTGGCACATGCAGGCAAAAGGAAGCGCAAAGGTTATTCGTCCGGTGTCCTGGATCCGAAAAATAAAAAGTGCTGCAGAAACCGTAAAACAGCTGGAGGGCGCATGATGAGAACAGAATATAAAAGGGATATTAATGGAAATTATCTGGTGCTATATGAAACAGAAGAGCCGGATACCTCATCTTATCAAGTACGCATGCTGGTAGGAAATATCGTACCTTCTATTTTAAAATGTAAGGTGCAAGGAATTGACGGGCAGTTTATGGTGTGTTTTGATATTACCTCAAAGCAGTCTGTTGCAACGCTGTACGAAGAAAAGAAAATTGGTTATGACGATCTGCGTATGATTCTGGGAGGCTTTGTACAGGGAATGGAGGAGATGTCAGAGTATCTGCTAAATCCGGGAAATCTGGTGGTGAAACCAGAATATATGTATGTGGATCTGGAAAAAAGACAGCTTTATTTTTGCTATCTGCCAGGTTACGAGGAGGATGTAAGGCAGAAATTTCAGGAACTGACAGAGTATATTCTTCCAAGGCTGGATCATGAGGATCAGAAGGCGGTTATGCTGGGATATGGAGTATATCGAAGGGCTCTTGAAGATACATTTCATCTGGAATATGTCAAAAAAGAGCTGTATCAGGAAAGAGAAAAATCAGGAGAAAAGAATTTGGATGAGAAATTGCCGGAAGAGAAAACAGAAAATTTTTCGTCTGCTTTGCCGGAAAATCCACAAAAGGTTCCAGAACCAGATCTGGAACTTTTATGGAGAGAGGAACCGGAAACATTCTCTGGGACTTCCCCAAAATCCAGTTCTCCCAGAACCCCAAAATGTCTGTGGAAAATAATTTTGGAATGCTGTGCCGGTGGAATGATGATACTGGTTTTGATTGGGATAAAAATGTTGGGCTATCTTCCGCAGATCTCACTTATAGAGATGCTGGGAGGAATTATACTGCTTATGGGAATTGCGATGGCGGTGACACTTGTGTACTCTACGAGAAAGCCGGAAAAGGAATCTGAACAGAGGAAAGAAACGGAAGAGAAAAGAGAAAAGAAAACCTTTAGTCCCATGTCTTCAAATCTGAAAATGGAGATAGATGAGAAAAAAGAAAGCCTGGATGAAGGCCTGGTGCTTTCTGTAGAACAAGGATATTTTGGCGAGACTACGTTGCTTTCGTCCACTAAGGCAGCAGGCCCGGCTTCCCTAGTGAGCAAAGAACCCGGGGAACTGGCAACAATTTATTTGAAAGAAGAATTGACAATAATTGGAAAAATGGCAACTGCATCAGATGCGGTGATAGACCTTCCTACAGTAAGCCGTATGCATGCCAAGATACGAAAAAGAGATCAGGATTATTATCTTACAGATCTGAATTCACGAAACGGGACTGCAGTAAACGGAAAACTTCTGAAAGCTGATGAAGAATATTGTCTTCAGGATCAGGATGAAGTAGACTTTGCGCAGGCAAGATATGTATTTCTGAAATAGATAAAATCGGTCAAAGGAAACGATTGAGGACCAGCCTGAATTATGTTATAGTTAATATATAACTTCAGGAGAGGTGTTTGCGTGGAAGAATTGAAAAAAGAACTGAGTAAAGAACCTGTAACAGCAGTGCTACTGCTCTTGAATATCATCATATTTCTTGTTACAGATTTTACCGGAGGAACAGATAATACCATTCATATGCTTGAATGCGGAGCAGCTTATCCACCCTTTATACTGGAAAATGGGGAATACTACCGTTTGTTTACCTGCATGTTTCTGCATTTTGGCATAGAGCATCTGGCGAATAATATGCTGGTGCTATTTGTTCTGGGACAGCGTCTGGAGCCTGTTGTGGGAAAAATTAGATTTCTTCTGATTTATTTCCTGGGGGGAATTGGAGGCAACCTTATTTCTCTTATATTTGATATAAAAGGTGGTAATTATGCAGTATCTGCAGGTGCTTCCGGAGCTGTATTTGCTGTAATGGGAGCGATGATCTGGGTGGTCATCCGAAATCGCGGAAGGCTTCAGGACATATCTACACGTCAGATGCTGGTGATGGCAGCTTTTTCTTTATATTTTGGTTTTGCCAGCAGTGGCGTGGACAATGCTGCACATGTTGGTGGAATGATATGCGGAATTTTACTTGCTGTGGTTTTGTATCATCCTCGTTCTAGTAAAAGGGTAATCTGAAAGGAGGTTCCCTGTCCTGTGGAACTGTTGACCTTTATGGAACCGTTATGTGCTTCAATGATCTGGCGGGTAATGGCAAGTCCAAGACCTGTGCCTTCCGGTTTAAAGGTTTTAAAAGGGGTAAAAATCTCTGGCAGTTGTTCTGGAGAAATCCCACATCCGTTGTCTTCTACAGAAATGAGAAGCTTGCCGGCGGAGCAACTGGCATGGAACGTTACTTTTCCATTTGGGAAAGTAATGGATTCTGCAGCATTTCGCAGGAGATTCAGAAGAGCCTGTTTCATTTTCGCCTGATCAACTGGTATTTCCGGGAGATTTGGAGCAATGTGCAGCTCCAGGGCAATCCCGAGATAATGGAATGTGGGGATTGTGCTGGAAAGGATGGAATTCAGGTAATCTGTCATAGAAGTTTTTTTCAAAGCAAGTCTTCCTGCATTGTTATAATCAGAAAGATCATTGAGAAGTTGCTTTATGTAATCAAGGTTATCCAGGATATCGTTCCAGTAATCATATCCTGTGACTTCCGGATGTGCGGCTTCGATCATCTGAAGTTCACTGCCAATCAGCGCTACCGGATTGCGTATTTCATGTGAAACTCTGGACATGATAAAATGAAAATTGTTTTCTGCTTTAGAAAGCTGTTTTTTATTTTGCATATGATCACCTCAGGAGAAGTGTAGCATTTACAGTGCGGAATGGCAATTTAAATCGTACTAAAAAAATCTGGAAAATTCGACAGAAAAAAATTGAAAAAAAATGTGATTTTGAGCGTTGAAAAACGTTGTTATTATATATCTTTCAGGGAGGAGAAGAGAAGACTATGGATAACTGTATTTTTTGTAAGATTGCAAACGGGGAGATTCCGTCCGCAACATTGTATGAGGATGAGGAATTCAGAGTAATACTTGATCTGGGTCCTGCTACAAAGGGACATGCATTGATTCTGCCCAAAACACATGCTGCAAATATTTATGAGATTTCTGAGGATATGGCAGCAAAGGCAATGATTCTGGCAAAGAAAATGGCGACGCGCTGCTGAATCTGCGCCCGCCGGCGCCTGTCGGACAGACGTTTTTGCGGGTGCAGGACGCGTATTTGCAGGAGGAGCTGCGGCGCAGGGGTATCACCGACGCCGCCGACCTGCGCCCGGTCCGCCCGGGGCTGTACCTCTGGCGGGGCGACCTGACAACGCTGCGGTGCGACGCAATCGTGAACGCCGCCAACAGCCGTCTGCTCGGCTGCTTCTGTCCCAACCACGGGTGCGTTGATAACGCCGTCCACACGTTCGCGGGCGTGCAGCTCCGGCTGGCCTGCGCGGCGCTGATGCGGGCGCAGGGGCATGAGGAGGAAGTCGGCGGCGCCAAACGGACGCCGGCCTTTAACCTTCCCTGCAAAAGCGTGCTGCACACGGTCGGACCGCAGG
>OLOW01001805.1_pt1 | contig 14880 bp, 10 predicted proteins | sample 1672801 | NCBI WGS metagenome assembly OLOW01 (sample SAMEA3136725, study PRJEB25190) | human gut metagenome | biome: human gut; feature: human-associated habitat; material: faeces | place: Austria | collected 2013 | reverse complement strand
ATTTTAATGTTTTATGATTGTCTATCCCACTATCGGGATAGCGGGTGCAAAGGTAAAGGAGGGGGAATTAGAACTTGTTTCATAGGTTGAAACAGATTGAATAACCAAATATATATCTATTTTTTATTAAATTTTAAACAAAGAGTAAACATGACAAAAGAAAATCATGGACCTTATGAATTTTTGGGAAGTATGGTAGTGAACCTGATGAATATCGACAAATCGATTTCGTATTCTTTTCTGGAAGATGAGTTGCATATCTCCGGAAGGGATGTGAGTGCCATGCGGCAGGGGAAGGATTTACACGTTTATCAGTACGTGCGTGTCGTCAGCTGTATCATGGATGAGATACATCTGGAAATTCTGTTGAATGCACTGCTGAAGGAGTTGAAGAATGTATTTGCAGCCCATTGTGATTTAGTGATCGGTACGATTCCACATCGGCTTTACGGAAACGGACAGCCGGCACGAATATTATATGTTATCTACATTGTATTAACGGCTATAGAGATCATCTTGTTAATAGCCGGGAAAATGCCGGTATTCCATGCATTCTGTACCGGATTCGGAACAGCGGGTACAGGTGGATTCGGAACAAAGAATGATAGCTTTGCCAGCTTTTCGCAATATCTGCAGTGGGTGGTAACGATCTTTATGATCTTATTCGGCGTGAATTTTAATGCATACTATCTGGTTTTATTTGGCAATATCAAAAAGGCATTGAAGATGGAGGAGGTGCGAACCTATTTCCTCATTATTGTGGCAGCGATCGTAGTTCTTGTATTGAATCTGATTCATACAATGGATGGATTCTGGACAGTACTCCGTCATGCATCGTTCCAGGTCGCTTCGATCATAACAACAACCGGATTCTCCAGTGTGGATTTTGACCTGTGGAACCAGACATGTAGGACGATACTGGTTATTCTGATGTTCATTGGTGCATGTGCAGGCAGTACCGGTGGTGGTATCAAGGTATCCCGATTTATCATCGTGGTAAAAAGTGTGATAAAAGAGTTGAATTCCTATCTGCATCCAAAGAGTATCAAGAAGATCAAAATGGACGGCAAGCCGATAGAGCATGAAGTGGTACGTGCGGTAAATGTATATTTTATAACATTTATCATCCTGTTTACAACATCCGTACTGCTGATCTCCTTTGAGGGAAAAGATATGACATCAAACTTTACTGCGGTTGCGGCAACGATCAATAACATCGGACCGGGACTGGAGCTGGTAGGACCAACGAAGAATTTTAATGTATATGGTACATTTTCCAAATATGTGTTGATGTTCGATATGCTTGCCGGAAGACTGGAGCTGTTCCCATTGCTCTTGTTGTTCTATCCGCCGGCATGGAAAGAATTACTGGCGGTCAGACGCAGAAAATAACAGGCCAATTAATGACTGGATATATGCTGTACATGATATTAAAATGTGCTGTAGCAGGTTCAGGAAAACAAATCCAGATAACTGCGTACCTGAAATGCGGTCATCAGTTCAAAACGAGTGGACGGATCATCTAAGGCAAGATGTAAGTCCTCTCTTAATATACGAACACGATAATTGACGGTGTTCCTGTGACAGAACAGGGCACCGGCGATTTTTTGTATACTGCCATCACAGAGCAGATACTGATAGAGCGTTTCCAGATAATTCGTATGGTGCTGCTCATCGTATGTAATGATGGATCCCAGAGTATCGTTTACATATTCTCTAAGAACATCCATATCACTTACAGATAAAAGAAGCTTATAGAATCCCATATCATCGAAGAAGAACAGGCTACTGTTCTTTTTTTGTGCCATCAGGGCGGCGCACTGTCCCTGTAAAAATGCCTGACTTAATCCGGTCAGGTCTTTGGTTGGCGCACTGATTCCGATATACATGGAAGTTGTTCCGGCAGATTCTCCCATATGATACAGAAGCCGGCTAAGCTCCTGTTCGAGCCGTTCATTTGACCGCGCGGGGCAGATCAGCAGAGTATAGTTGGTGCCGTTGACAAATGTATATGGCAGATTATAGATTCTGACCAGACGTGTCAACAGATTCTGAAGAAAACTTCCGGCGGTGTTGGCATAAGCGGGTGGGGTGGAGAAACGATCGGAGTGTGGGATAGAGGTATTTGTCAGTGCAATGGATGGTTCCACGGATGCTGTAGCTCTCAGATCTGATATATATACGAGATGGTATTGTGCATCTCCCTGAAAACCATGTTCATATAAGACAGGCAGGCTGATCTCCATCAGGGCTTTGTCATTTGGGTGAAGGATCACGCGCGAAAGTGCAGTTGAGATAGCCTGACTGGTCTGTGTATCGTCAAATATCCGATTGTAATAATCGTGCGTAATATCGAAGATCCGTGTCTCCCATGGCATAAGAAAGAGCGGGTAATGCTTCCGGTCGCACAGCATACGGATACGGTCGGAGATATCGGAACGGTTCAGGTGCCCCCCAATATTGATAATAAGGCCGCAGGTTTTATGTTCGATCAGCCCTTTGATGAAGTTATATAACCAGTATTCATTTCCACACAGGACGCCGGTCGTAATGATCAGTTCACCGCCGTGCAGGAATTCCAGTGTGCCGGGATCTTCTGATATATAGACCCAGTTCATGAGGTTATCCAGCCCTTCTTCTCCTGCGATCAGATCCAGTCCATAGGTGCTTTTTGTCTCTTTATATAAATCTCTTAATAATATTGCCATGTTTAAGATTCCTTTCTTGGCAGCGTTTGATAATTATTACTCGTCTATGGATAAGAAGTCAGTTTGACCCAAATGTGATATGTGTGTATTGAGTCGGTTGCAGCTTGTTGCTTTGAAGCAGTTTGATTATGACTGTCCGAAATATACTTAATTATATAAGGCGTTTGCTGGCTGTTACTTAATATATTAAACCATTGATTTGTGCTGCTTCTTACAATAATTCAACAATATCATAGAAAATATGTGCCTGTCAAACATATATTTGTGCTAACAGCACAAAGCGGGGCGGAAGTTTTGTGCTGGCGGGATATGGTGATCGGTTTTTATGAATGGCATACTGTAGAAAATTTACAAGAGCAAATAAATGAACGGCACAGATATAAAGGCCGTCCGTATAAGAAGATGGAGGATGATACATATGTTAAGAACAGATTTACCGGAAATAATAACAGAGACTTTACCCGGTCCTAAGGCACAGGCAATTATAGACAGAAGAGCGCAGGCAGTTCCAAATGCGATCCGTTGTGGATATCCGGTTGTTATAGAACGAGGTGAAGGCGCCATGATCGAGGATGTCGATGGCAACAAGTTCTTGGATTGGATCGGTGGTGTCGGTGTATTGAATATCGGATTTTCCCAGCCGGAAGTCGTTGAAGCAGTAAAAGCACAGGCAGATAAATATTTTCACGGCATGTTCAATGTTGTAACACATGAAGGCTATGTAGCACTTGCAGAGAAGTTATCCGGCATTGCACCTGTAAAGGGCGACAGCAAGAAAGCATTCTTTGCAAATAGTGGAGCAGAAGCAGACGAGAATGCCGTTAAGGTAGCAAAGGCATATACAAAACGTCCGAATATCATCGTATTCTCCGGTGCATTCCATGGAAGAACACATTTTACAATGGCAATGACATCCAAGAAAGCATATGCAAAGGATATGGGACCGTTAGCAGCCGGCGTGTTCCGTGCACAGTTCCCATATTATTATAGAAATCCGGAAGGAATGCCTGAGGATAAGGCAGTTGATTACTATATCAAATCTATCTACGATGTATTTGAACAGTGTGCAGCAGCAGACACGATCGCAGCGATCGTTGTTGAGTCGCTTCAGGGCGAAGGTGGTTTCATTCCTGCTCCGATCGAATGGGTAAAAGCAGTTCGTAAGATCTGTGATGAAAATGGTATCCTGCTGATCGCAGATGAGGTACAGAGCGGTTTCTGCAGAACCGGTCGTATGTTTGCTTCTGTTTACTGGCAGGAGGCAGGTGTAGAGCCTGATATCATCGCAACAGCAAAATCCATTGCAGCAGGTGTTCCATTGTCGGCAATTATTGCAAGAACTGAGGTTATGGATGCAGTTCCGGCAGGAACGATCGGTGGAACCTATTGTGGAAATCCACTGGCATGTGCCGCATCCTTAAAGACGATCGAGATTATGGAGAGAGATCATCTGGCAGAGCGTTCCTGTGAGATCGGTAAAAAAGTGACAGAGCGTTATCTGGAAATGCAGAAGAAATATCCGGTTATCGGTGATGTCAGAGGACTTGGCGGTATGATCGGTATCGAATTCGTAAAAGATCAGGAAACAAAAGAACCGGATGCAGGATTTACATCTGACCTGATCCAGACTTGTGCGAAGAAAGGTCTGTTAGTAGAAGGCGCAGGAACTTACAACAATGTAATCCGTTTCCTTGCACCGCTTGTCATGACAGATGAGCAGCTTGCAGCCGGTCTTGATATTTTTGAAGCATCCATCAAAGAATGTCTGAACCACTAAAGAAATCTTAACATAAACAAAACAACAATCCTTATATATATGAATCGCACAAACAACCGCTGTGGCGAGACAATCCCTAGGGTCAATCCCTAGACGCTGTCTTACCATAGCGGTTATTTTTATATTCCCCTCTGGTTCCTAGCGGTATGGATATTCATGATGTTGTGAGGCAAATTATTATCTGGTATCCCCTCTGACTGGCAATTGGTATGGTTATCCATGACATTGTGAGTATTTCGTCGTGAGATGCACATTGGCAGCGAATGCGGGCGCATGTCTGAGTCCGTAGGACGAGTTTGCGCAGGAGCATGAGCGAATCAGCCATGTGCATCGAACAGAAAACGGAACAAGTCATGATAACCATACCAATTGCCAGTCGGAGGGATTGCCTTTAAACAAATCTTAACGCCTCTGCAATAGAGATGATGGCATTTTGATGCATTTGGATGCTATAAACATGGAGTAAACTCCGGAAAAAGGAGAATTATGTAAAAAGACGGGAGGTATGTAGGGAAAATTGAAGAAATTGTGGCTTAGAATAGTATTATTCATAGCAGGATTTGCAGGAGTATTCATATTTCTGTATCCATTTGTTACGAAGGGGATTAAAAACATAGGAAATCTTACGGGAGTTGTTCTTGGTATCTGCCTGATCTTATATGCGGCATGGTTCCACAGGGTGAATTGCCGGGTGAAAAAATGGCTGACCCGGACTACCGGAAAAGTAATATGCGGAATCGTTTTACTGATCGTAGTGATTGCAGTCGGCTTTGCGGCAGCAGGTACGATATGCATGGTACGAGCATCGAAGACAGCACCGAAGGATGAAACTGTCATGATCGTGCTTGGCTGTGGTGTAAATGGCGACCGACCAAGCCTGATGTTGACGGAACGCTTAGATGCAGCGTATGATTATCTGAATACACATGAAGAGGTTGTGGGTATTCTGTCCGGAGGACAGGGAAAAGGTGAGAATATCAGTGAAGCGGAGTGCATGTACCGGTATCTGACAGAAAAGGGAATTGCAAAAGAACGTTTATATAAGGAAGAACGGTCAACTTCGACCAGAGAGAATCTTCTGTACTCAAAGAAGATCATGGAAGAGGAACATCTGGATTTCCGGGTCATTATTGTAACAAATGAATTTCATGAATACCGGGCATCTGTTATCGCAGAACATACAGGTATAACACCATCGGCGGTGTGCGGGAAAACAGCGTGGTGGTTACTGCCAACTTATTATCTGAGGGAGCTTTACGGAATCGTCTTTGAATGGATTTTTTAGATAGCTTAAACAAAAAACTTAAGAATCTTAAAAATTTGGATACAAAATGGATGTAATTTTTTGATATAACCTGACTTAACAAATCTTAACAACACCTGACGCATACTTGAATTATAGATGCAAATGCTATAATGTGTGGATGGTTATTGAAAATTAAAATCAGGACATATTGGAAAAAGAGAGGATATGGTTATGATTTTAGACAATGACAAAAGAATAGATGAAAAGATAAAAGGTGCTATGCAGCCTGAAAATGCAGAGAAGATACTGATCGTTGATGATGAAAAGGATATAAGAAAGCTGGTTGGAATCTATCTGAAGAGACAGGGATATCAGATCCTGGAAGCCGAAAACGGAAAACAGGCGATTGATCTGGTGAGAGAGAATTCCGATATCGATCTGATCATTATGGATATTATGATGCCTGAAATGTCAGGAACTGAGAGTTGCTCTGCCATTCGAGAATTTTCATCTGTTCCTGTGCTGTTTTTAACAGCCAAGACGCAGGAGCCGGATAAGAATGAGGCATATGATACAGGTGGAGATGATTTCTTAAGCAAGCCATTTGAACAGAGTGAACTGGTTCGAAAGGTGAAAGCACTTATCCGTCGGTATAATATATATAAAGGAAGAGAGGATAACAATGACGGTATTCTCCGAGTCGGAGCAATATCGATCGATCCGTATAAACGTGTTGTGACGAAAGACAATGAAGTTATCCATCTGACGGATAAAGAATTTGCATTGCTGTTTTTCCTTGTGAAGAATCGTGGAAGATCCTGGAATCTGGATGAATTATATGAGAACATCTGGCAGGAAAAATATCTTCCGTCCTCATCAAATACGGTTATGGTACATGTATTAAGACTTCGGCAGAAAATCGAGGATAATCCGGCACAACCGGAAATCATCAGAACCATATATGGAAAGGGCTATCAGGTGGATTAACAGCCGGTAGAAAGTATGCGGTATGAAGGACAGAGCAGAACAGAAAAGATTTGAAAAAGATGCAGAAAAAAGGCTTACATTAAATACAAAGCTGATTCTTGTAATAGCAGGAAGCCTGTTGCTTGCGGTCGTATTGTTCTTTATCTGGCTGAAGACAACCGTATATGTGATTGATAAGAAATATCTGAACGAGGCAACTGTAGCACGGAGAACGGAAGAAAAGATTGACCGTTTCTCTGATTATGTCAGTAAGAATAAAGTTAAATCCACAGATATGAATGCTATTCTCAGTTGGCAGCGGGAAGAGGGAAGTGTATATCTTCTGGTTTACCAGAATGAGAATGTAATATATGATTCAACAAAGCAAAAAAGACGAACCATGGTGGAACGTTTTTTTAATAAAATATCCAATGGGAATCAGAAAGGCAGAAAGCTTGCAGAGTCTGAAGAAGACAAAAGGCAGATGCTGAATAACATCAAAAGCAAACATTTGCTTGAGATTTATCGGAAGAAAGCAGAGTCAAAAAAACAGGAAGAACGATCAGATCAGAGTATCTTCGATGATACGTCCTCTACGGAGACGGATTATACAGAGACGATTCCGTCCAATGCTTCGGATGTGGAAGACTTTGCATCCCAGTATGGCAGTTATGCATTCTATTCGGTTCGTTTTGAAGATGGATTATATGATGTCTGCATCGTAGATTATTCCGAGAAAAAGGTCTATTACATATGGGTGACGATAGGCTTTCTGGTATGTTCATTTATATTTATGTTGTTGGTTATGCTCTATAACGGCCGGGTAGTAAGGCGTGTAAAGAGATTGACACATGAGGTGTCAAAGATCAAGAAAACAGATATCAATGCGACGATTACGAAGTCGGGACATGACGAGATCCTGACACTTGCTGAGAATATAGACAGCATGAGAAATTCGATCATTGATCAGATGAGTAAGGAAAAAGAAGCATGGCAGGCGAATCGGGATCTGGTCACAGCGATGGCGCATGATATCCGGACACCGCTTACGGTGTTAAGCGGATATCTGGATCTGCTTGAGACAGGGGAATTTGAATCTGACGAAGAGTACAAACAGTATGTTGATATATGCGTTGCCAAAGCAGGACAGTTGAAAGATCTGTCAGACAAGCTGTTCCGATATTTCTTCGTTTATTCTGGGCATACCGATGAACTGAAAATGGAAGTTTATCATGCAAAGGAGTTTTTCCGGCAGATGATCGGAGAATATATGTGCCTGCTTGAAGAAAAGGGAATCACTTTCCGGATCACAACAGAGGACAATTCACCGCTGATAAAGATCGATGCCCCATATCTGAAACGATTGTTTGATAATATATTTATAAATATAAGAAAATATTCTGATTACAGCAAGCCGGTAGATATCACATATCACACAACCGAATCGAAGGTAGAGCTGGTGATCAGTAATTATATAAATAAAAACAGAAATGAAGCTGAAAGTACCAGAATTGGACTCAAAACCTGTGAGAAGATCGCACAGGAAATGGAAATAGAGTTTTCAGCAAATGAGAAAAAAGACAGATATACAGTCAGGCTGATATTTGTAATTGTAAAGTAAAGGAGGTCCAGAGATACTCTGGAACAGATGTCTATGAAGAATGTACTGGAATTTATTGAAAGATCAGCAGAAAAGTATCCGGATAAGTTGTCTGTAGCCGATATAAACGGCGGTTTGACTTATAAGGAACTGGAACAGACAGCAAAACAGATTGGTGCATGGTTGTATCAGGGACTTGGCGGATGTAAGAACCGTCCGGTTGTCGTACTTCTTGATAAGGAACCGAAGAGCGTTGCGGCTTTTATGGGAGTTGTGTACAGTGGGAATTTTTATGTGGTTATAGATGCAGAAATGCCGGTAGACAGAGTGAATAAGATCTTAAAGGCATTGCAGCCGGAAGCTGCTGTAACAGACAGCAAGCATCTGGATAAGGCTGCAGAGTTACAGGTTGAGACAGAGGATGGTCAGGGATATGGACTTAAACTCTTTAATATGGATGAGCTGGATCAGACTATAGAACAGAGCTGCCTTGCAGATGTCAGAGCACATATGATCGATACAGATCCGGTATATGCATTATTTACCTCAGGTTCAACAGGTGTTCCGAAGGGGGCTGTTATATCACATGCGAATATCCTTTCCTATATTACATGGTATACGGAAGCATTTGATATTAACGAGACGACAATATTTGGTAATCAGACGCCGTTTTATTTCAGTATGTCAGTCTCGGATTTATATAGCACATTGAAAAATGGTGCAACATTGTATATAATACCAAAAGCTTATTTCTCGTTCCCGATCAAGCTTATGGAGTTTCTGAATGAGAAAAAGGTCAATACGATCTACTGGGTTCCGTCGGCACTTTCGATCATTGCAAACTATAAGATGTTCCGGTATGCTGAGCTTCCGGAGTTGAAAAAAGTATTATTTGCCGGTGAGGTTATGCCGACCAGGCCATTAAATTACTGGATCGAGAATCTGCCGGATGCCATGTATGCCAATCTGTTTGGCCCGACAGAGACGACGGATATCTGTACTTATTATGTGGTAAACAGAAAGTTCCGTGATGATGAGCCACTTCCGATGGGAAATGCATGTAACAACTGTGATGTATTTGTACTTGGTGAAGATGGCAAGGTGGTTTCACCGGAGATCAATCCTGAGACAGGCTTCAGTGCAGAAGGAGAATTATATGCCAGAGGTTCATTTGTCGCTCTTGGATATTATGGAAATGCAGAAAAGACAAAGGAAGCATTTGTTCAGAATCCGTTGAATCCGAATTATCCGGAGCTGATCTATAAGACCGGAGATCTTGTCAAATATAATAAATATGGAGAACTGGTCTATATCTCAAGAAAAGATTATCAGATCAAGCATATGGGCTATCGTATCGAGCTTGGTGAGATCGAGGCGGCTGCCGGTGCGATCGAGGGTATCAGAAGTTACGCATGTATCTATGATGATGCAGAAGACAAGATTGTATTCATATATGAAGGAAAGAAACTGGATGACGCATTCCTGCTTGGAGAGTTCAAGAAGAAGGTTCCGCATTATATGGAACCGAACCAGTTTGTAAGAGTGAAAAGTATGCCACATAATCAAAATGGAAAGATTGATCGTAAGTGGCTGAAAAATAATTATAAATTATAAAAAAGTGAGGACAAAGAAATGGAAGAATTATTAGAGATTTTAAATGAAGTAAAGCCCGGAGTTGATTTTGCAAATGATACAGATCTGGTTGGCCATGGTATACTGGATTCTATTACAATGGTAACACTGGTGCTTGAGCTTAACGATGCATTTGACATCGAGATCACACCTGTAGATATCGTACCTGAGAACTTCAAAACAGTTCAGACGATCTATGATATGATCCAGAGATTAAGTGACGACTAGGGAGTAAAATAATGTCATATACATCGATAGCTTATTTAGGATTTATATTGATGGGATCATTCTTTTTCTATTCCGTTGTGCCGTTAAAGCATAAATGGAAGGTCCTGTTGATATTCAGTTACCTGTTTTATTTCATTAATTCAGGTAAATATGTTGTGTTTATATTGTTTTCATCGTTATCCATCTATTTCGGCGGACGACTGCTGAATAAGATCGATGATGGCTTCAGTATGGCAAAGAAGGTACTACCAAAAGAAAATAAGAAGGAATATAAAGCAATCATCGGATGGCAGAAGAAATGTGTGTGCGTTTCAATCGTTCTGTTGAACCTTGGTATTCTTGTATATCTGAAATATTCAGTATTCTTTGGACAGGTTTTCTGTGATATATTAAGTCTGCTGCGTATTAATAAGACGAATCCAATGCAGAATATGATGCTGCCGCTTGGTATCTCGTTCTATACACTGTCGGCGATCAGTTATATCGTTGATGTTTACAGAGGAAAATACAGAGCATCCGATAATTTCTGGAAGGTGAATCTGTTCCTGATTTTCTTCCCGCATATCGTGGAAGGTCCAATCGGGCGATTTGACCTGCTGGGTGATCAGGTTTATGAAGGTCACGAGTTCAACTATAATAATATGACTCAGGGCTTGCAGCTTGTTTTATGGGGTCTGTTTAAGAAGATCGTTATAGCAGATCGCGCAAATATGTATGTAAACCAGATCTTCAATTTCCATGATCAGTATGATGGCTTATATGTAGTTGTCGGAATGCTGTTATATACCTTGCAGTTATATGCAGAATTCTCCGGCTGTATGGATATCGTAAGAGGTAGTGCTCAGATGTTTGGTATTCAGATGTCTGAGAACTTTGCAAGACCATTTATGTCGAAGACAGTCAGTGAATTCTGGAGAAGATGGCATATGACACTTGGTGCATGGTTTAAAGATTATGTATTCTATTCCATCTCATTGTCCAAGGCATTTATGAAGCTCAGTAAGAAGACAAGAGAGAAGTTCAATGCATTTTTTGCAACTCTGATCCCGACCTCTATCGCGATGCTCGCGGTGTGGTTCGGAACCGGTATCTGGCATGGAGCCAGCTGGAAGTATGTTATGTATGGTATTTACTACTGTCTCATTATGATACTTGGACTTCTGACAGAACCGTTATTTAAGAAGCTGTATGAGAAGATGCATGTGAACCGGGAAGGTAAGATTTATAAGGCACTTCAGGTAGTAAGAACATTTATTTTCGTAAATATCGGTATGCTGATGTTCCGTGCGGATGACCTTAAGATCTTTGGACAGATGCTCGTATCGATGTTCCATAATTTCACATTTTCAGTGCTTACAAGCGGAGATCTGTTTGAAGTAAAGCTTGATGTCTATGATTTCCTGTTACTTGCATTTGGTGCACTGGTATTACTGCTGGTAGGTTTATATCAGGAGAAGGGACATCATATCCGTGAGGAGATAGCAACAAAGAATATCGTTCTTCGTTGGGTATTATATTATGGACTGATCTTTTCTGTGATCATTCTGGGCGCATATGGAAGCGGTTATGAAGTAGCCGGATTCATATATGCACAATTTTAGGATAGATGGTGAGAGACATGAAAAAAGAAAGAGTAAAAAACATTATAAAAGTTATCGTGTTTATGCTGATCTTCTGTGGCTTTATGGCACTCGGCTCCGTCATGCTTTATCCGAAAACGAGTGATCCGGAAGGCGGCTTATCAAATCCAAATGCCAGAGGCTTCTATGGAGAACCAAAGAATTCCATCGATCTGGTCGTTATGGGAAATAGTAATGCCTACAGTGCATATTCACCGATGCTGATGTGGAAGAAATATGGTATTCCTTCCTATGTTGTTGCGGAAGGCGCACAGAATATTGCCGAGACTGTTAATATATTAGAGGAGCTTCTGACATGTCAGAAGCCGAAGCTGATCATTTTGGATGTTGACCTTTTATGGCAGGGTAAGACACAGGTATCCAGAGTAGAAGGAAATGTGAAATCTCTGATCTACAAATATATTCCGATCATGAAGTATCATGACAGATGGAAAGGCTTTGTGCTGGGTGATAGTTTTAAAGCAAAGAACTACACATATCGTTCTTCAAGCAGAGGACAGTACTTAAGTAAAACGGTTGTACCATATACGGGTGAAGACATGATGGTAAAGACTGCTGATGTCGAATCGGTACCGAAGTCATCCAGGTTCTTCCTTAAGATGTTCCTTGATCTCTGTGAAGAAAATGATATCGATGTGATGTTTGTCGAGATGCCGACAGCTAATTCATGGAATTATAAGAAGCACAATGGCATGACAAAGTATGCCAAGGAGCTTGGCATTCCATTTGTTGATCTGAATACCACAGAGGGTAAGAATGCGATCAACTGGAAGAAGGATACCAGAGATGGCGGAAGACATCTGAACTGTTATGGAGCTAAGAAGGTAACAAGAGAGATCGGTAAGTATATTTCAGAGAACTATACATTTACGAATAAGAAGAAAGATCCGGAGTATAAGAGCTGGAATAAGTCTTATAAGGAATATAAGCAGTTTATGAAGACAGATAAGAAGTCTTCCGATAAGAAACACAAGAAGTCGAAGAAAGCTGACAGCAAACAGTCAGATACATCTGATGCAAAAAAGCAGAAAACAGAAAAAACAACGACTGAGAACAAGTCGGAGACAACGACAGAAAGTACAGCTACGGAAGTAGTAACAGAAAGTGCAAGTACGGAAGCAACCACAACTCAGCAGTAAGAGATTGTAAAGTATATAAGGGAGATCATGGAGACACAGATATGGATTTGCAGATCTGGGAGCGCCATGATCTCTCTTTTTATGAATCGGATACTTTTATATGCCTGCATAAACATGGAATAAATTTTAAGGTAAGAAAATGGTATTTGTTATTTATTTTTGTGTAAATAACAGCTTCTTGTGATAAAATGGCAATGAAATGTAAATAATAGTTGCAGAAATATAGAAAATTGTACAGGCATGCCGGGAAATAAGCGGAATTATGGCAGTATACGATGCTTTCACAGATGTCTGGTGGCAGGATATGATAGGAGGATATGGAATATGAAGATTTTATTTTATGATACGAAGAAATATGACAGAGATTCATTTGAAAAGATATTACCGGAATATTCAGATCTGGAGGTAGAGTTCTTAGAAGCAGATCTTTCACCGAGAACAGCAGCTCTTGCAAAAGGATATGATGCGATCTGTGCATTTGTAAGTTCTGATGTCAGTGAAAAAGTAGTTGAGTGTCTGGCTGCAAATGGTGTAAAATTAGTGTTAATGCGCTGTGCCGGATTCAATAATGTGGATCTGGATGCAACAAACCGTTGTGGTATCACGGTGCTCCGTGTTCCGGGTTATTCACCGGAGGCGGTTGCAGAGCATGCGATGGCACTGGCACTTGCGGTTACCAGAAGAATCCATAAGAGCTATATCAAGGTTCGTGAGAATAATTTCAGTTTGGTAGGTCTTACAGGTATGAACTTCTATGGCAAGACCGCGGGTATCATCGGAACCGGTAAGATCGGAGCGGCTATGTGCCGGATCTGTCATGGATTTGGCATGAAGGTTCTGTCATATGATATGTACCGGAATCCATCCCTGGATTTTGTAGAGTATGTGGATCTGGATACGCTGTTATCGACCAGTGATTTGATCTCCCTTCACTGTCCGCTGACAGATGATTCGTACCATATGATCTGCACAGAGACGATCAATAAGATGAAGGATAATGTGATCCTTGTAAATACATCGAGAGGCGCACTGATCAAGACGGAGGATCTGATCACGGGAAATCGAAATAAGAAATTCTTTGGTATCGGTCTGGATGTGTATGAGGAAGAAACAAATAATGTATTTGAGAATCGTGAGGATGATATTCTGGAATCCTCGATCACGGCAAGACTGCTGTCGTTCCCGAATGTCATCGTAACCTCCCATCAGGGCTTTCTGACGGAAGAAGCACTGGAAGCGATCAGCCGTACCACACTGGACAATGCGAGAGATTATGAGAATGGCACGATCAAGGATATAAACGCCGTGTAGAAAAGGAAACGATTATGCAGAATTACAGATTTCTGATCGCCTATGATGGAACGAGATATCATGGGTGGGAACATAAAAAAGACGTTGTGACCATACAGGGAAAGATCGAATCAGTGCTTTCCCTGATGGCAGGCGAAGAAGTACGGATCAACGGAGCGGGAAGAACCGATGCAGGTGTGCATGCAAGGGCAATGGTCGCAAGCGGCCCGGTTCCGACAGATAAGACACCGGAGGAGATCCGGGATTATATGAATCATTATCTGCCGGATGATATCTGCATTTTGGAGGTTACTCCGGCAGCAGAACGCTTTCATGCAAGATTTAATGCAAAGGGCAAGCATTACCGTTACACGATCTATCGTGGCAGGTTGAAGCCGGTATTTGACCGGAAATATGTCTGGACTCTGGATGAGGGTGAGACGATCGACTGTGAACGGATGCGAAAGGCAGCAGCTTATCTGGTCGGCGAACATGATTTCAAGAGCTTCTGTGGCAATAAGCAGATGAAGAAATCGACGGTTCGGAAGTTATTTGCGATCGATATTAAGGAAGATGGCGATTATGTGATCCTTGATTTTTATGGAGCGCGGCGTGAAGGTCGGCGGCTCCCGCTTCTACTTCCTGCGCGGCCAG
>OLOW01001804.1_pt1 | contig 14880 bp, 17 predicted proteins | sample 1672801 | NCBI WGS metagenome assembly OLOW01 (sample SAMEA3136725, study PRJEB25190) | human gut metagenome | biome: human gut; feature: human-associated habitat; material: faeces | place: Austria | collected 2013 | reverse complement strand
CGTCGCGGTTGAATTCGCGCGGGTCGATGACGATGATGCGTCCATAATGGCTCGTGAGGAACGGCACGAACGCGTTGCCGTAGGATTCCTTCAATACAATGCACGTCGGCCCCGGTACGTCGCTTTCGACGATGCAGATGGGCGTATCGCCGCCGATGAAGCAGAGATATTTATTCGAAACGGAATCGCCCAGCTCCGTATACACGACGCTCACCGGCGTGCCGTTTTCGAGATTCCCGTTTGCGTAATACCGCGCGTGGGTGTCGGCGATGGGCAGATAGTATTCCAGATAATCCGGGTGCTGCTTCAAAACCTCGCTCTGCGGATAGCCCTCGGTAAAGCCGTACATGGAGCCGAGGAAGGTGTCGTAGCGGCCCGTCTGGAACTGCTCCAGCGGAACGGCTTCAAAGCCTGCGGCTTCGCAGAAGGCGGTGTAGGCATAATATGCCCCCAGCTGCGTCCAGTGGTGGTCGGTGCGGAAATAAATATATTCGTCTGTGTGGCTGCGGAGCTTGGAATAGGCGTCGACGGTGACGATCTTGTCGTTCATCTGACTGTAGCAGAACTCGATCATGTCCTTCTGGCTGTGCTCACCGGTGTGCAGACTCTCAGGCGAGTAAAACTCGCCGCCGTTCGGCGTGATCAGCGAGATCGTGCGCACGTCGGGACCCATGGCGCTGGCCAGATTGTCGATCGCGTCCGCGTAGCTGGTGATGAGATCGTCCAGCCGCGTGGGAATTTCCATCGCGCGGTCGCCCACGACAACCACGGAGCCAGCGTAGCTGGCGTCGGATTCCTCCGGCGTGTCAAGCTCCGGGTCGGCCTCCGGCTGCTCTTCGGGCTGCTCCTCCGGCGGTTCGGGCGGCTGCGTCGAATCTGCCGGTTCCGGCGTTGTTTCGGGCTGCGGTTCCGGCACTGTCTCCGGCTCGGCGGGCGTCTGCGGCTCCTGCTGCGGGGTCTGGCCGTTGGCTTTCTGCACGGCGTCAAGCGATTCGCCGCCCTGTGCGGCAGAATCCGTCTGGTTGAGAATCAGAACGCTGTCTTCACCGCTGCCGGAATAATAATAGAATTTATTAAGCGTCCTGTTCGCTTTCAGAAGCGATTCGCGGCCCGGGAATGTGTCGGAATAATACTGCTCCAGCGCGGGGATATACGTCCCGTCCAGCAGCGATTTGACGGAGAATTCCGGCTTGACGAACTCCCGCTTTTCGGACACGGAGCCTGTCGCGTCATAGTCGGCCAGCGAATAGACCCCGACCGAGAACATGGCGGCAAGCAGGATCAGCAGAAGCGCCGTATATACTTTTTTCATAAGCCCGCCTCCTTAAAACCGGAAATACAAAAACGCGTTATAGGTCGAGCCGACCAGCGCGATCGTGGACAGCGCGAGCAGCGCCGCGTCAAACACGAACGAAACGGCGGCATAGACGATCTGCCCGCTCTTTTTTCCGCCCTGCGCGCACACGCCGCCGAACAGGCTGCCGAGATTGCGCGGGATGGACGTTGCGCCGATGGCGCAGAGGAGCAGCAGCGGCAGATTGTTCGTCAGCTGGATGCCGGCCTGCGCGTTGGAAAAGCCTGCGCCGTAAAGCCCGAACATCACGCCGAAGTTCTGCACGAGCCGCGTCATGTCGGTGTAATAGAAAATGTTCCAGCCGAAGATGATCAGCAGCATCGTGCCGAGCCTGCGCAGCAGATACGGCACGCGCCGCATCGATTTTTCTCCCACCTGCTTTTCAATCGCGAGGATCACGAAGAAATACAGCCCCCAGAGCACAAAGTTCCAGCTTGCGCCGTGCCACATCCCCGTCAGCGCCCAGACGATCGCCATGTTGAGCAGCCTGTGCTTTTTCTTGCCGCCCAGCGGGATATAGACGTAATCGCGGAAGAAGGAGGAGAGCGAAATGTGCCAGCGCCGCCAGAAATCGGTGATGGACACCGCGGTATACGGCAGGCGGAAGTTCTCCATATATTTGAAGCCGAAGATACGCCCCATGCCGATGGCCATGTCGGAATAGCCGGAGAAATCAAAATAGATTTCAAACGTATACAGCAGAATGCCGAGCCACGCGGCGACTGTTGTGTTGGACGCGAGACTGCCGTCCAGGATCTGCGAGGCGACCTTGCCCGCCGCGTCGGCCAGAAGCACCTTTTTGGCAAGGCCGATGCAGAAGCGCGTCGCGCCGTAGAACGCCTCGGAGGCGTCAAACTGCCGGTCGTCGATCTGGGCCGCGACATCCGAATAGCGGACGATAGGCCCGGCGATCAGCTGCGGGAAGAGCGAGATGTAGAGCAGGAGCTTTGCGAACGAGCGCTGCGCCGGAACATCGCCGCGCCAGACGTCGACCGTATAGGAAAGCGCCTGAAAGGTATAGAAGGAGATGCCGATGGGCAGCGCGATCTGCGGGACGGGGATGGACGCGCCGAAAACCGCGTTCAGATTCTCCACGAAAAAGCCCGCGTATTTGAATACCGCCAGACAGCCGAGATCCAATACCAGCGCAAGAATCAGAAAAATCTTTTTCCGCCTGCGCTCGATGAGCAGGCCGAAGTACCAGTTGACCGCGGCGGAGGCGATCATCAGAAGCAGATAGACCGGCTCGCCCCACGCGTAGAAGATCAGGCTGAACAGGATCAGCACAGCGTTCTTCGCGCGGATGCCCGGGCAGAAGAAATACGCAATGAGGCAGACCGGCAGAAACAGATACAGAAAGATCAGATTGGAAAAGACCATGGCACAAACGCTCCAGCTTCGACATTGATTTACATAATTCGACTTCTTTAATTTATCAGATAGCAGCGCATTTTTCAAGCGGAATCGGCTGCTTTGCGCAACTTTTTCTTCCATTCCGCGAAAAGCTCTGCTTGCTTTCCCGCACCACACGTGCTATACTGATGTTGTTTTATGTGGGATTGCCACAGGAAAGAAGAGGGATCCTAAAATGCTGGCTATCGAGAGAAAAAATGAGATCCTCGACAAGCTCCGCGCCGAGCAGCGCGTCCTCGTCAGCGACCTTGCCGCCTATTATCATGTCACGGAGGAGACGATCCGCCGCGATCTGGACAAGCTGGAAAAGGAAGGATACGCCACCAAGACCTACGGCGGCGCGATCCTCGGCAACAGCACGAAGACAGACCTGTCCTATACCATCCGGAACAAGACCAACGTGGAAGCGAAAAATCAGATCGCAGCCATTGCCAGCCGCCTCATAGAGGACGGCGACCATCTGATGCTCGACGACAGCTCCACATCCTTATATCTGGCAAAAAAGCTCAAGGAAAAGAAAAACCTGACCGTCATCACGAATTCGGTCGAGCTGGTCGTGGAGCTGAGCGACGTGGAGGGCTGGACGATCCTCCTGACCGGCGGGCGGCTCAAGCCGGAATCGCTGGCCCTCGTCGGCGACCAGACGCAGCAGGCACTGCGGCGCTACCACGTTGACAAGGCCGTGATGAGCTGCAAGGGCATCGATCTGGAATCCGGGGTCACGGATTCCTCCGAGTTCCACTCACAGACGAAGCAGTCCATGCTGCGCTGCGCGAAAACGCGGATCCTGATCCTCGACAGCAGTAAGTTTGACAAGATCTCGTTCATCGACATCGCTCCGCTGGACGTGTTTGACACCATCGTGACCAACGCCGCGCCCAGCAAAGCATGGCTCGATTATTTTGCCGAGCACGGCATTGAATGTCTGTATCCGGGCGCGAAATAAAACAAGAACAGCGCGGCTGTCCCTTCAACCGGACAGCCGCGCTGCTGCTTGTTCCGCACGCGGATCGTTACTTTTCTTCAGCTGCAGTCTGCGCCTCTGCCGTTTTCTCCTTTTCCACCAAGGCCATACCGGCCAGAATGAGGAAGATGCCGGCGGCGCGCAGCAGACTGAACGTTCCGTAAAACACGTAATCGAGCGTCAGCGACATCCCCAGATTGCCTGCCAGCATGAGAATTGACGAAACGAGCGTGTTCGAGCGCAGCGTCCCGACGATCTGCAGAAGCTGCGCCAGCAGCCCGCAGATGCTTCCGAGATACACCCACCATGGGACGGATACAATATAGCCCCACGACAGCTCCTTCCCGTTTTTCAGCACGAGCATCAGCAGCAGCGACAGAACCGTCGCCTCCACATAGTTGATGAGCGCGCCGTTTGCCGTGCCGAACAGCTTTCCGGCGCGGACGTTCGTCATACGGTTGACGGAGTTGAAAAAGCCGTTGATCAAGGCGGTCAGATAATAGATCATTTTGCAGCCCTCCCTCAGTTCAGAACGACCAGAAGCACGCCCAGCAGCACCAGCGCGTACCCCGGCAGCTGCCGCTTCCGGATGCGCGTGACTGGCATACCGAACAGGCCGAACCGGTCGATCAGCGCGGAGGAGACGAGCTGTCCGGCAGTCGAAAGCGCCATGAACGCGCTCGCGCCGACGTGCAGCGTGCACCAGCTGGACGAGGCGACGATGGCGATGCCCATCACGCCGACCAGATACACGTACCACGGCGCACCCGCGAACCGCAGCGTCTGCCGCTTTGCCAGCAGATATGCAAGCAGCAGCACGAGCGCGATCGCGTGCACAAAAAAGCAGATGCCGAACAGACTGAAATAATTGCCCATCTGGCCATTGAGCGAAACCATGACGCCCTGCAAAATACCGGCCAGAAGCAGCAGCCCGAGATACAGCAGAACAACCCCTTCTTTCTATGGAACTGAGCGTATCTTACCACGGAACCGCCGCGTTTTCCAGCCCTGTTTTTCCGCCTTGACAGGCAGAATGCGCGCAGATATAATCACTGCATCAGAAAAACAGGAGGAGGCGCGCCATGGCGACGACAAAGGACTATCTTGATTTTGTCTGTACACAGCTCGAAGGGATCCGGGGCGTCGACTTTAAGCGGATGTTCGGCGAATATCAGATCTAGGGTGTATCTGAAAACTCCCAACGCACCCGGACAGCGGGCCTTTTTGCGGTGCGCCGCGTCATTTTTCCTTGAAATACGTCAGTATTCCTGCGAAAAAATGTCTTGCGCAACGCAAAAATCCCTCGCTGCCGGTCACATCATGAGTTTTCAGATACACCCTACGTCAATGACAGGCCTGTCCTGCTGGTCTGCGACAACACGGTGTTCGTCAAGAATCACCCGGCGCTTGCGCACCTGCTGGCCGAAGCGCCGGAGGGCCTTCCGTATCCGGGCGCAAAGCCGCAGAAAATTCTGGACGTGGAAAACCGCGCGCTGACCGCGCAGGTCCTGGAAATTCTGGAGCGCGTCACGCCCGTCTCCAGACGCCGGGCGCAGAAGACCTGCGGTACGCTTTAGCATAATCCATAATTTGTATATTTTGCCTGTGCGCGTGATTGCAATTTCTTCGCGATTGTGGTAAAATCAATTCCATTCCAATTTGGAGCACGGTTAATGATGAAGAAAACAAAGCTTATCCGCGGCGGCATCATGGCACTTTTTGTGCTGGCAGCGCTGCTGCTGGTCTATCTGGTGGTGCGGCAGACGATGCCGGATATCATTCCTCTGCTGCGCAGCGGCGACGAAGAGGCGCTGGAGGCGTATCTGAGCCGCGATATGTCGTTCACCGGCATTTTGTATATGGCGCTTTTGCAGATGGTGCAGGTCTGGTCCATCGTCATTTCCGGCGTGATCGTCAATGTGGCCGCCGGCGTCGTCTATGGCGTCTGGCGCGCGTTCGCCATCTGCCTCGTCTCGTCCTCCCTTGCGCATGGCATCAGCTTTACGCTCTACCAGCGTCTGGGGAAGTACCTCGATAAGCTCCTGCCGGACAACAGCTCGGACAAACTCGACATCGTTGCGAAGTCTGAGCATCCGGCCTATATGGTCGTGACGCTCTGCTTCCTGCCGCTCATCCCGAACGGCTTTATCCCCATTGCCGCCAGCCGCTCCCGGCTGAAGCCGTGGGAATTTACGCTTGCCATGTTCTTCGGCAGCGCGTTCAGCACGCTGGTTTACTGTTGGCTGGGCAGCAATCTGATCCACGGCGACTGGATCGGTTCTGCTGTGCTGGTCGTGCTGATGCTGAGCATTGCGTTTTTGCTGTGGAAGTACCAGAAGCAGGTGCTGCATCTGGTCGGACAGCTTTTGGAAAAGAGGAAGCAAAGAAATGGAAACAAAAACGCTGACCTTTCGGAAAGCAGCCGCGTCTGACCTTGACGCCGTAACGGCGATCTATGACAGGCTCCACGCGCAGGAGGACGCGGGCCGCGTGACCATCGGCTGGGTCACGGGTATATATCCGATCCGATTTGACGCCGAGCAGGCGCTTGCGCGCGGCGACCTGTACGTCTGCGAGTCAGAGGGCCGCGTCGCGGCCTCCGGCATTCTCAATCAGAGGCAGGTGGACGTCTACACGGAGGGCCGCTGGGCCTATGCGGCGGAGGACAGGGATGTTTTCGTCCTGCACACGCTGACCGTCGATCCCGATCTCTCCGGCCGGGGCATCGGCTGCGCGTTCGTGCAATTCTATGAGGATACGGCGAGAGCGCTGGGCTGCACCGTGCTGCGGATGGATACCAACGAAAAAAACGCTGCCGCGCGGCGCTTATACGCGCGGCTCGGCTACCGGGAGGCGGACATCGTGCCGTGCGCGTTCAACAGCATTCCGAATGTGCGGCTCGTGCTGCTCGAAAAGAAGCTATAATTTTTAATATGGAGGGCTGCGGAAATGGAAAGACCTGCATGGACAGCGCAATGCACGAACAGGAAGCTGATTGGGGAGCTGCTGCCGGTCCGGCGGCGGGAGAGCCACAAGGGTGATTACGGCAGAGTCCTTCTGCTCTGCGGCTCCGAGGGACTGACCGGCGCGGCAAGGCTTGCGGCAAAGGCCGCACTCCGCACGGGCAGCGGCCTTGTGTATCTCGGCGTGCCGGAGAAAATCTATCCGATCATCGCCGCAGGCGCGGGGAGCGAGATCGTCTTTCCGCTCCCGTGCGACGAGGCAGGGCGGCTCTGCATGGCCGCGCTGCCTGCGATTACAGCGCGGCTTCCCGGAATGGACGCTGTGCTGCTCGGCCCCGGTCTTGGCCGCTCGGAGGAGCTGACGCGGCTGGTGCAGGCGGTCCTTTCCGTCTGCCGTGTGCCGCTCGTTCTGGACGCGGACGGCATAAACGCCGCTGCGCCGCATATAGATGTGTTGCGCGGATGTGCCTGTCCGGTCGTGCTTACGCCGCATGACGGCGAGTTTTTGCGGCTGGGCGGCGACCCCAAAGCAGCCGACCGGACGCAGGAGGCGATGCGCCTCGCAAACCGGACGCACGCCGTCCTTCTGCTCAAGGGCAGCCGGACGGTCATTACCGACGGCTTGAATGTTTATGTAAACCATACAGGAAACCCCGGCCTCGCGGCCGGCGGCAGCGGCGACGTGCTCGCCGGGATGCTCGTGTCGCTTCTGGGCCAGCATATCATGCCGCTGGAGGCAGCTGCCGCAGCCGCATGGCTGCACGGCTCCGCCGCCGATCTTGCGGCGCAGGAGCTGGGGGAGTATGGCATGGTGCCGGAGGATCTGCTGCTGCGCATTCCGCGACTTCTGCCATAAGGGTGATATTTGTTGCGAAAAAAACTGGCGCTTCTTCTCTGCACGGTTCCCATGCTCCTGTCGGCCTGCTCGGCCAAACGTCCGGCCCAGCCGCCGCTGACGTTCCGCACGGCGCTTTTGCAGTCAGGCGGATGCTCATTCACCGCTGCAATCACGGCGGACTACGGCGAGAGCGCCGCGTCCTTCACGCTGGACTGCGTATTCTCGCCTGAAACAGGCGCATCCGTCACTGTGACGGAGCCGGAGTCGATCGCGGGCATTCAGGCGCAGGTCAAGGATACCGCAGCGTCCGTCTCCTATGACGGAATGCAGCTCGGCCTTGGCTCGCTGGCAGACGGCAATCTTGCGCCGCTGGCCGCGCCCTATGTTCTGGGACAGTGCTGGGCGGGGGAGTACATCGACGCGACCGGCACGGAGGACGGCCTTCTGCGCACGACCTATCGGATGGGCTACGAGGAAAAGGAGCTTGTCGTCGACACATGGTTCTCGCAGGAGCCGCTTGCGCCCGTCCGCGCAGAGATCAGCTTTGAAGGGCGGATGGTCCTGCGCACAGATATTTCTGCATTTTCAATGCGCCAGCCGACGCAATTAACAGAGGAATAGATATGAAGACACTCAAAAGAACCTGGGCGGATATCTCGCTCGACAATCTGGAATACAATTACCGCTCCATCCGGGCGCATCTGCCGTCCGGTACGCGCTTTCTCGGCGTGATGAAGGCTCGGTCGCAGCGGTTTCGCTCGGCTTGACGACCTGCTTGCAACCGGCGGAACAGTCGGCGCGGAATATCTGGCCGTGTCCAATCTGGAGGAGGCCGTGCAGATCCGGCGCGGCGAGGTGCGCCTGCCGATTCTGATCCTGGGCTATACGCCGCCGGAGTACGCCGCGAATATGATCTTCCTCGATATCACGCAGGAGGTACATTCGCTGACCTACGCGCAGGAGCTGAACGAGGCGCTGGCCGGGACGAACTACATCCTGAACGTGCACCTGAAGCTCGATACCGGCATGACGCGCATCGGCTTCTTTGCCTATGACAACGACCGGACGCTGGACGAGCTGAAGCAGGCTGCGGCGCTGCCGCACCTGCACATTGAGGGTGTTTTCATGCACTTCTGCGTCGCCGACAGCCGGGCGGAGGAAGACGTTTCGTTTACAAAACTGCAATACAAGCGTTTTATGGATATGCTCAGCGCCATGGAGGGCGTCGGCATCCGGCCGGAGATCCGGCACTGCTGCAATTCCGGCGCGGCGATCCTGTACCCGGAATTCGCGCTCGACATGGTGCGCCCCGGCATCATCACCTACGGCAACGCGCCGTCGGAGGAGCTGGAGGGCGCGATCAGCCTGCGGCCCATGATGTCGCTGCATTCCATGATCGCGCAGGTGCGCACCGTACCTGCCGGGACGGATATCAGCTACGGACGGCTTTACAGAACGACGCATGATACCCGCGTCGCCGTCCTGCCCATCGGCTACGCCGACGGCCTGAGCCGCCTGCTGACCGGAAAGGCAAGCTTCTATCTGCGCGGGAAGCTGGTTCCCGTTATCGGGCGGATCTGTATGGACATGTGTATGCTGGACGTTTCGGAAGTGCCGGACGCGAAGCCCGGCGATATCGTCACGATCTTCGGCTATGACGACGACGGCACGCTCGTGCCGTGCGAGCGCCTTGCCGCCGCGCAGGGGACGATCAACTATGAGCTGCTCTGCCAGATCAGCAAGCGCATTCCGCGTATTTGCCACCGTGGAGCAGAAACATCGCAGATACTTCAATATATCGTCTGAAAATCCGCCATTTTTCGCCGCTTTCTGCATAGTATGAAGTGGAAGCATCCGAATGTGAAAAGAAAGCGAGGTTCCTCTGTTTATTTTTGACCTCTGCGTGGGAGAATAGAAACAGCGGCGCGAAACGCGCGCGTACTTTTTCCGCGGAGTGTGAAGCAAATGGATACGAACGTCAAACGCGGCGACATTTTCTACGCCGACCTGAGCCCGGTCGTGGGCAGCGAGCAGGGCGGGTGCCGGCCTGTGCTCATCGTGCAGAACGACACCGGCAACAAGCATTCGCCGACAGTCATCGCCGCCGCCATTACCAGCCAGACCGGCAAGGCGCGCCTGCCGACGCACATTTCGCTGACCGGCCACGACGTGGGACTCACGAAGGACTCCGTCATTCTGCTTGAGCAGATCCGAACCATTGACAAGCGCCGCCTGCGTGAGCATACCGGCCATGCGGACCGCAGCGTCATGGAGCAGGTCGATTCCGCTCTTGCCGTCAGCTTCGGGCTTCAGGGCAGCTGAGCCGCCGCATGGAATATGGAAAGCACCTCCTGCATATCGTTTGCAGGAGGTGTTTTTATGCTTTCATATCCGATCACCGGCGTCCGCGAGGGGACGCTTCAGGCCGAGCGGGACGGCCTGTATTGGAACGTCAGCGCCGTATGCAGCAAGGACTGGGACTTTCCCATCCGTCTGATCGCCGAGACGGACGGCGCCCGCACCGTTCTGGGCGTCCCGCAGCCGGAGCCGGACGGCCTCCGGCTGCGGGCAAGGCTCTCCAACCGGAGCTGCCCGTTTTCCGGGCAGACGCGCATCCTGACCGACCAGACGCCGGAGCCGGAACCGGAGTCTGCACCGGCGGAACCGGAGCTGCTCCCGTTCGAGCCGGAGAAGCCCTTTGAGCGCATTTCGGAGTTTTCCGTCATGAACGTTGCAGAACAGGGCGGAAAACCATACTGGAAAGTCCCCGGCTGACCAAAAAGGCTTCCCTTGTGCCAAAGGGAAGCCTTTGTCTGCCTCGTGTCAAATTGTCCAAAACAGCAGCAAATATTCAATATAAGATGTATATATCAACGAATATGATGAATATAATATTTTTTACTTGCATATTCATGCATAATGATGTATATTATAGCAAACAAAGCGCGATGGGCAGCATGGGAGGGGATCTGCATGAAAAAGGTATTTATCGACGGCAGCGCCGGGACGACGGGCCTGCGCATTTTTGACCGCCTGCGGGGACGAACGGATATTCAGCTTCTGACGCTCCCGGAATCGGAGCGCAAGCTGGAGGCCAGCCGAAAAAGGATGCTCAACGAGGCGGACGTCGTGTTTCTGTGCCTGCCGGACGATGCGGCGCGCGAGGCCGCGTCATGGGTCGAAAATCCCGATACCGTCGTGCTCGACACGTCCACCGCGCACCGGACGGCGCCCGGCTGGTGCTACGGCTTCCCGGAGCTTTCTCCCGTGCAGGAGGCAAGACTGCGGCAGGCAAAGCGCATTGCCGTTCCCGGCTGCCACGCCAGCGGCTTTATCGCGCTGGTCTATCCGCTCATTTCCGCCGGACTGCTTGCGCCGGATGTGCTTCTGAGCTGCTATTCGCTGACCGGCTATTCCGGCGGCGGCAAAAAGATGATCGCGGAATACCGCGCGCCGGAGCGAAGTCCTCTCCTGAATGCGCCGCGCCAGTACGCGCTCGGCCAGACGCACAAGCACCTGAAGGAAATGAAGGCCGTCACTGGTCTTGCAAGCGAGCCGGTCTTCTGTCCGGTCGTCGCGGATTTCTACAGCGGTATGCAGGTGACGGTTCCGCTGTTTGCGGGCTGGCTGAAGCCGGGCGCAGGCATGGAGGAGGTAAAAAACGCCTACAAGGCGCTCTATACCGGCCCGGTCGTCTCCTATACGGACGCGGCGGATGAGGGCGGCTTCCTGTCCGCTGCCGCACAGTCCGGTCTGGACAGCATGAAGATCACGGTCGCGGGCAACGAGCAGCGGATGCTCCTGCTGGCCGTCTATGACAATCTCGGCAAGGGCGCGTCCGGCGCTGCAGTCGAGTGTATGAATTTGGTGACCGGCGCGGAAAAAACGCTGGGTCTGGAACTGTAACAGGGAGGAACCACAAATGAAACAGATCGCAGGCGGCGTGTGCGCCGCAACAGGCTTTTCGGCCTCCGGCGTCCACTGCGGCATCCGGAAGAATAAAACAAAGCGCGATCTCGCGCTGATCTATTCCAGCGTCCCGGCCAGCGCAGCCGCTGTCTATACGACCAATCTGGTCAAGGGCGCGCCGCTCGTCGTGACGAAGCAGCATCTGGCCGACGGCAAGGCGCAGGCCATCATCTGCAACAGCGGCAACGCCAACACCTGCAACGCCAACGGCGTTGCAATCGCCGAGCAGATGAGCGAGCTTCTGGGGCAGGCGCTGCATATTAGCCCGTCCGACGTTGTGGTCGCGTCTACCGGCGTGATCGGCCAGCCGCTCGACATTGCGCCCATCGCAGCCGGGATCCCGGAGCTGGTCAACTGTCTCGGCCCGCACTCCGACGAGGCTGCCGAGGGCATCATGACCACCGATACAAAACGCAAAGAGATCGCCGTCAGCTTCACCGCCGGCGGGAAGGAATGCAAGATCGGCGGCATCTGCAAAGGCTCCGGCATGATCCACCCCAACATGGCGACCATGCTCGTCTTCATCACGACCGACTGCGCCATTTCTCCCGCCATGCTCCAAAAGGCGCTTTCAACGGATATCGCCAACACCTTCAACATGGTCTCCGTCGACGGCGACACGTCTACGAACGACATGGTGACGGTCCTGGCCAACGGCCTTGCGGGCAATGCGGAGATCACCGAAGAGGGCGCGGATTTCACCGCGTTCATGCAGGCGCTCAATACCGTGACCGTCTATCTCTGCCGCTGCATCGCGGGCGACGGCGAGGGCGCGACAAAGCTGCTCGAATGCAAGGTCTCCGGCGCGGAAACGCTGGACATTGCCAAAACCGTCGCCAAGAGCGTCATCTGCTCGTCCCTGACCAAGGCCGCCATGTTCGGAGCCGACGCAAACTGGGGCCGCGTCCTGTGCGCCATCGGCTATTCCGGCGCGCCGGTCGACGTGAACAAAATCGACGTGCAGTTTGCGTCCAAGGCTGGAACCATTCTGGTCTGCGAAAACGGCGCGGGCGTTGACTTCTCCGAGGAGCAGGCCAAGAAAATTCTGCTTGAGCACGAGATCGAAATTCTGATCGACCTCAAATCCGGCAGCGCAGCCTCCACAGCCTGGGGCTGCGACCTGACCTATGACTATGTAAAGATCAACGGCGATTACCGGACGTAACAGGGGGGAGCGGCATGGATATCACAAATGCACAGCGGGCCAGGGTTCTGGTTCACGCGCTGCCGTATATTCAGGATTACAGCGGCAAGATCGTCGTCGTCAAATACGGCGGCAACGCCATGATCTCTGAGCACCTGAAGGATTCCGTCATCCGCGATATCTGCCTGCTGCAGCTGATCGGCGTGAAGGTCGTGCTGGTGCACGGCGGCGGGCCGGAGATCACCGATGTGCTCGGCAAAATGGGCAAGAAAAGTACGTTCGTCGACGGCGTGCGCGTGACGGACGAGGAAGCCGTCGGCGTGGCGCTCATGGTGCTGGCGGGCAAGATCAACAAGACGCTCGTGAATCTGATTGAGCTTAAGGGCGGCAGCGCCATCGGCCTGTCTGGCCTCGACGGGCATATGCTCGAGGCGAAGATCAAAAAGCCGGAGCTTGGCTACGTCGGCGAGATCACGAACGTGAACGTCAAGCCCATTCTGGACGTGCTCGACAAGGGCTATATCCCGGTCGTGTCCACGGTCGGCTATGACGATGCGGGCAATCTCTACAACATCAACGCCGATACCGCCGCCGCACGCATTGCGGGCGGGCTTGGCGCGGAGAGTCTCATCGCCATGACGGATATCGCCGGGATTCTCAAGGACAAGGACGATCCGTCGACGCTCCTCTCGTCCATCAGGGTCGATGAACTGCCGGAGCTTGTTTCCAGCGGCGTCATTCAGGGCGGCATGATCCCGAAGGCGGAATGCTGCCGCAGCGCCATCGAATGGGGCGTGAACCGCGTGTTCATCATCGACGGCCGCGTTCCGCACGCCATTCTGATCGAAATGCTGACAAATGAAGGCATCGGCACAATGTTCACCAGATAGGAGGAACGAACATGGATACACAAAAGCTTGACCAGACCTATATTGCGAACACCTACGCGCGCTTCCCCGTGACAATTGTAAAGGGCAAGGGTTCGCTCGTCTGGGACGATACGGGCAAGGAATATATCGACCTGTCGACCGGCATTGCCGTTGATATCTTCGGCGTGGCGGACGAGGAATGGATGGCCGCCGTCACCAAGCAGCTCGGCACGCTCCAGCATATTTCGAATCTCTATTATACGGAGCCATGCGTAAAGCTTGCGCAGATGCTCTGCGAAAAGACCGGCATGAAGAAGGTCTTCTTCGGCAATTCCGGCGCGGAGGCGAACGAGTGCGCCATCAAGGCCGCCCGGAAGTGGTCGGAGGAGAAAAAGGGCAAGGACTATTCCACCATCATCACCCTGAAAAACAGCTTCCATGGCCGCACGATCACCACCCTGGCCGCGACCGGTCAGGACGTGTTCCACCACGATTTTACCCCCCTGACCGAGGGCTTTGTCTATGCCGAGCCGAACGATCTGGCTGACCTTGAGCAGCTGATCAAGGCCAACAAATGCGCCGCCGTTATGATGGAGGTCGTGCAGGGCGAGGGCGGCGTCATGCCGCTGGACGAGGCGTATGTCAAGGGCGCGGCGAAGCTGTGCGAACAATATGATCTGCTTCTCATCTGCGACGAGGTGCAGGTCGGTAATGGCCGCAGCGGAAAGCTGTACGGCTATATGCACTACGGCGTGCAGCCCGATATCGTCTCCACGGCCAAGGGCCTTGCGGGCGGCCTGCCGCTCGGCGCGACGCTGCTGGGCGAAAAGGTGCAGGATGTGCTTTCCGCCGGAACGCACGGCTCGACCTTCGGCGGCAACCCCGTCTGCTGCGCAGGCGCAATCAACGTCCTGAGCCGTCTGGACGAGAAGATGCTTGAAGGCGTAGAAGAACGCTCTGCGTATATCAAACAGGAATTGGCCGGCGCGAAGGGCGTGCTCGGTGTGTCCGGCCTCGGCCTGATGCTCGGCATCCAGACGGAGAAAAACGCGTCCGACATCATTGCCGCCTGCCGCGAAAAGGGCGTGCTGGTCATCAAAGCCAAGGACAAGCTCCGCCTCCTGCCCGCCCTCAATATCCCGATGGAGCAGCTGCAAAAGGCCGTCGCCGTCATCAAGGAATGCTGCGCGGAATAAGGCTTCTCTGAAAAGGGAACTGGCGCGAAGCGCCTGAGGGGCAGCAGCAGGAAGCTGTGAGAAGCGAAAGTCTTCCGGCAAATTCGTATGCACTTCCATACTTCAGCGTAGGGGTCGATGCCCATCTTCGGCGCTAAGAGCCGCGCAAAGCGCGGTTGCGCCTCGAAACT
>OLOW01001801.1_pt1 | contig 14887 bp, 8 predicted proteins | sample 1672801 | NCBI WGS metagenome assembly OLOW01 (sample SAMEA3136725, study PRJEB25190) | human gut metagenome | biome: human gut; feature: human-associated habitat; material: faeces | place: Austria | collected 2013 | reverse complement strand
TGAGAAATGCGAAATGGTGGTGCGGCGCATAAAAATATAGAAGCGCCGCGAAGTACAAATAATGGCGATGCTATGAGCTGGTATGCCAGTCACTAGTCACCAGTCACTTGAGACTACTAATCCCTAGCTACTCATCCCTGCTTTCAAATTTTTTGGGGGCAGCCATTCCTCGCATCGTCATCCCGAGCGCAGCCGAGGGATCTTTCTTGCACTGCGGTCAGTATCCCATAAGCACTGGCAGGGAAACGATGCCTTGCTGCTACGTGTTTCTGCGTTTACATAGGCGTTGTTTGTCGGTCTGCAAGGAAGATTTTTCGCTGCGCTCGAAATGATGATACAGGAGTCTGATACCTCCTAGTCTCCTAGTCTTTTAGTCACCAGTCACCAGTCACTAGTCACAAGTCCCTAGCCACTAGTCACTAGTCACTTATCCTGCTTTTCAAATTGGCGGAGAAGCCGCCACCTTCCTCATTCCGTAGTTCTGATTTTCTGGAACCCCGAACCCTATTCATTTCCCCATTGTAATCCCTGCCTAAATCGAATATAATGAAATAAGTTATCAATTGTATACGGAAAAATGCGCATACAAGTTTACAATATATCATGAGGTGATCAAATGAGTGAATTACTTCGCGTGGAGAATCTCCACGTATCTGTAGGCGGGAAAGAGCTCCTTCACGGCATTAACCTCACCGTGAATCAGGGAGAAGTCCATGTCATTATGGGTGTCAATGGGGCAGGCAAGTCGACGCTGCTTCACGCCATCATGGGAAATCCTGTCTATCAGATCACTGAGGGTCATATATACTTCGAAGGAGAGGATATCACACAGCTTTCCGTCGATAAGAGAGCGAAGCTCGGTATCTTTCTGTCTTTCCAGAACCCGATCTCGGTCGCCGGCATCACGATGGAAAATTTCATCCGTACCGCGAAGACGACGATTTCCGGGAAGCAGCAGCGCCTTTTCCCGTTCAAGCGTCTCATGCGCCAGCGCATGGAAGACCTCGCCATGGATCCGTCCTACGCAGACCGCTACCTGAATGACGGATTCTCCGGCGGGGAACGCAAGAAGAGCGAGATCCTGCAGCTTAGGATCCTCGATCCGAAGCTCGCCATGCTCGATGAAACAGACTCGGGACTCGATGTCGATGCTGTCCGCATCGTATCGAAGAATATTTCTGAATACCATAATGAAGGAAATGCGATCCTTCTCATCACCCATCTGAACCAGATCCTGAAATTCATCCAGCCGGAATTCGTCCACGTCCTGATCGATGGCAGGATCGTGAAGGAAGGCGGACCGGAGCTCGTGGATGAGATCGAGACCAATGGCTTCGATGTCTATCGCAGCGAGGTGTGACTATGGCAGAAGAGAAAGTCAGAAGCCAGGTCGAAGATATCAACCGCAGCGTCTATGACGTCAAGGACAAGGTGGAATTTTCCTATAAAGCAGAGACAGGTCTGACGGAAGACATCATCCGTGAGATTTCTGCGAAAAAGGAAGAGCCGGAATGGATGCTCGAGAAACGGTTAAAGGCTCTTGCGATTTACAATCAGCTGGACTTCCCGCCATGGGGGCCGGATATTTCCGAGCTGGATATGCAGCACATCGATACCTATGTGCGTCCGAAGACGGACATGAAAGCCAGCTGGGAGGATCTCCCTGAGAATATCCGTGACACCTTCGACCGCCTCGGCATACCGGAGGCGGAGAAGAAATCGCTCGCCGGCGTCGGCGCGCAGTACGACTCGGAAGTGGTCTATCACAATATCCAGAAAGAGCTGGAAGAGCAGGGCGTCATCTACGTCGATTTTGAGACGGCTGTGAAGAAATACCCGGAGCTCATCAAGCCGTACTTCGGGAAGCTCATCACACCGAATTATCATAAATTTGCGGCCCTGCACTATGCCGTCTGGTCCGGCGGCTCCTTCGTCTATGTGCCGAAGGGTGTCCATGTGAAGATGCCGCTCCAGAGTTATTTCCGTCTGAATGCACCGGGTGCGGGACAGTTCGAGCATACGCTCATCATCGTCGAAGAGGGGGCAGACTGCCACTTCATCGAAGGCTGCTCGGCACCCCGTTACAATGTGGCCAATCTCCACGCCGGTGCTGTCGAGCTGTACGTGAAAAAAGGCGCGACGCTGCGCTACTCGACCATTGAAAACTGGTCGAAGAACATGTACAACCTGAACACGAAGAAGTCTCTCATCGATGAAGACGGACACATGATCTGGGTATCCGGCTCCTTCGGCTCTCATACCTCCTGCCTGTATCCGGATACAGTGCTCAGGGGCGACCGTGCGACCTGTGAATTCACCGGCATCACCTTTGCCGGAAAGGGACAGTATCTCGATACCGGCTCGAAGGTCGAAGCCCTCGGGAAGGATACCTCCCTCACCGTGAATTCGAAATCGATCTCCAAGGGCGGTGGCACGGCCATCTACCGGGGCGTCGTCTACATCGGGCCGAAAGCTGCGGGGACGAAGGGCTCTATCAGCTGCGAATCCCTGATGCTCGACAATGAGTCCCGCTCGGATACGATTCCGGATATCATCATCGAGAATGATGATATCGATCTCGGGCATGAAGCCAAGATCGGCCGCATCCCGGATGAAGATATTTACTACCTCATGAGCCGCGGTCTCTCCGAAGAAGACGCCAAAGCCATGCTGGTTCGCGGCTTTGCAGAGCCGATTTCCAAAGAACTGCCGCTGGAATATGCGGTAGAAATGAACCGACTCATCGATCTTGAATTCGAAGGCGCGATTGGTTAAGGAGGGCATCATGGAAGAAATCAGAGTCAACCGTCTGCCGCTTCTCACCTATCGGTATCTGCATACGAATGATACGCCGCTTTCCTTTGAAACGCCGAAAGGGAAAGGCAGCTTCACCTTCTCCGACATGACCCATGTCAAAGAAGGCGGCGCGCTTCCCGAAAATTTCGATGGCGCATCGAAGGAGACGGTGCTCACTGCAGAAAAAGGCAGTCACTATACCATCACCATCCCCCAAGGGGAGGATGCTCGTCTCGTCATCGATGTCCAGGCGGAAGAGGGCGCGTCGGCAGCCTTTCTTTTCTGGCTCGAAAAGGGCGCGTCCCTTTCCCTCACATGGAAACTCACGGGCGGAGACAGGGAAGGGACCTGCGTCCTTGCTGCGTACTATGAGCTTGCAGAGGATGCAAGGCTCCACGTATCGCGCCTGGAAAGCGGCCTCACCAAGACCATCATCTATGACCAGCGTCACAGCGTACTCGCCGCTCGTGCCCGCGCCGACTTCTATGCGGCTGAGCTCGGCGGAGAGAAGATCATTGTTCACAGCTATGGGAAGCTCTCTGGCGATGCGTCCGAGATGAATGAAAGAGCCATCTATGCCGGCCGCGGGAAGCAGCACCTCGACTTCTTCTACCACATCGATCATGTGGGGAAGAAGACGAAGGCAGAGATCGACCTCAAAGGTGCACTGGCGGATGAATCGAAGAAGATTTTCCGCGGTACGCTCGACTTCAAGCATGGCTGCGCCGGATCCGTGGGCGACGAAGGCGACTTCGCCATCCAGCTCGATCCGAAGACGAAAAACATTTCCCTCCCGCTTCTTCTCTGTACCGAGGATGACGTACAGGGCAATCACGCATCCAGCGCAGGGCAGCTTGACCAGAATACCATCTACTTCCTGATGAGCCGCGGCTTTACCTTGGAAGAAGCCCGCCGTATCGTGGTCGAAGCCCTGATCCGTCCCATCATCGACGGTATGGATGAGGCACTTCGGGAAGAAGTGCTGAATGCGGTCAGAATGAAATTAGATAGAGAATAAAAGGTTGAATAGGTTCCATGGGTTCAAAAGGTTCAACGGGTTCCCCATGTTAGGGGAGCAGCGTATTCTCATACATAAAAAATTTCTCGGTGCTTCCATTTTCTGAGGCGCCGCACCATCCCCTTCAACCTGCTGAACCTATGGAACCTTTTGAACCCGCAACAGACAACTATACATTTGGAGGAATCATGAACAGCGAACTTATTCGAAATGATTTTCCTATTTTGAAAACCAAGGTCGGCGGCCATCAGATCGTCTACTTTGATAATGCTGCCACCACGCAGCGCCCGCTCCCCGTCGTCAATGCGGTCTTAGACTATACCACCCATGAAAATGGGAATCCGCACAGAGGCGCGCACATCTTTGCGATTTCCGCCTCGGAAGCCTACGACACCTCGAAGGAGGTCGTCCGTGACTTCATCCACGCCAGAAGCGAGAAGGAGATCATCTACACCAGAAATACCAGCGAATCCTTGAACCTCGTAGCTCGTTCCTATGGGGAGACACATCTCAAGGCAGGCGACCATATCCTGATCACCATCGCAGAACATCACTCAAACCTTGTCACCTGGCAGCGCGTCGCCCAAAAGACAGGGGCGACACTGGACTATATCTACGTTGACAAGGAAACCGGTCATTTCCCGGAAGAAGAGCTGAAAAAGATCGACGATCCGAGAGTGAAGCTCTTCGCCTTCGCCGAAGTCTCGAATGTCCTTGGCATCGACTTCGATCCGAAGCCGCTGATTGCAAGAGCCCATGCCCACGGCGCGATCGTCGTCTTAGACGGCGCGCAGTCCACCCCGCACAAGATCGTCGACGTACAGGACTTAGACTGCGACTTCTTCGCCTTCTCCGGACACAAAATGTGCTCCATGGGCGGCATCGGCGTCCTCTATGGCAAGGAAGAGCTCTTGAACGACATGGAGCCATTCCTGATGGGCGGCGACATGATCGAAGATGTCCATGAGCAGGAAACCACCTACGCCGAGCTTCCTGCCAAATTCGAAGCCGGCACACAGTATGTCGAAGGCGCTGTCAGCCTTGTCGCAGCCATCCGTTATATACAGGCCATCGGCTTTGACGAGATCCGCGCACAGGAAAAACGCCTCGTCACCCGCTGCCTGGAAGGCATGAAGAAGCTCCCCTTCATTCACATCATCGGACCGACGGATCCGGAAGAAAAAGAAGGGCTTGTCGCTTTCGAAGTCGAAGGCGTCCATCCGCATGACGTCGCACAGATCCTCTCTGCGGAAGGCATCTGCATCCGCACCGGACACCACTGCGCCCAGCCGCTCCATATCTACCTTGGCATCAATGCCTCCTGCCGTGCCAGCTTCTATTTCTACAACACGGAAGAAGAAGTGGACTATTTCCTCGAAAAGCTCAAGGATGTCCGGAAAGTCATGGGGTATGACGACTGATGGAACTCAAACAGCTTTATACTGACCTCATCCTCGAATACAACAAGGATAAGAGCAACAAACGCAAGATCGAATGCCCGACCGTCCATGAGCACGGACATAACCCGAGCTGCGGCGATGACATCGATATCGAGGTCAAGATCAAGGACGGCGTCATCGAAGACCTCGCCTACACCGGCAGCGGCTGCGCCATCAGCCAGGCATCGACCGCGATGATGGCTGAGCTCCTGCAGGGGAGAACCGTCCCGGAAGCCCTTCGTCTCTGCCGCCTCTTCCTCGATATGATCCGCGGCAAAGTGACGGATGAAAGCGAGCTCGAAGAGCTCGAAGCCGCTATCACGCTGAAGGATATTTCCAAGATGCCCGTCCGCGTCAAGTGCGCGACCTTAGGCTGGCATACGCTCGAAATGGCGCTCGAAAAAATAGAAAAAGAACTCACGAAGTAACACAGAGCCCCCGGCCGCATAGCGGTGCGGGGGCTTTTTGTGCCGAAAAGGAGTGGAAAGGGAAAAGATTCCTCATCCTATTATCTAAACTCATTATTGTCCTAAATCTAATATAGAAATTTGACAATACGAGATTTATGATTCATAATAAAACACATAAAAACAACAATAATGCACTTCAGATAGTTTAATATAATGAGAACCTGCAGGTCCGAAGCCGGACTTGTTTTCAGGTTCTCATTTTTATTTTCTATCAGTGGTTTTTACGCAGTCGTCGATAGGGTCTGTTCAGGGTCTATGAAATCGCCTGCGTGATTTATAAGAGAGAAGGATATATATGAAAAAAGATGTCAAATGTTTGCTCTCAGCACTTGTTTTTGTCGGAATTTCATGGGGGGGGTACGGAATAGCGTCTGCTGCCGGTGAAGCAGTATATGAGCTGAATCCGGTCGTTGTGACGGCAACGAGAACGGAGAAGGCGGATGTGGATGTGCCGGCGACTACGACGGTCATTACGGCGAAGGATATTCAGGATAAAGGCTATGTCAGCGTTTTTGATGCACTTGAACATACCGTAGGGGTGGATAGTTATAACTATAGCGCTGGTGGCGGCGATGACCTCGGAGGTTCGCAGAGCCGATTCTATATCCGCGGGATGGATAAAGGGACATTGGTTCTTGTCAATGGTGCGCCGATCAATGTGATGAATTACAGCTCGACAGAGGGTGTACCTATCGATGCGGTAGAGAAGATCGAAGTGATCAAAGGCTCGAATTCTGTACTTTATGGTGCCGAAGCCATGGGCGGTGTTGTAAATATTATTACCAAACATGGTGGGAAACCCAGTGCATCGATTTCCGCAAAATATGGCAATTATAATTCTGGTTATCAAGTGGGAGTAACTGGCGAGAGGTATACGGCTTATTTCACTCGAGATTTTGAAGATGAATTTGAAGATGCAGCTAGAATTTTCCCTAATTCTAAATATAACTGGACAAATGGAAAGGGCCGAAAGAGCAGCCTTTATTTGTCGACGCAGCTAAATGATCGATTAACGCTGGACTGGTCTCATGTAGATAGAAATAAAAAGAGATCTGCTTTCAAAGTCGTTAATGGAAAGAAAACTGACACCTATTATAGCTATGGTATTTACGATTATGATTCGCAGCGGAATAACATCAATTTGATTTATAACGATAAAGACAGTGAGTTTAAATCGGTTCTGGCTTATAACAATAGAAGAATTGATACGAAGCAATATAAAAATGGGAAAGCACCTGCTGTACGTGGAACGAATTATAATGTGTACGGTATCACTTTTGATAACCAAAAGACGTGGCATTTTAATGATGGGAAGGACAGCCTGACTGGCGGGGCTACGTTTAAGAGAGAACACTACAAAGCACTGGCTACACCGTCTGATCGTATTCATCGAGATGCCTATAGTATTTATTCTTCCTATGATCATCAGTTTAGTGATAAACTCTCTACCATTATTGGCGTGCGTGGGGAGTTTGTCAAAGGAAATGGATGGGATAAAGAGCAGAATGTATTCCTTCCACAGTGGCAGATGCTTTATAAGTTGAATGATAGCTGGAGCTTGTATTCCAATATTGGGAAATCCTTCGATATGCCAGCGATCAATTCCAAATTCTATTCGAAGAAGACCAAAGCGATTGATTATCAACCGCAGGAAGGGTGGTCTTATGAAATCGGCTCAAAATACATTAAGGATAAGGATAGCGTAAAGATTGCCCTTTTCCATATGGACATTGATAATTACTTCAAGTGGGTCAAGGAAAGCCAAATCGTAGCTGGTGGCGCTAGCGATATGAATGTTCAGATTAATGGAGGCAAGTTCAAAAATACAGGTCTTGAGGCGGAATGGACGCATAAGATCAATGAGAACTGGCAGTATAATCTGGGGGTAAGCTGGTCGGATCCAAAGCTGAAGAGCAAATGGGTAGTGGGCCATGAAAATGAATGGATGCAGGAGGCGGCGAAGCTGCAGACCAATGCCGGCGTACAGTATTCCGATAAAAAATGGACGGCCAATCTGAACCTGTTCTTTACAGGAGAAAGAGAATACTCCTATTATACAAATAAAGGGGCTATTGCTAAGAATGACGGCAGCTATGACCACGCCATTCCGAACAGAGTCAATCTGACGTCCTCTATTTCATATGCTCCCAATGATAGTCATCGTATCACACTGAATATGTACAATTTGCTTGATCGGCACAACAACTGCATCAATGAAAATGAAAACTATGATCTTCCATTCAACTGGACACTGACCTATAAATATTCTTTCTGATCGCAGTGAACACAAAAGCGGCTGACAGCCAAAGGCTGCCGCCGCTTTCTATTTGATGAGCCAAAAGGAAGCTATGTGGAAAAGATTTTTTTTACGATACTTGCCGCGCTGGCATCGATCCTTCTTCCCGCCTGCTCGGTCACGCCCGCGCCGCAAAGCGAGACGCGAAGCATGACGGACGATGCCGGGCGCACTATATCCGCGCCCATCCATCCCACGCGCATCGTTTCTCTCACGTATGGGACGGATGAGATACTGACGGCGCTTCTTTCCCCTGGGCGCATTGCCGCCTACTCGAAGTATGCGGGAGATGACGGGATCAGTTTCCTCACCAAGGACGAGGTCAGCCGGGTCGGGCGGACGGTCGATACGGAGCCGGAGCATATTTTGGCGCTTGCGCCGGATCTGGTGATCGCTTCGACGTCTACGCCCATGCAGACGGTCGAGGTACTCACGCACTCGGGGATCCCTGTCTATGTTTCCGCCATCCCGACGACGGTAGAGGAAATGAAGGGGAAGGTGCGCGGCGTCGCGAAAGCAGTCCACGAAGAGGAGAGGGGCGAGGCGATGGTTTCTGACATGGAGTCGAAGCTGTCAGCTCTTGCGTCCAAGCTCTCAGTGGTTTCACCGGATAAGGAGCGGGTGGCTCTCGGCATGTCATTCCGCGGGATCCTGGGCAAGAAGGGAACGCTTTTTTCGGATGTCCTGCGTCTTGCGCATGTGAAGGATGGGGCAGCGGTGTATGAGGTGCCGAAGGGGGCGGATGCGTACCTTTCTTTGGAGATCCTCCCGAAGATCGATCCGGATGTGATCCTTCTTCCCACCTGGCGGGTGAAGGCGGGGGATGATACGAAGGCCTTCGAGGAAGGACTTCTGTCAAATCCTGCACTTTCGCAGGTGACGGCGGTCAAAGAGAGGCGGCTCGTGCCATTTTCGGAGAAGTACAAGTACGTCATGAGCCAGCATGTCGTGGACGCAGTGGAAGCGGCGGCGCGGGCGGTGTATCCGGAAGTGTTTGTGACTAGTGACTAGGGATCAGGGGCTAGGACATTTCACCCCTTCTCGCATTTCGCCCGTTTGCATTTTTGCTTGACTGATGAATGGGATGATTGAATGAGGTATAAGGAGACTCACCTATGACACCCAAAATCATTTATATGACGAATGTTGATCGTCGCTATTTCATGATGCGCCGTGCGCTTGACGAATTGATCGCGGATGGAGAGATGCCCGCATCCTCGCAGGTTGTAAAGACGGAGGATGGCTCTGTGTGGAGCGCATCGTGGGAAGAAAAACTACGCGGGAGCGCACTGGTCATGATCCGTTTCATGGGAAATACGATCCGTACGAAGTTTTGGACGGCGTGTATGCATTTTCTCTCGCGGGAAGGGATCCCGTATTACATGGATGCGGCGGGATCGGCAGAGGAGGAGTGCGTAGAGCGGGTCGCAGCAAAGGACATCGAGGCTATGAAGGCGTACTCGTTCTATGGGGGACTGACGAATTACAAGAATCTGTGGCTCTATGCGCGTTCCCTTTTTGATCAGGGGGTGCCTGATGCGGAGCCGCCGTCGCCGATCTGCTGGGCGGGGATCTATCATCCGGGGATGGCGAAGAAATTCATGACGGATCTTTCCCTATATGAGAAGGCTTTCCTGCAGGCGGGGCGTCCGACACTAGGACTTCTCTTCTATCGGGATGAGTGGATCTGGGATGACCTGCATTACCAGAAGGCATTCATAGAAGAGGCGGAGCGGCAGGGGTTCAATGTCATCGCAGTCTTCACGAATGGTCTGCCGGATCCGAAGCTGGGGATGCCGACGATCCATGAGGTGTTTGAGAAGTATTTCATGAAGGAGGGAAAGCCTCTCATCGATGTCATCGTGAATGTGATGAAGTTCTCCTTTACGACGTCGGGGTCGATTTCCATCAAGGCGCTGGAAGAAATGGGCGTCCCTGTGCTGGAGGCCTACTCTCTGATCGCTCCAAAGGAGGAGTGGGAGGCATCGCCGGAGGGAATGAATGCGATGGAGATCTCCATCTCGGTTACGATGCCAGAGTTTGATGGGACCATCCACGGGATGCCGATCGCTGCGAAGCATGTGAAGGAGGATGGGGAGGTGGAGTACCTGCCCATCCCCGAGCGTATGCGTGCGATGGTCTCGCGGGCGGGGGCATGGGCGAGACTGCACAGAAAACCGAATGCGGAGAAGAAGATCGCGATCATTTTTCACAATTACCCGCCGAAGAATTCGAACATCGGGAGTGCGTATGGTCTGGACAGCATCGAGAGCGTGCGCCGTCTGCTCGGCTTCATGAAGGAGGCCGGCTATCAGGTCGATTTCATCCCGGAGGACACGGAGAACTTCATGAAGCGGCTGACTGCGCAGGCGACGAATGACCGCTCGATGCTGACGGAGGAGCAGGAGGCGGCGTGTCAGAAGGTCCCGAAGAAGCTCTACTGTGATCTCTTTGCTACCTTCCCCGAAGAGACGCGGCGGCAGATGGAGAAGGACTGGGGAAAGGCGCCTGGCAGGGTCATGACGACGGAGTCGGGCGATATTCTGGTACCAGGGCTAATGGACGGGCATATTTTCCTCACGGTGCAGGCGCCGCGCGGGTATGGCTTTGATGCGTCGAAGATCTATCATGATCCTTTTATCGCACCGACGCATCAGTATCTGGCATACTATCAGTGGATCCGTGATGTATGGGGAGCTGATGCCGTGCTCCATGTGGGGACGCATGGAAATCTGGAATGGCTTCCGGGGAAAAGTGCGGGGATGGATAGAGGAAGCTATCCTGATCTGGCTCTGGGAAGCCTGCCGAATATCTATCCCTACCATATGACGATCACGGGAGAGGGAATCCAGGCGAAGCGGCGCGGCGGCGCATGTCTTGTGGATCATTTGCCTGCACCGATGGAAGAGGCAGGGACGTATGAGGAGCTGGCTGAGCTGGAGCAGGCGATGGATGAGTACGCGCATTTTGAGAAATCGGAACCGGAAACGGCGAAGCGGCTGGTACCACGGATCCGTGAGCTTGCGGAGAAAGCAAGTCTGGACGGTGAGGTGCCGTATACGGAAGCGGATTTGGCAGGGTATCTTTCGCGCCTTCACTGCTATATCGAGGATCTCAAAAATAGCGAGTGCCATGTTGGACTGCATATTCTAGGAGAGATGCCGAAGGGGGAAACGCTCATCCATGAAATACTGGCTCTTCTTCGTCTGCCGAATGGTGACATCCCCTCGATCTGTGAGCTGCTGGCTGAGGAGGAGGGGACATCCGTAGATACGCTGCTGGGACAGGCACAGACACTGTATCCGAATGGTCTCACCGGGGGCGAGTGGATGGCTCGTCTACAGAAGAAGGCAGAGGGTCTGGTTCGCAAGCTGGCAGAAATGCATTTCGACAAAGAGAAGGCGAAGGCACTGGGGACAGAGAGGGAGCAGCCGCTGCTTCGTTTCGTTTGTGAGGAGGTATATCCGCGTCTTGCAGAGACAAAAAAGGAAATGGAGCATACCCTTCGCGGGCTTTCTGCTCGTTACATTGTGCCGGGGATCTCCGGTTCTCCGCACGCGGGCGGTGTCTCTCTTCTGCCGGCAGGGGTGAATTTCTACGGCATTGATCCGCGGCGTCTGCCGACAAGGACGGCATGGGAGGTAGGGAAAGAGCTCGGAGATCAGGTCATCTCGCAATATATCGAGAGCGAAGGCCGGTATCCGGAAAGCGTCGGCATGGTTTTCTGGTCGGGCGCGAATATGCGAAGTCACGGGCAGTGCATCGCGGAATTTCTCTATCTCATGGGCATTCGTCCTATCTGGGAGCCGGGCAGCCTCTATGTGAAGCGTATGGAGCCCATCCCTCTGTCGGAGCTGCAGCGTCCGCGCATCGATGTGACGGCGCGCATCAGCGGTCTTTTCCGTGATACCATGCCCTCTGTCGTCTCGCTCATGGACCGGGCAGTGCTGCTCGCCGCCTCTCTTGCGGAAAATGACGAGGATAATTACGTCAGGAAACATATTTCTGAGGACAGCCGGATCAAGGAAGAGAAAGGCTCGCCCAAGGAAGAGGCGTGGCGGGAAGCTGCGTACCGCATCTTCGGGGATGCCCCGGGGACGTATGGCGCAGGCGTTGCGGCGCTTCTGGAGGAGAAAAATTGGGACAGCCTCGATGACCTCGCGAATGTTTTCATCCGATGGGGCGGTCATGCCTATGGGTCAAGGTCAAATGGCAGCTACAAGCCCGAGCTCTTCCGTGAGCGTCTCGCGCATATGGAAGTCACCATCAAGAATGAGGATAACCATGAGACGAATATGATGTCGTCGGATGACTACAATGCTTATCACGGCGGCCTGATCGCAGCGGTCAGAAGCTGTTCGGGAAAGAAACCGCATGCCTACGAAGGGGACAGCAGCGATCGGAGCCGCATCAAGGTACGCACTGTCGAAGCGGCAGCGAAGCGCATCTTCCGCACGGAGACTGTGAATCCGAAATTCATCGAAGGCCTTATGCGGCATGGCTACAAAGGCGCGGCAGATCTTTCAAATCGCGTCGCCGTCAGTTTCCAGTGGGATGCGACGAGCGATGTCATGGAGGACTGGATGTATGAGAAGCTCTCCGCTGCCTATGCCCTGGATCCCAAGGTGCAGGACTGGATGAAGCGTGTGAATCCCTGGGCGCTTAGCCGCATCACCGAGACGCTCCTTGAGGCAGCGCGGCGAGGTCTGTGGCAGGCCAAAGAGGAGACTGTGGATGCTCTCGAGAAGCTGTATCTTGAGGTCGAAGGCGAGATCGAGGAGGAATAAGAAAACGCTGATCGGATCGCAAAGCGATCGGATCAGCGTTTTTTTCACGGAATGGCGTTGCCTGTTCCACTGTCACAAAATATCCAGATCCTCATAGGCGGGGCGCATCACATATGTTCCCGCCTTATCAATGAGCCCCCATTTGCCTTTGACCTTGACGCCGGCGAGACCGGAGGAGAAGGGGGTGACGTCGGAAAAGGTGTCGTCATGAGGGAAGGCTTCATGACCCGCAGGCGTGAGGAAGCGCCAGCCGTTCTTTGTCTTGACGGGAAGGAGGCCTTCTCCTGCTTTCGATACGGCGAGGTAGAGGGGCTCAGTGAGGCGCTTTCCGTCTTTGTCTGCGATGCCCCATTTGCCCTCTTCCTTATAACCGAAAAGACCACTGCCCAAGGATCGGATCTCCTTATAAGAGAATGGCAGAAGCTCGTGACCGTCTTCCATGGAGAGGAGGCCCCATTTCTTGTTTTCGTCTTTGGCGAGAAGTACGCCGTCTTCCTCATCGGGGAGGAGACCGGTATAGATGGTATGAGCGATGTAGGTACCTTTGCGGTCGACCCAGCCATAGCGGCCGTCTTTCGAAAGGAGGATGCCTTTTCTTCCGGCGGAGAAGACGCGGTCATTGGCGGGGCTGGCGATGACTTTTCCGTTCTTGTCGATATAGCCGCGCTTGACCGTGACGGATGGGACAGGCTCATAGTCGTACCAGCCAGGATACCAGATGGGCATGCCGATGCCCCATCCCCATGGGCGATGGTGGTGATGGCGGAAGGCAAGCCAGTCGCCCCATCCCCAGCCGATGCCGATGGAGATAGGAGGACGGCTGCGGACGGCGCGCGTCTCCACCTCGCCTTCTCTGACTTCGGCAAGGCCGTCCTTGAAGGGGAAAAGCTGGTCGTAGTCTGCCATGAAGGCGATGGTGCCGTCAGGTCTGGCATAGCCGTTGCCGTCGATGGTCTTGACACCGGAGAGCCCCTCGGAGAAAGGGGTCAGCACAGCTTTGAACTGCGGCTTTGCGGTGACGTGTCCTTCGGTATCAATGAATCCCCAGCGCTTGCTGTCGTCCTGGATAGCCGCGTAGCCTTCGCTGAAGGTCTGTGAGACGGCTTTGTAAGCGGGAGGGATGATTTCCTTACCCTCTCTATCTATGTAGCCCCAGAGATTCTTTTGGTTTTTGACGGCGAGTCGTCCCTCTTGGAAGGCAGCACCGGTATCCTTGTAGATCGGGGAGACGACATAGCGACCCGTCATGTCGATGACGCCCCAGCGTCCTTTTTCTTTGACGGCGGCGAGACCGTCTTCGAAGAAGCGCACTTCCTGATAGACGGGCTTCACTTCTTTTCCATCGAGCGCCAGATAACCATAGGTCGCGCCCTGCTTTACGATCGCCATGCCGTTCTCGAAGTCGGAGACTTGATCGTAGGCGGCACCAGAGATCAACGATCCATCCTTTTTATAGAAGGAGATCTTCTTGTCCTTCCCACGGACGGCGAGAGCGCCTTCTTTCCAGCTGGAGCGGCTTTCATAGGAGATCGGGATGACTTCCTTTCCCGTGCGGGTGAAGAATCCGCGAAGTCCGCCTTTTTCTGCTTCAATGAGATCATCACGCCCCTCTTCAGAGAGAAGGTCCTCCTTCTGCTCGTCGGCCTCGGAGAGTGAGAGGCCAAGACGGTCATACGAGATCGGGATCACGACTTGGCCGGCACCATTCACTGCGCCCCACATGCCGTTTTCTTTGACTGCGGCCGTGAAGGGGAGCGTGGGTTCATTGGCAGAAATCGCAGTTGCTGCCCAAAAGGCAGCAAGCGTCAGGAGCAGTGTACGTTTTTTCATAAAGAGCACCTCCGGAAAGATGATATTCTATCCTCATTATAGTCAAAGAACGAGGGGCTGTAAATCGAAAGCAAAAAAGCATTTTCCGTGGGGAAAATGCTTTTTGATGCTATGGGTCGGCACGACCGGGGGGATAAGCTTGAAAGCAGGGAAGAGTAGCTAGTGGCTAGGGATTAGGAGTGACTGGTGACTAGTCACTGGGATTCTCCGGCATCGTCATCCCGAGCGTAGCCGAGGGATCTTTACTGCAC
>OLOW01001797.1_pt1 | contig 14902 bp, 8 predicted proteins | sample 1672801 | NCBI WGS metagenome assembly OLOW01 (sample SAMEA3136725, study PRJEB25190) | human gut metagenome | biome: human gut; feature: human-associated habitat; material: faeces | place: Austria | collected 2013 | reverse complement strand
GCAGAGAACCAGACACGCCGCGCAGATGCGCTTTTTCGCGCGGCGCACGGCGGCCTTTGCGGCCTTATCCGGTGCGGGACGCGCGTTCTGCTTTTCGAGCAGCAGTCCCGCCAGCCACGTGAGTCCCGCGACCAGCACGAGCCAGACGGCGCTTTTGACGCCGCCAACCAGGTAAAAGACCATGCTTGCCAGCAGCAGCACGACCCACTGCGCCCGCTTCGGAACCAGATAATACAGCACGACGCCTGCCGTGACGAGCCCCACAAAGGGCAGGGAGGCAAAGGACATCTCAGCTCTGACGGCTCTCGATGAGCTCCTCGATGGCCTCGACGCTGTTGAAGTTCTCCGGCGTCAGATCGTCCACGCCAAGCTCCACGTCAAACGCCTCCATCAGTTCCGTCACGACCGCGACGATATCCAGCGAGTCGATCAGGCCGTCGTCGATGAGGGCTTTTTCGTTCTCAAAGTCGATGCCCGGGCAAATCTCCGTCAGGATCTCCATGATCTGCTTTCTCATAGTGTCAAAACTCCTTTATCTATCCCAGCCTCAGCACAACGGACTGCCATCCGTCCGGCTGAAACTGATTTTTTTCATAGAAATGCTCGGCAGGGGCGTTCCCCACCCGCGCCCAGACGGCGCATTTCTGCCCGCCGGTCTTTGCTTCCAGCAGCTTCAGCAGCTGCCCGGCGTATCCGCGCCCCCGGCAGTCCGCACGGACGGCCAGATGGCGGATCTCGCACTGCGCCCGCCCGGGCGCGTAGTGCAGCAAGCCAGAAATGCCGTCCGCATCCGAAAGGCACAGCACCTGTCCGGCACTGACCGCCTGCCGGAGTTCTTCCTCCGGCGGGATGCAGCCCGTCAGCGGGTCGAACTGCGCAAGCAGAAACGCCCGCACGGCCTCAAAGGAAGCCTCTGACGCAGTTTCCGCGTTATCTGGCACAGGAATTGCCGCCCGTGTGCGCCGCAGGCGGTGAAAGCACTCCGCAAAGCCGAGCGCGCACAGCGCGTCCTGCGCCCGGCGCATGGCAGCTTGATCCTTTTCCCGGCAGGCCAGCTCCGTGATGAGCGGGAGCGTCTGCCCCGGCAGGAAAAGCTTCGCGCCGGGGTGCAGGTAAAAGTTCAGGAGCCGGTATCCGGCCCGCTGCCGCAGCAGCAGCAGAAAGCCGTTCCCTTCCTCATAAAAAAGCCCGGCGTCGATCTCGCGCTGGTAGTCTGCCGGGGATAAAAAGCAGTTGGTCACCACGCCGCGCCGCAGCTGCGCGGACAGAAGCGGCGCAAGCGCCGCGCAGCTCTCAACTCTGCGCATGAAGGAAACGCTCCTTCAGCGCCGCGCGGTCAAGCTTGCCGTTTGCGTTGTGCGGCAGCGCGTCCAGCTTTTCATAGACGTTCGGCAGCATATATTTCGGCAGCGCCGTCCGCAGCGCCCGTGCCAGCGCGTTCGTGTCCAGATCGCCCGCATAGACGCAGACGATCCTGTCGCGCATCGCGTCGTAGAAGCAGACGGCGTCGTGCAGGCCCTTGACGCTGTAGAGCGCCGTTTCAATTTCGCCCAGCTCAATGCGGTAGCCCATGTGCTTGATCTGCCCGTCGCGGCGGGCAAGAAAATAGAAATTCCCGTCCTCCCGCTGCACGGCCATATCGCCCGTGCGGTAGAGAATGTCGCGGTAATCGGGGCAGAGCGGGTTCTGGATAAAGGCGGAATTGGTCTTTTCTGCGTCGGCGAAATATCCCGCCGCAAGTCCGGAGCCGCGCACGCACAGCTCGCCCGTCTCGCCGGGGGCCGCCTCGGTCAGATCGTCCTTTAACAGCAGTAGCTGCATATTGCGGCAGGCTTTTCCGATGGGGATCGGCTCGTCGTCGCGGTACGTGCGCGTCAGGTGCAGCGCGGCGCAGTCGACGGTCGTCTCCGTCGGGCCGTACATATTATAAAGCTCCGCCTCCGGGATCGCGCGCTTCCACATATTCACGTACCGCGCCTGCAGCGCCTCGCCGCCGACGACGATCTTCCGCAGCGCATGCGGGACGCACTTTTCAAGCGCGCCGGAGCTTGCCGCCAGATGGAACGCGGATGTCGCCCAGTTCACGGCGGTCACGCCGTTCCGGTCGAGCGCCTGCAGCAAAAACAGCGGCAGCGCGAAGAATTTCTTCTCCAGAATCACGCACGTCGCGCCGAGCTTCAGCGTCTGGTACAGATCCTTGCAGGAGGTGTCAAAGTAAAACGGCGACTGATTGCCGAAGACCTCATGCTCCGTATAGCCGCAGAAGTCCGTCAGCCAGTCGGTAAAATCCAGAATGGCGCGGTGGGAGATGACGATGCCCTTCGGCGTGCCGGTCGAGCCGGAGGTGAAGAGCAGGTACACGGGGTCGAGATCGATAATCTGCTCACGCCTGGCCTGCAGAAGCGCATTGTCCGGGGCGGTCTTCTCCGCCTCCTCCAGACACACGAGCGGCGCGCAGTCCGCAAGCCGCTCCGCCTGCGGGCGGCACGCTTCCGGGAACACGATCGCGCGGGCGTGCACCTGCGCGAGAATGCGGCGCATCCGCGCCTCCGGCATCTGCTCGTCGATGGGAACATAATAATTCCCACTCTGCAAAACGCCCTGCAGCGCCGCGACGCTCTGCACTGTCCGGCCTGTGAGCACGGCCACGGGCGCGTTTTTGCAGCCCGGAAGCCCGGCCAGAACGGTTCCCAGTGCCCGCGCGTCCTGCAGCAGCTGCCCGAAGGTCAGACTGCCGGAGGCGTCGGAAAAGGCGACCTTGTCCGGGACGCGGGCGGCGGTGCGCTCCAGATATTCAGCGGCGTTTGTCATCGGCATGGACGCATCCTCCTTCAGCTCGGATTCACACACTTTTGAGAATTTTACCACATACGCACGCAAATGTAAAGGCGGAACGCGCCGCGCATTTTTTCGCCCGCGGCGGTTGAGTCCAGGCTGCTTTCATGGTAAAATAACAAAAAACACAGGAGGACAGACCTATGTATGATGTGATCGCGCTGGGCGAGCTGCTTGTCGATCTTGCAGAACGCACCAAGGATGAAAACGGCTATCCCACGCTTGCCGCCAACCCCGGCGGCGCGCCCGGCAATTTTCTTGCCGCGCTGAGCGCGTATGGAAAGAAGACCGCGTTTCTCGCCAAGGTCGGCGACGACACCTTTGGCCATCTGCTGACCGGCACGATGCGCCGCGCCGGGATCGACACGCGCGGCATTCTGATCAGCTCCGATACATTCACGACGCTTGCGTTCGTGACCTTTGACGCGCACGGCGACCGCTCGTTCGCCTTCGCGCGCAAGCCCGGCGCGGACACACAGCTGCGCTGGGAGGAGATCGACCCGGCCATGCTGGCAGAAAGCCGCGTGTTCCACTTCGGCTCGCTCAGCTGCACGGACGAGCCTGCCCGCACGGCCACGCAGAAGGCCGCGGCCTATGCCCGCGCGCACGGCAGGCTCGTCACCTACGACCCCAATTACCGCGCCCCGCTGTGGAAAACAGAGCAGGAGGCAAGGGAACAGATCCTCTGGGGCCTTTCGCAGGCGGATATCGTCAAGATCAGCGATGAGGAGACGCAGTTCCTCTGGGACTGCAGCCCGGAGGAGGGCGCGGAGCGCGTGCTGGCGCTGGGCGCGAAGCTCGTTATGGTCACGCTGGGGCCGAAGGGGTGTCTGCTGAAAAATAAGCAGGCAGACTTCTCCTGCGGCTGCCCGAAGGTGCATCCCATTGACACGACCGGCGCAGGCGATATCTTTGGCGGCAGCGCCGTATCGCGCTTTTTGGAGCTTGGGAAAGCGCCGGAGGCGCTGACGCGGGACGATCTTGCCTATATGGCCCGCTACGCGGCAGCCGCAGCAAGCCTCTCCACCGAAGCTTCCGGCGCCATCCCGTCCATCCCGAAAAAGGAAGCCGTCTTGCAAAAGATGCAGGAGGCATATTGCGTGCAGGCGGACGCACACCGATAACGATCCGACGTTTTGACGCAGAAAGCGGCATTCCCGGCCCGGGAATGCCGCTTCTGTTTTGCAGCTTACGCTTTTTTCTTCGGCCCCATGATCTCGGCGCTCAGGAGGGCGACGAGGGGGACGGTCAGGATGATGCCGATGGTTCCGGCCACGCCGCGGATGATCTCGATGGCGATGGAGTCAGCGTTGAAGATTTGGATCATGGGATAATCAAAGATCTGGAACAGCAGGAGCGTATTGAGGCTCGAACCGGCGAAGGCAAGGATGAGCGTATTCGCCATGGTGCCCATGGCGTCCTGGCCGATGTTCATGCCGGAGCGGAACAGGGCCTTGCGCGGCAGATCGGGGTTCAGCTCGCGCAGCTCCCAGCAGGCGGAGGAAATGGACATGGCCACGTCCATGACCGCGCCGAGCGAGGCGATGAGAATACCGCTGACGAACAGACCGCTGATCTTCAGTCCCCGGTCGGACGCGCGCAAAACCAGTTCCTCCGCCTCCGGCAGGTTGAAGCCGTTGAGCGGCGAGATCGACCCGCACAGGGCGGCGAAAATGCCGGCCACCGCCACGCCGCCGATGCAGCCGAGCGTGGCGCAGAGCGTCTTGCGGCTGAAGCCGTTCAGGAACAGGAGCGAGGCCGCCGTCGTCAGCGCGACAAGCACAACTGTGACCACGACCGGCTGCGCGCCGCGCAGGATCATGGGTACCTGAATGAACCAGACGCACGCAAGCGTATACAAAAGCCCCAGCAGGGCCGTAAGGCCCTTTTTCCGGCCGATCAGCAGGAGCAGCGCCGCAAATATGGCAAGCAGGCCGAGCAGCACCGGGGCGCGGTTATAATTCGGAATGGATATGATATACGGCGCGCCCTCGTCGTCCAGATCGAGGCGGACGACGATCTTTGTGCCGATCTTCGCGTCGACGTTGGTATAGATGGTCAGATAGTTGATCGCCTCAAGCGTTTCGCCCTTCCACGGGCCGTTCAGGATCTCGACCTCGAGATACTGCTGGCCGATGCGGCGGCCCTCGGTCCAGTCCTGGGTTTCCGCGTTGTCGTCCAGAATGTCCGTGACGCGCGCAACGGCGAAATACCGCTTGCGAGCGGCAGTCGCCTCGCGGTCAGGCTCCGTGTATTCCAGGACCAGCGCCCACGCGATGATCAGCACAAACAGCAGAACGCTCACGCCGATCTCCAGCCAGCGCTTGCGCGTCAGCTTGCATTGTAAGTTTTTCATGGATTCTCCTTCAGGATGCGCAGTTTTTGAATGATGGGGGACTGCCCCGCCGGAAGACCCGGCGGGGCAGCTTTGTACTGTTGGGGAACTCAGCGCTCGAGATAGCGGTGGATGATCGCCGCGACCTGTGCGCGGGTCGCCTGTGCCTTCGGCACAAGGTTGCTGCCGGAGCCGTTGATCAGACCCTGGCCGACCGCCCAGTTCATCGCCTGAATGGCGTAGGCGGAGAGCTGCGCCGTGTCGGCAAAGCTGCCGAGATTTTCCTCGAGCGTCACAGCCGTCATGCCGCCGTAGACTGCGTAGCGGTACAGGATCGCCGCAAGCTGCTCACGGGTCACGGGGTCGTTCGGGCCGAAGAGGCCGGAGCCATAGCCGTTGACGATGCCGTTCGCTGCCGCCCATGCGACCGCCTTGGCGAACCACTTGCCGGCAGCCACATCCGTAAAGTCGGACGAGCCGGAAACGGACGGGCTGCCCGCCATGCGGTAGAGGATGGTAACGATCATGGCGCGGGTCAGCGGTGCGTTGGGAGAGAAGCGATCGGCGCCCGTGCCGTCCATGATGCCCTTCTCGTAGACGTAGCGGACATCGTTATAGAACCAGTCGCTGCCGGACACATCGGCAAACGGGAGCCCTACCGGGGCAGCGGGCCTGGCCGGGGTGACCGGGGTGCCGGGGGTGACGGGCGGAGGCGGCAGGACAGTCTTCTGCCAACGTGCATAGAAGGTCTTGTCGCCGGTCTCCGTCGCCTCGATCTGCTTGACCTGCACGCCGCCGGTGTAGGCGGTGAACCAGCCGAGGAAGGTATAGCCGGGCTTGGTCACATTGGTCGGGAGAACGGTCACAGTGCCCTTGGTGTAGGTCGTCGGGTATTCACCGTTGATCGTGCCGCCATCGGTGACGTAGGTGATGCTCCACGTCTCGACCGGCGTCTCGCCTGCGGTGCAGACGACGTCCGCGCGGTCGCGGATACGGATACGCGGGTAGACCGGCGTGCCGTCCGAGAGGACGAAGGTGTTGTCATAGGAGGCAAGGCCAACCGCCTCGACCAGATTGCCGACGATGGCGTTCTGGACTTCCTTGTCCTTCGTGATGTAGCCGTCGATGAAGACGCGTGCTTCGTTGCCTGCTGCATCCCTGACCATGATGGTCTGGATCTTGCCTTCAGCCTCTTCCACTCTGGTGATCGTGCCCTTGATCTTGACGAGGCTGCCGAGGACGGAGCCGTCGTTGATCTGCGCGGCAGTGACTTCCACGGGAGCCGGAGACTCCGCGTCGGCGATCTTTTCGATCTTCGTCACAGCCAGCTGACGCTCGCCCTGATAGGAGGACGTCGTACCGGTGACACGGACCTTATCGCCGATCTTAAAGTTGCCTGCGACCGGGAAGGCGTTGATACCGGCGGTGTTGTCCTGCACATAGATGCAGTCGAAGAACGCGGTATCCTTGTCATAGCCGGAGGCGTTGGAGGTCACGATGCCCTCCACGGTGAACTTGACGCCCTCCTCTGTCTCTGCCTGCACATCCGCGATCTTGGTGATCTCGGTCTGGTTGAGCATGGAGACGAGATTCTGGCAGATCTTGTAGTTGGAGTAGTTCTTCTCCGCGCCGCTGTCGGAGACCTGGTACTGCACCTCGAAGTTCGACATGAAGGCTGCGCCGGAGACGATGATGAGGCCCTTGCCCTCGAGCTGCTCAGACGCCATGACCATCAGGCGGTCATCGTTTTTCGCGAAGGTGTACTTCGGGATACCTGCGCCGCCGAGGCCGTCCTTGTCAACGTCCACAGAGTAGGTCGTTGCATGGCCGTAGACTGCCGGGCTGACCGTTGCGGGCAGCGTGGAGGTTGCATTGCCGCTTGCGTCAACTGCGTAGATGGACGCGCCGCCGTAGTGGCTGAAGCGTTCGGTGTAGAGTTTGTCATACGGATGCTTTGCATCGAATTCCACGCCCTTCAGAAGCGGGTTCTCCATGTTGTAGGACGAGAAGTACAGTCTCCACTTTTCGACGCCGTCGGCTGCGGAGCGCTCATCGTCATACGTTGCATCGTCGGAGATACGCAGGCTGGAGCCGAGTTCGGCCAGAACCTCGTTCTGCGTCGCAGCCATGTGCTTGATGGCCGGGTTTTTCTGGATGACATCGTAATTCTCGTAATTGTCGGACCAGCCGGCGAGAACCACCATGCCGCCCGCAGCGTTGAACGCCTTGATCGCGTTCAGCTCAGCCTCGGAATAGGTCTTGGGATCCTTCTGGGCTGCTTCCAGACGGCGGGACGGGGCCGTCAGGATGAGGGCCTTGTACTTGGGGTTGCTGCAAGCCGCGATGAGCTCCTCGCTGGTCTTCAGCGTGACTGTACGCACGGAATATTCCGCAGCCAGCTCACCGAAGTTGCCCATGGAGTCTTTATAGTTGCCTGCAACATATTCATTGTAGTGCGAGGCGTCAATGCCGATGTAGACAAGCTTGCTTGCGTCAAGCACATCGAGCGTGACGTCCTTGGTGAACGTGTACTCCTTGCCGTCCTGCTCGATCACAGCCGTGATCTTAACAGTCATGATGCGGGCCTTGGTCGGGGTATACTTGAATTCCACATCCTGCGTGCTGCTTGCAGCCAGCGTGTAACCGGTGGTATCCGTGCCGATGGTTTCGCTGCCGATGGCATAGGTGATGGACTTGATGGTAGCGGGCTTTGCCTCACTGTTGAAGAACGTGGTGGTGATGGTCAGTTCTTCGTCGGTGACAGGGGTAGACGTGCCGCATTCAGCTTTGGAAATGCCAAGCTTGAGCGATTCGCCGACCCAGACGGGAGCGGTCACGGCCAGATCGCCGTCGCCCTCGGTGACGCGGACGAAGTAATAAGTGTACTCAGGCGCCAGTTCCACGCTGACGGAGCCCTTGGCGAGATCTGCGGCACTGTCCCAGGTATAGGCGACCTTGCCGGAGTTGACGACCAGTTCGACCTTGGCGATGGAATCGGTGCGGTCGGGATCGTTGAAGGAGATCTCGAAGTTCAGCTTCTCAGGAACGTCGATGATGGAGCCCATCATGCTGCCGTTGACCGTGTAGTCCAGATCGAGGTTCTTGTCCTCGGTGGCGTACATACGGCGCGCTCTGAGCGCTGCATAGATGCCGTCTTCGGTAAAGTCGTCGGTCAGGATGACGTCGCGGGCGTCGTTGGCGTTGCCCCAGCGGCCCTTGTGGTTATCCTGGTTGTTGGTCGGGGCGACGTGCCAGCCCTTGTCGAGCGCCATGATGTACTGCTCGTAGCTGGGATAATAGCCGCCTGCGCCGATCTGGCCTTCGCCGTTGCCGACTTCGACCATGTACATACGGGTGTCAACAACAGCATCCCAGTAACCGAAGTCAATGAAGTTGCCGAACGTCGTGCCCGGATGGTTGAACTGGCTGATGGAGTTGGCGCCCTCTTTCTGCGACAGGAGCTTGTAGTAGGCCTGCAGGCCAGCATCCTTGGTCTTGTTGTTGAGCGTCGTGTTGTTGCGGGAGACGATGCCGGGGGTATTGAAGGTGTTGATATGGCCGGGACCGCCGGACCACGTCATTTCAAAGCCCGCAATGGCAACCATGCTGCCTGCATTTTCCGTATTGAATGCAGCGACCGCGTCCTTATAGGACTTCCAGGTCTGCTGGCTGTATTCCGTTGCTTTGGTCATGTCGTAGAGCGCGCCCTCGGGGTTGGCTGCGCCAGACTTGTCAAAGTAGTTGGAATGGTCAGTGAATGCGACGAAGTCGACGTTCGCATTGTCAGGCAGCGCCTTGATATACGCCAGTGCGCTTTCCAGCGAGCCAGCGCCGTCGGAATACTGCGTGTGGGAGTGCAGCTGGCCGAAGTAGCGCTGGAAGGTCGCCTCGCCGATGGTGAAGGACCAGGTCTTGCTGGTTTCCTTTTCATCCGCACGCTTGACCGTCACAGTTACCGTGACCTTGCCGTCCGCCATAGCGGCAGCCGGGGTGTAGGTGACCTTGCCGTTCGCGTAGGCCGCATTGACCTCCGCGCCGTTGACAGTCATCGTTACGCTGGCGTTCTCGCCAGCGTTCGAGATCTCCGCGGAGATCTCCGGCCGCTTTTCGGCTCCGGTCTGCGCACCCTGCGCAGGCTTCACGTTGGAGATCACAGCCTCGTCGAGGATGTCGACGGTGTAGGACGCTCTGGCCTCGTTGCCCTTGATATCCTTGAACGCAAAGGTCAGGGTCATCGTGCTGCCGGCCTCAGCTGCTTTCGCGATATCCGAATCAAAGACCGTGATATGGACGCGGCCCTTGCCGGTGGTGAAGCCGTCCAGAACCTCCACGTCCGTGTTGCCCTGAAGCTGGCTGATGCCGGGGATGTACGTTCCGTCGGCCTTCTTGACACTGTACTCGATCCACGGATTGTCGATTTCATAGATTGTGTCGATCTCGAGTTCAAATTCGTAATCGTTGCCGACATAGGCCGGGAGCATGGTTTCGGGGAAGGTGATGGTGGGCTGCACGACGAGGCCGCCGTCCACATTCACGCCGTCCGCCACGGGATAGAAGAAGAAGGAGTAGATTGTATAGTCAAGATCGCCGGTCTTGCTGTACATGCTGTAGACCTTGAACGAGTCGGAGAAATACTCCAGCCACTGGCTGTGGCCGCTGAACTTCGCCGTGCGGCTCTCCAGCTCATAGCCGCCCACGCCGCCGGAGCAGATACGGACGAGCCAGTCCGCGTCTTCGGTCGAAACGCCCTCTTCGGAGAAGTCCTTGCTGTAGAACGCGTTGTTGCCGGTGCCGTTGGCACAGAGATAGCCATACGCATCGCTCTTGAAGCGGAGGTATTCGCCGTTCTGCTCGACGGTGAACACGACTGCGCCGTTTGCCGGGATGGCCGCCTTGCCGTCCTCGGTGATTGTAGCCGCAGCCTTGTTGATTGCCGGGCTATCCGTGTTATCGTTCTGCTCCGCCAGAACCGCCTGTGCGTTCTGGTTGTAGATCACGAACTTGTCGCCGGGCTTGGGCAGATCGCCGGAGGGCTGGTCAGCAGATGCAGGGTCGACCCGGTAGAGCGTGAACTCGCACGGATACTGCTGACTTGCAACCGTGTTGTTCTTATAGGCTTTAAACTTGTTAAACCCACCGTATGTAGAATCCGTGCTGGTATTGCTGGCCAGCGTAACAGTATCATCACCGGCACCCATAAATTTGAAGGTCTGATTTTCTGCGCTGAACGACCACGCCCAGCTATAATTACCAGACTGAATGCCATTGCTGTTTCCACCGGAAGGTGCAATGGCCATGCCGTTTTTATCAGTCAGCGTAACAGACTGTCCGCTTACCTTCAGCGTCCAAACCGCGCCTTCCGTCTTCGTCACCTTGTCCTCCGCTACAGTCGGCTGTACAACCGTCAGCCACTTCCCGCTGAGTTCCAGCGGTGCGTAGCCGGTGGAAACAATCATGACATAAGAGCCGTCTGTCAACTGGTCAGCAGAAGTTAGCTTTCCAAGTTTGTCCTCTCCATCTTCTTTCCTGACCGTATAGGTGAACGTCGCTTCGTCGCTGTCGTCCATGCCGGCCTTCGTGGCCTTGACGGTGAAGGTGACGTCTTCATTCACGGTCGCCGTTGTGCCCTCGGTGAAGGTCGTGCCGTCCGTCGCATAGAGGATCGTCGCGCCCTCGGTCTCGCAGGAGAAGGTGACCTCCGTGCCCTTGGCTACCTCGCCCGCAGCCAGAGAAGCCGTCGGGGTCGCGACCTTCTGGGTCGGGGTGGGAGGAGGCACAAGGCCGCCGATGAAGTTCTTTTCCCGCGTCAGCTTGTAGAACGTCATGCCGAAGTCCTTCTCCGTCAGACGATCCGTGCTGGTGCAGTAGGCGCTGAACTCGGTGTACTTGGCATAGTACTCCATGTAGACCTTGCCATACTGGCCGGTCAAGCCATTGCCGGACATATAGTAGGACGCATTTTCTGCATTGCAGGTTTCAACGTCCCACTTTACCGCGCCGTCCCCGGTCAGGTTCAGGTTGAACTTGCCGTTGTTCGTGCCCATCGTGAGGGTGGTATCTGTGCCCTGCTTGAAAGAGTATGTACCGTCCTCGTTCTTCGTGACCGTCCAGACCAGCTTATCAAAGCTGTCCGCCGTCAGGGCATTCTCAGCAACCGTCGCCGCGGCGGGTTTGAGATAGTAGCTGCCCAGCATTTCGCCAGCGACAGCATAGCCGTTGCCAGCATTGTAGATCACGACCTGATCGCCGGTCGCAATCGTATCGGCCTTGACGTATTTGTTGACCCACTCAAAGACATCGACAGAGACGACCAGCTCCTTGCTGTCCTCCATGCCGTCCTTCGTGGCCTTGACGGTATACGTCTCGTTATGCGAAGCCGAGATCGGGCCGGTGTATGCCTGATACTCCGTGCCTGCGGTCTTGTAGTAGATCGTCGCGCCCTCGGTCTTGCACTCGAACTTGATCTCCGTGCCAACCTCGATCTCAGCGCCGTCCGCTACGTTCGCAGTCGGGGTTTCGACCTGCTGCTTGGCTGCGGTTTCAATCTTGTACAGCGAGATCGGCTGCTGATTCTGCGACTTGTAGTAACGGAATCTGGTGCCGTTCTTTGCTGCATTGTTGTATTGCAGTGTTGTTCCGTCGCTGGTAACGATCACCTTACCGCTGGTAAGTTCAATCGTATTGAGGGACTGTGTGGAACCACTGTTCAGCTTGTTGCTTCCGGACTTACCCGAAATATACTTTCCGCTTGCAGACTTGATGGCGTAGCCGCCAGTCATCGGCTCAACGGTAAACGCATATTTCGCATAATCACCGGTGATTTTGCTGTCGGTGATCGTAACATCGACCTTGTTCCCTTCAACGTCAAGCTTGTCAAGGGAACCGTCCATAATCAGTTTGTCACCCTCGGACACGATCAGGTATGTACCAGACCAGTCTGCAGGCGCTTTTGTGACCTTGGTGTAAGTCTGCGTCTGCGCTGTCTCCTCCGCCATGGCGACCGGCATGACCGAAAGGACCATGACGACGGCCAGCAGCAGCGCGAGACACCGCGTTGTGCGTTTTTTCATGCTTGCATTTCCTCCTGATTTCTTTCAGAATTCGAATGTTCGTGTCGTGCGCGGGCCTGTCCCGCGCGAAGCACCTCTTTTGAACCCTCCTTCTGCGGATTGATACAGAAACGAAAACGGCTGCCGGTCAAGGGAGCCGCAGTCGCAGAGTTCTGTATTTCATAGTATAGCAGTTCCACCCGTTAAAATCCAGTGCCTTTACGGAGATTTTACCGATTTTACGTAAATTTTACCGGGAATTTTTTGTGGATTTTGTCTATATAATCCCTGAACGGCAGACAAAGCCCACCCTGCAGTCCCCGCCGGACGGGCAGGAACGCTGTCCGGGAAGCCGGCTGATGCTGCGGATCCGGGCGCCGCGGCTGATAAAACCGCCCCGCCGGGGCATTCATACATAAGATATGAATTGTTCACAAATAATTTAAGTCTGTAGGTATTGACAACGCTGGCAGGCGGTGGTACACTGCGTTTAGCACTCAAGGATAAAGAGTGCTAAGGCGAAAGGAGGAACGAACCATGGAGCTTTCAGACCGGAAAAAGAAGATCCTGCGTGCGATCGTGGATCTTTACATCCGCACGGCGGAGCCGGTGGCGTCCAAGACCATTGCGCAGATGCCGGACATGGATTTTTCCTCCGCGACCATCCGCAACGAGATGGCAGAGCTGACGGCGCTCGGATATCTGGAGCAGCCGCACACCTCCGCCGGACGCATCCCGTCGCCTGCCGGGTACCGGCTGTACGTCGACGAGCTGATGCAGGACTACCGCCTGTCGACCGATGAAACGAAGTCGATCAATCAGGCGATGGAGCTGAAAATGCAGGAGGTCGACAAGGTCGTCTCGCAGGTCGGCAAGCTTGTCTCGCAGATGACGAATCTGCCCGCCTACGCCATGGCGGCGCGTGCCGCCGGGCTGACGGTCAGGCGGTTCGACCTGATCCTCGCGGACAGCGGCAGCTTTATTCTCGTCGTGATGCTGAGCGACAGCTCCGTCAAGAATAAACTCATCCGGCTCCCGGTCGAGCTGACGGAGGCGGATCTGAAGCTTCTCGGCGCAGTGCTGAACGCAAGCGTCACGGAGCTGACCGCCGAACAGCTCAGCCCCGAGCTTCTGTCCCGCGTGACCAGAAGCGCCGGAAATGCGGCCAGCCTCGTGCCCGTCATCATGGATTTCGTCACGTCGCTTCTGCACCAGGAGCACAGCGAGGTCTACATGACCGGGCAGGCCAAGCTTCTCGGCCAGCCGGAGTACCACGACATCGACAAGGCGCAGAAAATGCTCTCCGCGCTCGACGAGGATGTGGTTTCCAATCTTCCCGCCGCGCTTTCCCCGGACAGCCGGACGCAGATCCTGGTCGGCCCGGAAAACGTGTCGAAGGAGCTGCGCGACACCAGCGTCGTCATGACGAAGTTCGACATCGGCGACGGGATGCAGGGCCTGATCGGCGTGGTCGGCCCGACAAGAATGGATTACGCACAGATCACCGCCCGGCTCAGCTATTTCGCTGAGAACCTCAGCCGGATGTTCCAGAAAAACCAGACCCCGGCTCTGGAGGAGCCGGACAACAAGCACCATGATCCGGAGGCATAGAAGATATGAGTAAGAAAACAAACAGCAGCCCGGCTTCGGAAGAAAAGGCAAAGGAAGCTTCCGCAGCCGAGCAGAACGAGCAGACCGCCGCGCAGGCCAAGCCCGAAGCGGAAGCCGCGAAGCAGCCCGAGGAAAAAAAGCCCGAGGCCGCCAAGCAGCAGGAAGCGTCCGAGTTTGAAAAGGCGCAGCAGGCGCTGGCCCAGGAGCATGACAGCTACCTGCGGCTGGCCGCAGAATACGACAACTACCGCAAGCGCAGTCAGAAGGAAAAAGACAACCTCTATACCGAGATCCGGTCCGAGACCGTGGAGAAATTCCTCCCGGTGTACGACAATCTCGAGCGGGCGCTGGCCCAGGAAACGCAGGACGCCGCCTTTAAAAAGGGCGTGGAGATGACGATGAACCAGCTCGTCTCCGTGATGGAAAAGCTGGGCGTCGAAAGCTTCGGCGCGGCGGGCGATCATTTCGATCCGCAGCTGCACAACGCGGTCATGCACATCGAGGACGAGAGCCTCGGTGAAAACGTCATTGCAGAGGTCTTCCAGAAGGGCTTCAAGGTCGGCGAAAAGGTCGTCCGGTTCGCAATGGTAAAGGTCGCAAATTAACACGCATCCCCGCCGGAGATCCGGCATGATATAAATTTGTAAATACAGGCATTCATATAGGAGGAAATTTATTATGAGCAAGATTATTGGTATTGACCTTGGTACGACCAACAGCTGCGTGGCTGTTATGGAAGGCGGCGAGCCCGTCGTGATCGCAAACGCGGAAGGCAACCGCACCACCCCGTCCGTTGTGGCATTCTCGAAGACCGGCGAGCGTATGGTCGGTCAGGTCGCAAAGCGTCAGGCTGTCACGAACCATGACCGCACCGTCGCTTCCATCAAGCGTCACATGGGTTCCGATTATAAAGTCGACATCGACGGCAAGAAATACACCCCGCAGGAGATCTCCGCGATGATCCTGCAGAAGCTGAAGGCTGACGCAGAGGCTTACCTCGGCGGCACCGTCACCGAAGCCGTCATCACCGTCCCGGCCTACTTCAACGACGCCCAGCGTCAGGCCACCAAGG
>OLOW01001795.1_pt1 | contig 14909 bp, 12 predicted proteins | sample 1672801 | NCBI WGS metagenome assembly OLOW01 (sample SAMEA3136725, study PRJEB25190) | human gut metagenome | biome: human gut; feature: human-associated habitat; material: faeces | place: Austria | collected 2013 | reverse complement strand
AACTGCGTCTACTGTTATGGTAGGATGTGTGGAAGGTATTCTTGGAATGCGTCCTGATTTCTATGGTCTTCGTATCGCACCGTCCATACCGAAGGAATGGGATGGATTTGAAGTCGAAAAAGATTTCCGCGGCTGTCACCTGCACATTAAAGTGCAAAATCCGGGACATGCAGAGAGTGGATTTAAGAAACTTACTGTAAACGGTGAAGAGTTAAAAGATAATTATATTCCACAGGATAAGCTGACTGCTGAAACTGAGGTTGAATTGTATCTGTCATAAAAATTTAGTAGGCCTGGTGGGTGGACGCAGGCAGAAAGCGAGAAACATTGATGAAACATATAGAATTTCAGGATAAAAACGGAAGCTTTGTTATACATGATCCGGAAAATTATAGCGGTCTGTATCTGCCTCTGGCGGGAGAAAAAGGACTGAAATCCAGTATCACCCCTAATCTGGGAGGTGACAGCAAAACAGATCAGAATCATTTCCTTCTTGAGCCTGTAAGTATTGAAAACCTGCATAATAACCGAAATACCAGAAATTTCTGGTGTCAGGTATATAAAAGCACAGAAGCAGGTGATACTGCTCTGTCTGGAGCAGATCCGAAGCTTCTGGGCTGTTGGTCTGTCTGTGGAAATTCCGCAGAACAGGAATTTCAGAAATTTACAGATAAGCAGGACGAAAGCACACTGGAAGCTGGTTTTATGTGGCAGAAGATTTCTCGAAAGTCACAAAAATATGGTCTTCAGGCAGAAGTAACTTCTTTTGTTACAATTTCCGGGGACATGGAAGTAGAATATGTGGAAATCACAAATATTTCCGAAAAAAAAGTGGAAATTGTGCCAACAGGTGCAATTCCGGTATATGGAAGAAGTGCAGATAATCTTCGAGATCACCGCCATGTTACCTCCCTTCTCCACCGAATTCGGACCACCGATTATGGCGTGGAAGTAACCCCGGTTCTGTCCTTTGACGAGCGGGGACATCAGAAAAATAATACTACATATTTTGTATACGGTTCAGATGAAAACGGAGAGAAGCCGGAGTCATTTTATCCTACGGTGGAGGAGTTTATAGGAGAAGGTGGATCCTTTCTGAATCCAGAGGCGGTAAGAATTATTAAGCCCGGCAAACCCTCTGGAACAGAACTCCAGGGAAAAGAGACTGTTGGTGGCATCCGATTCAGCCGGAAAACATTGAAACCAAGGGAAACAGCTGGTTATATTTTACTATGTGGGATTGCAGACACCGATAGGCTGCAGTTCCCCAAAAAGGAGAATACAGATAAAAAGGCAATAGATCCGGCAAAAACTTCTAAATGGATAGAGTCGTTGACTTCTGGCTGCAGGACCAGCTCCCAGGTACGGAAAATGCTGGAAGAAGTAAAAGAACACTGGATTCGGAAAGTTAATGTAGCGTTTGAAACTGGAAGCGAAGATGCGGATAATTATCTGAAATGGATCTGTTTCCAGCCAATCCTCAGAAGAATTTATGGCTGTTCTTTTCTCCCCTATCATGATTATGGAAAAGGGGGACGCGGCTGGCGCGATTTATGGCAGGATTGCCTTGCCTTGTTGATCATGGAGCCATCTGAGGTAAGACAGATGATCATTGATAATTATGGAGGTGTTCGTATTGATGGAACAAATGCCACAATTATAGGAAGTGGTCAGGGAGAATTTATTGCAGACAGGAATAATATTACCCGTGTATGGATGGATCATAGCTTTTGGCCTTTTGTAACTACGAAGCTTTATTTGGATCAGACCGGGGATCTTGATGTTTTATTTGAGAAGATTCCATATTTTAAGGATCTTCAGTCAAAACGTGGAACAGCTCATGATGAAGAATGGAACAGCAGTTATGGTAACTTACAGAAAACAGATGCTAATGAAATATATCATGGGACTGTTCTGGAACATATTCTTCTTCAAAATCTGTGCGCATTTTTTGATGTGGGAGATCATAATGAAATGTGTCTGCATGGAGCAGACTGGAATGATGCCCTGGACATGGCCTGGGAAAAAGGTGAGAGTGTGGCTTTTACCTGTGCTTATGCCGGAAATTTGAAGGATATCGTTTATGTGCTTAGAGAAATAGAGCGTGTTCAGGGAATTAACAGGATTGAGCTTGCAGAAGAAATGGAATGTCTGTTTGCCTGTGGAAAACAGTTATATGAAAGCCCTGAGGAAAAACAGAAGGTTTTGAAGCAATATACTGATTTGAGTGTCCATAATCTCAGTGGAAATAAAGTAGTGCTTTCTCTGGAAATGGTATGCAGCAATCTGGAAGAAAAAGCAGACTGGCTCGTGAAAAATATTCGGAAAAATGAATGGATCCAGGATGGGGATAAAGGCTGGTTTAATGGATATTATGATAATCATGGAAGAAAAGTAGAATACAGTGCGGTTTCAGATGAAACCGACAATAAAGACGGTGCAGAGTGTAACGCCCGAATGATGCTTACCGGACAGGTGTTTGCCGTCATGAGTGGTACCGCTACAGAGGAACAGATCCAGGCAATCTGCAGAAGTGCAGATGCATATCTGTATGACAGGAAAGCCGGTGGCTACCGCCTGAATACAGATTTCAAGGAGGAAAAATTTGACCTGGGAAGAATGTTTGGATTTGCATATGGAGAAAAGGAAAATGGTGCCGTCTTTTCCCATATGGCAGTTATGTATGCCAATGCATTGTACAAAACCGGTCACGCCAAAGAAGGATACAAAGTTCTTCAGACTCTGCTTGATACTGCAATGGATTTTGAACGCAGCAAAATGTACCCTGGAATCCCGGAATATTTCGATAATCAGGGAAGAGGCTTATACGCATATCTGACCGGAGCTGCAAGCTGGTATATGCTGACCATGATAACAGAAGTTTTTGGAGTAAAAGGCCAGCTGGGCGATATGGTGATAGCACCTGCACTTATGCCTGAGCAGTACGATCAGGAAGGAAAAGCTTCCTTGAAAATAGAATTTGCCGGAAGGAAATTTTCTATTCACATTTTTAACAGGGAGAAAAAAGAATGGAATAAAGTGCAGATAAAAGAAGCCTTTTGTGATGGCACTTTGCTGTCGGCAGAAGGCGGCAGGCAGGCTCGCCTGAAGCGCTCTGAAATAGAAAAACTGACTTTGGAAAAAGTACATGAAATTAATATTATTTTGAACTAATCTGGATAAAGAATTAGAAAAATGACCAGATATTCAGGAATAACAATGCATAAATAAAGGTTATTCCTGAATATCCGGTCTTTTTATGTAAGGCGGAGAATTATGCATTGCAGGAGCCTTACGTGCGCGGTCAGCTTACCACATGGATTTATAATACCTATCCCTGTATTTTTTTGGAGTCAGACCAGTGAAATTCTCGAATACCTGAATAAAGTGACTCTGGGAAGAGAAAGATAGGTAATTGGCGATGTCAACTACTGCTTTGTCCGAGTAGCGAAGAAGATGTGCGGCTTTTTCTATTTTTTTCTCCCTTATGTAGTCACTGATGGAAATTCCAAGATTTTGTTTGAATACCCTGGATAGATAATTCTGGGAAAGACCGGTGTGGCAGGCAAGGTCTTCTATGGTGATACGGTCCTTTATATGAGCATAGATGTAATCAATGCACTGCATAACTGGCTTGGAAAGTACGGATGATTTTTTTTGCAGGATCATTTTTCCGGTAAAATCCTTTGCCATAGTGTGGTGAAGGTCTGCAATCTGTCGCAGGGAAGTGCAGGAATCCATTTTTAAAATGTAAAAGTCACTAAGCCGGTAGGCCTGCTCTGCCTCCATCCCTCCGTCAATGCAATATCTGGTAAGCATCGCAGCCGTAACCACAAAGTGGTATTTCAGATTCGTGACAGAGTTTCTGGAAAGGACTCCGGTTCCCTCCAGATTCGTAAAAGAATTTTCATTACAGTTCTGTATGACAGTTTCCATATCTCCGGTTTTTACTGCCGTATAAAAGGAATATTCAACAGAAGGCGGCCTGTGCTTGGATTCAGTTTCGTTTTCTTCAAATTCTGCGTTGTACCAGTCTTTTGATATTGCCATGTAATCCCCTCCCAAACAAAAATGAGTCATTTTTTATATTATGACATGAGTCTGATATTTTGTTAAGAGAAATAATATAATGTCAAAAATAAAAATGGTATATTTATTGTACCAAAGAGATACAGCATTAAGAAAATGCTCAAAAAAAGGAGGATCTTTTATATGAAGAAGAGAGCAGTATCTATATTACTTACAGCTGTTATGGGTTACGAAGATGGGATTATATGATTCCCTTCTGCCGCTGATTATTCCCTCCATTGCATCTCCAGCTGTATTTTATTTTATGTACAGTTATCTGCAGTCGTCTCTGCCGCTTTCTCTTGTGGAGGCTGCCAGAATCGATGGTTCCGGAGAATTCCATACCTTTAATCGCATTGTGATTCCAATTATGAAGCCTGCAATTGCAGTTCAGGCGATTTTTACATTTGTTGGTTCCTGGAACAACTACTTTGTACCGGCCCTGATCATCCAGTCCAAGAGTAAAATGACGGTGCCGATTCTGATCGCTACTCTTCGTGGTGCTGATTATATGAATTTTGATATGGGTAAAATTTACATGATGATCACAGTTGCGATTGTGCCGATCATTGTTGTGTACCTGCTTCTTTCCAAGTATATTATTGCAGGTGTTACCCTTGGTGGTGTCAAAGAGTAATGGCGTTTACACAGTTTAAGCACAGTGGGACTTTGAATCCGGAAATATCTGTCTGCGAGAAAAAGCATAGCTCTTTTGCAGAAAAAGCGGCAGAGGAAGGCATTGTCCTATTGAAAAATGAAAATATTCTTCCCATTTCATTATCTGCATCGGTTGCTCTTCTGGGCATCGGTGCGGATAAAACTGTAAAAGGGGGGATTGGTTCCGGAGATGTAAATAACAGGCAGAATATTACCATTTACGAAGGAATGGAAGAATCCGGAATTCGGATCACCAGCAGGGACTGGCTGGATGATTATGAACATCGCTATCAGAAAGCGAGACTTATATGGAAAGAGAAAATTCTTGAAGAAGCAAAGCATGTAAATAATCCTTTTGATGCCTATGCATCCAATCCATTTATCATGCCGGAGGGGCGTCCTGTTTCTGAAATGGATATCCAGGAAGCTGAAATTGTTGTTTATGTAATCAGCCGTATTTCTGGTGAAGGAAAAGACCGTCGTCTTGAAAAAGGTGACTATTATCTTAGTGAACGAGAAGAGAAAGATCTTCTTTTTCTAAACAGCAGATGTGTGCCTATTGTTCTGCTTATAAATGCCGGTGGTCCTGTGGAGCTTACAGATATTCTGGAAAAAGCGCAGTGGATAAAAGGTATCCTCAATATTTCCCAGCTTGGACAGGAGGGGGGACGTGCGGTTGCAAGGATCCTTCTTGGAGAAGCTGTTCCAAGCGGAAAGCTTACAACAACCTGGGCAAAAAAATATGCGGATGTGCCATTTGCAGAGAATTTTAGTTATCTGAATGGAAATCTGGAATTGGAAGAATATAAAGAAGGAATTTATGTGGGCTATCGATATTTCGACAGTTTTGGTGTAAAGCCACTTTTTCCTTTTGGCTTCGGTCTTTCTTATACAGATTTTAAGATTCAGTTTTGCAGTATTGAAACTGACAAGGATAAGATTGCAGTAAATGTATCTGTAGAGAATATTGGAAATACTTTTGCAGGAAGAGAAGTTGTACAGGTGTATGTATCACTTCCCCGGGGCAGGATAGAGAAAGAATACCATCGCCTGGTTGGATATGCAAAGACCAATGTATTAAAGCCGGGAGAAAAACAGGAGTTAAAGATCCTGTTTGATGGAAAAACTATTGCAAGCTTTTTTGAGGATGCAAATGCCTGGATCGTGGAAACAGGAAAGTATGGTCTCTGGATTGGAAATAATTCAGCCAATCTGAAGCTGGAGGCTTTTATAAATGTGAACCAGGACGTAGTTCTGGAGCAGACGCAGAAACTGGAAGCATTGGTTGAATTATCTGAAAAACTGGAAGCTTCGAAGAATGTAAAGACTGCAGAAAAGCAGCTGGAGAAAAGTAGAAATGTTGATTTTCCCACCATACAGTTTGAAGCATTGCAGAGAAAACAAGAGGCTGGAAATGTTGACCGAGAGTCTCTGGTCATGGGAAACTCGCTGGAAATTCTGGCAGAAGAGCTGCCTGTAGAAGAATTGATCCCACTTTTATACGGAAATACTGGTGGTATTAGCAGCAATCTTGGAGCAGCAGGGATTAAAGTGCCTGGTTCAGCTGGCGAAACTTCAGAAGCTCTTTATGAAAAATATGGAGTTCCGGTATTGATCATGGCAGACGGACCAGCTGGTATCAGACTGCAAAGAAGTTATGAGGTGAATCGCGAGAATGATTCTGTTTACGGAATCGGTGTTCTTGGTTCTTTGGAAAATGGATTTCTGGTAACAGAAAAGCCTCACCAAAATGCAGATACGTATTATCAGTACTGTACTGCTTTTCCGGTTGGTACAGCTTTGGCGCAGTCTTGGAATCGACAGCTGTTGAAAGAGTTTGGAGAAATGATAGCTGAGGAAATGGAGAAATTTGGCGTCAATCTCTGGTTGGCACCGGGAATGAATATTCACAGAAATCCCCTGTGCGGACGAAACTTTGAATACTATTCAGAGGACCCGCTGCTTGCAGGAAGTCTGGCAGCAGCAGTTACCAAAGGGGTTCAGAGTAAAGCTGGATGTGGGGTAACGATTAAGCATTTTGCATGCAATAATCAGGAAGATAATCGTATGGGAGTAGATGTTCATCTTTCTGAAAGGGCCCTTCGTGAGATTTATTGTCGTGGATTTGAGATTGCTATAAAGGAGAGTAAACCTGCGGCAATTATGTCCTCCTATAATCTGGTAAATGGAGTACATGCTGCAAACAGTAAGGATCTGTGTACCAGAATTGTGCGTGATGAGTGGGAGTTTGAGGGTGTGATCATGTCGGACTGGAATACTACGGAACCCGAGGACGGAAGTATACCATGGAAGTGCACAGCTGCTGGAAATGATATTATCATGCCAGGAAGTGCGAATGATCATAAAAATATTCTGGATGGTTACAGAAGCGGGGAGCTTTCCGAAGAAGAAATTCGTATCTGCGCCAGAAGGGTCTTGAAACTAATTGATAAATTGTAAATGTATAAGGACTGAGCAAGGTATGCGTATTTGTACTTTGCTCTTTTTTTTCGTTTTTATAGAAATTATAAAGAGAGATGTGGTAGTATGGAAAATACCAGCGATACAAAAAGAAAATCTGGAATGGAGCTTGAGGTGAAAGGGGGTGCTTTGCTATGGCAGAGTATAGAAATAAACGAAAGCAAGAAGAGCGTATAAAAGCAGTGGAAAATGGAAGAAGAGCCCAAATGGTCGCTGCACATGAATCCTGCCCGTTTGACCCGCGCCAGCCGGAAATCGGCAACAGCCGATTCGCCCAATGGCGTGTGCAAGCGGAATTGCGGGAATTGATTCTGGCAGTGTTGGCTTTTACGTTTTGTTGGGATAGAGGACTTAGTGCCAAGATGTCGGGGCTGCTCGGGAGCTTTGACAGACCACCTGTGAAGGAGCTGGATGTGACAGGAGTAAACAGCACTAATGTGGTTTTGATGGATTTAAAAAGCGGAATGGTGATTGGAAATTTGAATGGAGATGAGCGGATTTATCCAGCGTCCATGACGAAAATCATGACAGCAATCATAGCATTGGAAGCATTTTCAGATTTGGATCATGAGATCACTTTAAGTGAGGATATTTTTTATGCACTGGACGGGCAGGATGCTACACAGGCAGGATTCAGACCTGAAGAGAGTGTGAGAGTGCGTGATCTGGTCTATGGTGTAATGCTGCCTTCCGGAGCAGAATGTTGTCTGGCTTTGGCAGATGAAGTGTCAGGTTCAGAAGAAGCTTTTGTGGAAAAGATGAATAAGAAGGCCAAGTCCATTGGGATGAAGGATACCCATTTTATGGATTGTACGGGATTACATGATCCAGAACATTATAGTACAGCGTATGATATTGCGCTGTTGCTTAAATATGCGTTACATAATGACACTTTCCGTGATGTGGCAGAGAGCCATTTCCATTCTACGCCGGCTACCAATGTACATCCTGATGGGATTACCTATTACAGTACCATGTTTAAAAATATGTCAGATACATCAGTTACCGGTGGAGAGATTCTGGGTGGAAAGACAGGATATACTTCTGAGGCAGGGCATTGTCTGGCAAGCTTTGCACAGATTTATGACAGGGAGTATATTCTGGTAACTGCAGGTGCCGCCGCGGACGCTACGGGAGTGCCGCATATTCTGGATGCGAAGACAATATATAATCGGCTTGGTGAAGCAGTGGCGCAGAAATAAGAAATGACAAATCCAGTGAGAAAGTGAATGCTCTTTTTCTATGCTGTGTTTCGAGTCAGGATGGTGTTATTTCGCCATTTGCAAAATTGCCATAATATCTTCTTTTGTCAATGGCTGGAAGAAACCGATATGTCCATTTCTGCCGAAAACACATTTCTTAGCCATTTCCTCAATCTGGGCGTCCGTTGGATGAACGCCAAGTTCAGTGAGGGAGGTTGGCATGCTTATGGAGTGGCACCAGGTTTCCCAGGCAGTGATGGAATCACTATTCCCAAAAACTTTTTCACCAAACTGTGCAAACCTTCCTGGATTTGTCTTATATACATATCTCGCCCAGCTTCCCCACACAGCTGCAAGTCCGGCTCCGTGAGCCACATCAAACATACCGCCAAGCTCATGTTCAATCTTATGTGTGGCAAAATCAGATACACGTCCGGCACCAGTAAGACCGTTATGGGAAAGACTCCCAGCCCACATGAGAGTAGCACGGGCATCATAGTTCTCAGGCTCTTTTACAGCAATCTGGGCGGCGTCACGAACAGAAATCATCAGTCCCTCTGCAATCCGGTCAGTAAGGCTGGTATCTGTGTCTGTAGGGGTAAAATAACGCTCCATAGTGTGCATCATAATATCAGCAGCGCCGCTGGCTGTCTGATAAGCTGAAAGGCTGTAAGTCAGCTCCGGGTTCATAATGGCAAATCTGGGGCGTGCGCAGTCATGTCCGTAAGAACGCTTCATCATGCCGTCCTCGATTGTGAGAACCATGGAAGAGGACATTTCAGAGCCTGCGGCAGCAATCGTAAGAATAACGCCAATGGGCAGGTTCTTATCCGTTTTTACACGCCCATAAAGCAGGTCTTCCATTTCAAAATCATTGACGATTCCGTAACCAATTCCCTTTGCTGTATCAATTACGCTGCCGCCGCCAATTGGCAGAAGGAAGTCAACACCTTGTGCCCGTCCAATGCGGATTCCTTCTTTTACCAAAGAAAGACGGGGATTTGGTACAACGCCGTTCAAATCCACATAGGAAAGTCCTGCATCACTTAAACTCTTGTGAACCAGATCCAAAAGCCCGGAAGTTTCAATATGTCCGCCCCTTTTTCCATAAACGATCATAACCTTGTGACCACCAAATGCCGCAACCTGTTTTCCAACTTCACTCTCACGACCAGCACCGAAAAGGATTTTGGTCGGCGTGTAGAAATCAAAATTTATCATGGAAAATTCCTCCGTTGAAATGTGCAATTAATAAATTCTTTTTCTGAGCCCATTATATAGCAGGATTTGGAAAATATCCATTACTTTTAAGGCTGCCTTTGGGACATTTTTATTTTCAGGATTCCCTCGTCAGCAGCCGCTTATAACTACAATCCATTCCAATCGCCCCAAGCGGTGCTGTGATGAGAATGCCAAGTACTGCCACAGACAGGACGATCTGACCGCAGGAAAGTCCCATTGCCATTGGTACAGAGCCGATGGCAGCCTGGACTGTTGCTTTTGGAAGATAGGCAATGGAGCAGAAGAGTTTTTCCTTTGCAGTCAGGTTGGTTCCGGTTACGCAGAGGGAGACACCAAGGGTACGGATCAGCAGTGCGGCGAAAATCATAGCCAGGGCAGCCGGACGGAGACGGAAGGTGTACATTTCAGTTTCAAAACGCATGCCATACTTACCACTGCAAGAAGCCCGGAAACAGAGACTATCGGTTTCAGCCATGTTTCAACAGACATAAGCAGGAAAGAGACTCCCATTACAACAATCACCTTCATACTGTTTCGAATCATGTGGCTGTGAGCGTAAGCGGTTTCGAAAAACAGGGAAATCAGATACCCTGTGGCACTTCCAAGCAGGATTCCAAGCACAATAGAAATCGGAATGTTGATAAAATCCTGTAAATGTGCACTACCGCCTTATGCCATTGCGGAGAATGTGGAAAACAGCACGATCACATATATATCGTCGCAGGATGCACCGGCCAGGATCATCTGGGGAATGCTTTTGACTGTGCCATATTTTTCTTCCATAAACTGTACCATTCTTGGGACAACAACAGCCGGGGAAACAGCTCCCATAACAGCACCCATGACCGCAGCTTCCAGCCTGGTGATTCCAAGAAACGTTGGTGCCAGCAAAATATATGCGAGAATTTCGAAGCTTGCAGGAACACAGGCCATCATAACAGCAGGACGGCCTACCTTGGTATATTTTGCAATCGAAAAAATCTAACTTTTGGTTAATAGCTTTTTCCGTATTCAGGTGCTATATTATAAGATATTAAGATGTTAGGGTCAAAAGGTATTTTGCCCCTAACTTGATATCCACGAATTGCTTCGCAGCGAAGCTGCTCTCGCAATTCTCGAACATTCGGAATCCGCTGATTTACTGTGTAAATCGCTACTTCCTCATGTTCGGTGGGTCCCAAGGTCAAAAGCCTTATCATGCAAGCATGAACCGCTTTTTGACCTTTTGACCCTGATATCAATTTATTATATTTTTAAGTACTCTTAAATGAAGAAAGCAAAGAAGCAGCTGGGAAAGGAGTATTCCGTGGAAGTATCCGTGCATTCCAAAGCGGGGGATCGCAAAAAGTACAAAGGCAATGCGGGTGCAGACTCCGGCGACGTTATGAAAAAGACAGGAGTCCGTTTTTCCAAGGCCACTAAGGATACTCTCCAGTGTGGTATTTGCATACAAAAAGGGGCAGATAAAGGCCAGTCCCCGGATGTAAGAGCCAGCTGTCTCACTGTGAAACAGAAAGTGTCCCAGTGGATTTCCAAAAAGGAAAAAGAAGGCGGAAAAAAATCCCCCAAATAAAAAGCAGACGGTGAAGGTTTGGGAAGCTATACTGCGAATCCGTTTATTACTTCCAAGAGCCTGCATGCCGGCCACAGAGGGCATGAGCATCACAGAAAGGGAATTGGGGACTGTGGCAGGAAAAAGAAGCAGCGGAAGGGCCATACCGGTAAAGACTCCGTAGATTCCAAGAGCCTGTGAGGCGCTGATCCCAGTAAGCTGCAGCCTTTGAGGAATCAGAACCATCTCCATGCCGGAAAGAAGGGTAAGCAAAAGCCGGTTCAGACTGTGTGGAACTGCGATTTTCTGTATTTCCCTGAAAAGGAGGCGCTTTTGGCTGATTTTAAAAATATGATAATGAGCTTTGCTAAAGTCCAGCCCCAGGGCAAAAAGGGAAACGCAGCAGGCCACAAGCTCGCCAAAAAGGGCACCTCCTGCAGCAATAGAGGCTGTGATTTCTCTTTTTTCGGAAAGAAAGATCAGATAAAGCACATAGGTAGCCCCGATTCGGGCCATTTGTTCCAGTAACAGGATGACAGCTGGTAGTCCGGTTTTCTTTTTGGAATAAAAGAAGCTGTTTATGCATGAATGAAGGGCAGATAACGGAAAGCTAAAGGAAAGAATGCGAAGCAGGGAAAAAGTGCGGGGTTCTTTGAGAATCTGTTCAGAGAGAAAGGCAGCCTTCTGATAAAGAAAAAAAGAAAGAAAAACAGAGGTAAGGACGGACAGGCTGACTCCCAAAAAGAAACAGTCCCGGGCTTCTTTATCCTTTCCAAGGGCTGTGTATGAAGCACACACCCGTGAGATGGCAGCCTGGATTCCGATGGAAGTACAGGCCATAAGGATCCCCTGAACAGGCATGGCAAGCTGGTAGATTCCCATACTTTGCGCACCAATGGCCTGGGAGAGGAATATTCTATAGAAGAATCCCATGAGCCTGCTGCACAGTCCGGTGACAGTAAGGATAAGGGTACCGCGAAGGAAAAGTCTTTCAGACATAAAAAAACACCTGAATCCGGGCTCTTTTAGGTAGTGTATGCCGAAATGTGCCTTGACAGAACTGTTATTATCTGGTAAAGTGGGATAGAAATCCAAGCGAAATAGTAGGAAATAAAAATATACGATACCAATAAACCAGGAGGAAGAAAAATGAGTAAAATGATATATCTGGATAATGCGGCAACTACCAGAACCGCTCCTGAAGTAGTAGAGGCAATGCTTCCTTATTTCACAGAGATGTATGGAAATCCCTCCAGCATCTATGAATTTGCCGGAAAGAGTAAAGAAGGTGTGACTAAAGCCAGAGGTCAGATCGCAGCTGCACTTGATGCCAAGCCAGAGGAGATCTACTTCACAGCAGGCGGTTCCGAGTCTGATAACTGGGCTTTGAAAGCAACCTTTGAAGCATATAAATCCAAAGGAAACCATATCATCACCACTAAGATCGAGCATCACGCTATCCTTCATACCTGCGAGTATCTGGAGAAAGAGCGTGGAGCAAAGATCACATATCTGGACGTAGATGAGAATGGTATTGTGAAGCTTGATGAACTTGAGAAAGCGATCACACCTGAGACCATCCTGATCTCTGTTATGTTTGCCAATAATGAGATCGGATCTATCCAGCCGATCAAAGAGATCGGAGCCATTGCAAAAGAGCATGGTATTCTTTTCCATACCGATGCGGTACAGGCATTTGGACAGGTGCCGATTAATGTAGATGAGCTTGGTATTGATATGCTTAGCTCAAGTGGACATAAGCTGAATGGACCGAAGGGAATCGGTTTTCTTTACATTCGCAAAGGTGTCAAGATCCGTTCCTTTGTACACGGCGGAGCTCAGGAGAGAAAGCGCCGTGCAGGCACAGAGAATGTTCCCGGAATCGTAGGCTATGGTGTAGCTGCAGAGCGTGCCATCCGCACAATGGAAGATCGTACTGCAAAGGAGATTCAGGTAAGAGATCATTTTATTGACAGAATTCTGGACGAGATTCCTTATGCGAAATTAAATGGCCATCGTACCAAACGTCTTCCAAACAATGTAAACATAAGCTTCCAGTTTATTGAAGGAGAGTCCATGCTGCTCATGCTTGACAACTATGGTGTCTGTGCATCCAGTGGTTCCGCATGTACTTCAGGATCCCTGGATCCGTCTCATGTACTTTTGGCAATCGGACTTCCTCATGAGATTGCCCATGGTTCTCTTCGTATGACATTAAGCGAGGAAACCACTATGGAAGATGCTGACTTTGTAGTAGATAAGCTGAAAGAGATTGTAGCATACCTCAGATCAATGTCTCCATTATATGAAGATTTTGTAAAAAAACAGAAAAATTGATAAAAGTACTTGCCAGGAGGAAAAAAAGATGTATAGTGAAAAAGTAATGGATCATTTCCAGCATCCGCGTAATGTTGGAGAGATAGAGAATGCAAGTGGTGTCGGTACAGTAGGAAACGCCAAATGTGGCGATATTATGAGAATTTTCCTGGATATCGATGATGAGACACATATTATCAAAGACTGCAAATTTAAGACATTTGGCTGCGGAGCGGCGGTGGCTACCAGCAGTATGGCTACAGAGATGGTGAAGGGTAAGACCATCGAGGAAGCTATGAAGCTTACCAACAAAGCTGTTATGGAAGCTCTGGACGGACTTCCGCCAGTGAAGGTACACTGTTCTCTTCTTGCTGAAGAGGCTGTACATGCAGCACTTTGGGATTATGCACAGAAGCACCACATTGAGATCGAAGGCCTTAAAAAGCCGAAGTCCGATATCCATGAGGGCGAAGAGGACGAGGCAGAAGAGTACTAAAGATCTCGAAAGCGGTGTAAGTCATCGTATATAAAAAGAATATTTTTTTTACAGGAAACCGAATCCTTGACTGATTTTATTTCGTTTCAGATAAAGAAGTGAAAAGATGCGGCAGACCGTAAAGACTCATCAGGGCGGATGGTTGCATCTGCCCTGTTATTTTATAAACAGTAGAGATATCTTTTTTCACTTTACTTGGATGTCTTTATCAGGTCAGTATGTTTTACTGTGGCATGCTTTGAGGCAGCCAGAATAAATAAGAATGAAGGAAGTTATGATGACAGGACTTACAAATGAACAGGTACAGCAGAGAATCGAAGAAGGAAAAATCAATGTAAATGAAAATCCCAATACTAGAAGCTACAAGCAGATCGTAAGAGAAAATGTCCTTACATTTTTCAACTTTCTGAACCTGGCTCTGATGATCATGGTACTTCTGGTGGGCTCCTACAAGAACTCCATGTTCATGGGAATCATTGTGATCAATACTGTGATCGGAATCGTCCAGGAAGTCCGGGCAAAGAAGACATTGGACAAGCTGGCAATCCTCACGGAGAGCAAGGCAGTGGTTTTGCGTGAAGGGAAAAAATGGAGTATTTCCACGGAAAAGCTGGTAATGGATGATATTCTGTATCTAAAAACAGGCGATCAGATCCCTGCCGATTCCAAGGTTCTGGAGGGAAGTATAGAGGTAAATGAATCCCTTCTTACCGGTGAATCGGACAATCTGCAGAAAAATGAAGGAGATGAGCTTTTTTCCGGAAGCTTTGTTACTTCCGGGGAAGCGTGGTGTCAGATCATCCATGTGGGAAAAGACAACTATGCAGCTCAGATCACCAGTGCCAGCGCTTCCCGGCCTCTTCCATGGCTTCCTGGCTGAGCGGCTGGATCCGAT
>OLOW01001793.1_pt1 | contig 14913 bp, 14 predicted proteins | sample 1672801 | NCBI WGS metagenome assembly OLOW01 (sample SAMEA3136725, study PRJEB25190) | human gut metagenome | biome: human gut; feature: human-associated habitat; material: faeces | place: Austria | collected 2013 | reverse complement strand
CCGACCCGTTCGCATTCCGTTCGGAACTTCGGCCGGGAACTCCCCAGATACGCCGCGCCGCATTCGGCATCCTGATTGAGTACCTGCTCGAAGAACTCGTCAGCCTTTCCCCAATCGCCGTCCTCCAGCGCCATGCTGCCGCGCTTGAGCAGCGCCTGTACGTTGCTGCCGCCCTCGTTATGTACCACAACGGTTTCTTTGACTGTTTCCTTTGCCGTCTCCTGCGGCTTTCCGGCATCCACGACCTTTTTGACGCCCCGGATGAGATCCTGAATGAAGCCGATCTTGCCCATATCCTGACTTTGCAGCATGCTGAGTTCCTCGGGCATATCATACGGATCCATATCGCGGTAGCAGGGGATGAGCAGACGGCTGCGGTCGGTGCGCATGAGCGCAAGGTAGCGGCTCCATTCATTTTTGACCCAGACGGCGTTAAAATGCTCCGGCTTCGTGCCGATCACGACCATGACCTTCGCGGAGTTCAGCGCCGCAAAGATATACGGCTCATATTCCGTGCCCGCCTTATCTTCCAATGTGATGCGCGCGAAGAATACGCGGTAGCCCTGCTCTGTCAGCTCATAATAGACCTCCTGCGCCATCAGGCTGTCGCGCGTGCGCTGACCGTCCTCGCCGGTTTCCTTGTAGCAGAGGAAGATGTCGAACGGCTGCTCATTCTGCGAGGTGGCGAGAATGCCGCGCTGCACCTCGGCGATTTTGGCTGCGTCCTTCTGATACTGGCGGCGGGTGATGCCGTCGGAATGCTCGACTGCGGCCAGATAGTCCACGTCCTCCAGAAAGCTGTCGAAGCTCGCACGGTGGCACGTCGGCAGCCATTCATACGTTGCCGGGTCCTCCACATATTCAATACCGAACCGGCACAGCGCACAGCACCAGTGCGCCTCAGCGTCGTTGTCGTCCTCGGCAACGATCCGCTCATACACGGCCAGCGCCTTGTCAAACTCGCCGCTGCGCCTAAAGTGATTGCCGCGGTTGAAAGCCGCTGCCCGCTGCTCGTCGTCCACTTTGGGCAGCGTCATCGTGCTGCCGCAGTATTCGCACGTTCCAAAGGTCTTGTCCGCAGAGATCTCGATATCCCCGCCGCACATCTTACATTTGATGATTGCCATGGCTTTTCCACTCTCTTTCTATCCGCTTCAATCGCCCATACCTTTTCGGAAAAGCTTGCAGAGGCAGCCGATGCCGCTGCAGATCGCGCCCAGCAGCGCTGTCCCAAAGATCATGCCGATGACCTCCCCGAAACTGGGCGACTCACCCGGCATCAGCAGATTGACGATGATCACAAGAATGGCGTATATTACGCCGCCGACCGCCGGAAGATTCGCGAACGCCTCGGGTGTTTTGTGGCTGCGCATGATGATGCCCTGCAGGATCGTGAAAATAAGATAGATACCCAGCACACACAGATACGTTCCGCCGCTGTCCGCGGCGAGGATCGCGCGGAATACAGAGCTGAACGCCACAAACGCGGCCAGCGCGGCGCACAGCCCGATATGCAGTGCCACGCCGCGGCTCCTGCGCCGCTGTTTTTCCTCTTCGCGGCTGCGCCGTTCCGCTTCGTCACGCTCGGCGCGCTGGCGTGCCTGCTCCTCACGATCTGCCTGCTCCTGCTGCTTGCGCGCGGCGGCCTCTTCCTGCCGCCGCTGTTCTTCCTGCTGCTTCTTCTTACGTTCCTCCCGCAGCGAGCTTACCTTCAGCATCAATGCGCTGCTGCGGGACAACAAGGTGCTGCTTTTGATTTGCCTTCTGGTGGCAGCAGCGCTGATTTTTTCCTTTGTGCAGGGCGGGGGCATGCAGTGGCATGCGGTCCTGTTTGCGACCTAGCGAGGGTGGCTTGCCTATGGATTGCAGAGATCGAGCAGGCCGCCGTGTCGAGGGCGGGGAAGGGCAGGATCGTTTCCTGCGCGGGCTGTACGGAACTCGCGGCGGCAGAGTTTGTGTTAAGCTTCTGATTCAGCCCTGGGTTTCCAAACTCGGCGGACGGGTCTTAAACAGCAGACTTTCGCGCGTGGGGATTCCACGTTTCATTGAAAAAAACAAGATTGACATGAGTCAGTATGAGGAAAGAAGCTTCCGTTCATACAATGACTTTTTTATGCGCAGGATCAAGCCGGAGATGCGGCCGGTGAACATGGAAGCGACACGTTTGATTTCGCCATGCGACAGCAGACTGACGGTGCATGAAATCACCGAAAGTTCGTGTTTTGCTATCAAAGGAACTATGTATACCATGGAAAGCCTTTTGCGAGATAAGGCGCTCGCGCGTGTCTATGACGGCGGCACGCTGCTGCTCTTTCGCTTGACGGTGGACGATTATCACCGCTATTGCTATGTGGACAGCGGCCCAAAATCCAAAAATCACTGGCTGCCCGGTGTTTATCATACGGTCAATCCGGCGGCAGCGGAGGTTTATCCGATTTATAAGGAAAATACGCGCTGCTACAGCTTCATTGATTCAGAGAATTTTGGGAGAATCCTGCAGATGGAGGTCGGCGCGCTGATGGTCGGCAAAATCATCAATTACGAGGAAGCCGCGCAGGTCGCGCGCGGCGATGAGAAAGGACGCTTTGAATTCGGCGGCTCTACAATTGTGGTCGCGCTGCCAAAGGGGAGCTGCGTGATCGACGCGGATATCTTGGAAAACAGCCGCCAAGAGTATAAGCTGCCCGGCGTATTTCGTGCTGGATGAATCCAACGCCAGCATTGATGGGGCGATAGAGGCAATGAAGGAAAACAAGGCCTACAGGGATACTATAAAGACGCCGGAGCAGGCCGCCCAGATGATGCGCTCCTCCTCGCTATTGATAATCGTGGACACCCAGCGCAAAAGCTCGCTGCTCAGCGCCGAGCTGCTGGAAAAGGCGGGCAAGGCGGTGGTCATAGACCATCACAGGCGGGCTGTAGACTCCATACAGAACCCTACCCTCAACTATCTTGAGGCGGGATCCTCCTCGGCCTGCGAGATGGTGACAGAGGTGATACAGTACTTTGACGACGGCCTCAAGCCCACCACCTTCGAGTGCGGGGCGCTGCTTGCGGGCATCACTATGGATACAAAGCATTTTTCCTTCAATACCGGAGCGCGCACCTTTGAGGCGGCAAGCTATTTAAGGCGCAACGGCGCGGACAACACCACCGTGAAGATGATGTTCCAGGACGATATGCAGACCTACCGCAACAGGGCCAAGGTAGTGGAAAACGCCATAATAATGGAGCAGGGGATAGCCATATCCGCATGCCCCGCAGGCATGGAGGCCACCAACCTCATAGCCGCACAGGCGGCGGACGAGCTGGTGAACATAAAGGGTATTCAGGCTTCCTTCGTGCTTGCGGAGCGGGGCCAGGTGATATACATAAGCGGCAGAAGCCTCGGGGACATCAGCGTCCAGCTTATACTTGAAAAGCTGGGGGGCGGCGGGCATCAGTCCATTGCCGGCGCGCAGCTGAAGGACGTGACTATGGACGAGGCCATAAGCAGGCTTACGGAAAGTATAAACAGCTATTTAAAGGAGGCACACGAGAAATGAAAGTTTTACTGACACAGGACGTTAAGGGCAAGGGAAAGGCCGGCGACATCATCAATGCAAACGACGGCTACGCAAGGAACTTCCTTATCCCCCGGGGCCTCGCAGTTGCGGCAGACGCAAACAACATTCACGCCGCTAACCTTAAAAAGCAGGCCGACGCACACCGCAGGGAGGTGGCGAGGCAGAACGCCAGGGCCTTGGCAGACGAGATGAAGGGCCTCACCGTAAAGGTATACGCCAAGGCGGGAAGCGGCAAGCTGTTCGGCTCAATAGGCGCGGCCGAGATAGCCGAGGCGCTCAAGGAGCAGTACGGCATAGACGTGGATAAAAAGCGCATAAAGCTGGAGGAGCCCATAAAGTCCCTGGGCATAACCGATATAACCGCCCACCTTTACGAGCAGACCGATACCAAGTTCAAGGTAGAGGTGCTGCCTCTGGAGGCAAGTAAGAATTAACGGCATAAAGGCGCAATAAAAAGAGCAAGAGGTTAAGATATGGAAGAACCCCGCGTACCCACCACGCCGCCCCACAGCCTTGAGGCGGAAAAATCTATACTGGGCAGCATGCTGCTGTCCCATACAGCCGTGGAGCAGGCAATGGAGACGCTGTGCGCTTCCGACTTTTACCTTGCACGGCATCAGGATATATTCCAGGCGATAAAGGGCATATACGACAGGGGAGAGGCCATAGACAGCGTCACGGTCATAGACGCGCTGGACCGCATGGGCAAGCTTGCTTCTGTGGGGGGCGTGATGTACATCACCGAGCTTTCGCTGTACGTACCCAGCGCGGCAAACGCTGCCCACTACATAAGAATCGTGGAGGAGCGCAGCGTGATGCGGCAGCTCATAGAGGCCAGCACCGCCATAGCCTCAGACGCTTTCTCGGGGGAAAAGAGTCTTGAGCAGATGCTGGACGATGCGGAGCGGGCAATATTCAACATATCCATGAAGAAGACCTCCGATACGCTGGTGCATATCAGCGAGACGGTGCTCAGCTGCTACAACCGGGTCGGGGAACTGATGAAGCTCAACGGCGCCCTAACCGGGGTTACCACAGGCTTTGCGGATCTGGACAAGCTCACCTCCGGCATGCAGCCCAGCGATCTCATCATAATCGCCGGCCGCCCCTCCATGGGCAAGACCGCTTTTGCCCTTAACCTTGCCCAGAACGCGGCTGTAAAGGGCAAGAAAACCGTATGCATATTCAGCCTGGAGATGAGCCGCGAGCAGCTGGTGCAGCGTATGCTCTGCTCCGATTCCGGCGTAAACATGCAGTCTGTCCGCACCGGCACCATAACCGATGCGGAGCTGATACGCATAGCGTCCTCCCTTGATCCCCTCTCCAAGGCGAGCATATACATAGACGATTCCGCCGGGTGCAGCGTGGCCGAGATACGCAGCAAGTGCCGCAGGCTGCAATCCCGGGTTGGGCTGGATATGGTGGTCATTGACTATTTGCAGCTTATGCAGACCTCTGGCAAGTACGATAACCGCGTATTGGAAATATCCGAGACTACGCGGAAGCTGAAGATACTCGCCCGGGAGCTGAACGTTCCAATAATTCTCCTGAGTCAGCTTTCCCGCGGCCCTGAACAGCGCACAGATCACCGGCCAGTAATGGCGGACCTGCGGGAATCGGGGGCTATCGAGCAGGACGCGGACGTGATAATGCTGCTGTACCGGCCTGCCGTGTATGACGCGGAGGCAGACAACACCACCGAGGTAATAGTCGCCAAGCACCGCAACGGCCCTACCGCCACGGTAAAGCTGGCCTGGATAGACAGCAGCGCCAAGTTCGCGGATTTGGACACCACCGGAAGGGACGAGGGGTTTTAGGGATTATTATTTTCCTCTTCTTTTCTCTTTCTTTTCGGGAAAAGAAAGAGAAAAGAAGCAAAAGAGAAAGAAAAGCCAACAGGAAATAAACAGGATAAAAAGACAGGGTGCAAATATAAAAAGGAGCGGAGAGAACCGTTCCTTTATTGTTTTGATTGTTGTAAGCTTTTCTCTTTCTTTTTGCTGCTTTTTCTGTTCTCTTTTCCCGGAAAAGAGAAAGAAAAAGCAGAGGCAGAGGCAAAGCTCTATTTATGCCCGTGCTTGTACAGCTGCCTGTTGTCCAGCGCCCACTGGCGCTCGGTAAATTCGCCGTCGCTGACAGCGGCGAGGGCGTCGAACATCTCGAACATGCGGGAATCCAGCACGTCTATCTGGCTGACTATCTCGGCCTCGGGGAACATGGGCGGCTTTGGGCTGCCGTATTCCGGCACGCTGTGGTGGGAGAGGAGAATATGCTGCACCAGCTCCTTGGTAGAGTTATCTATCATGAGCTCGGCCGCCGCCCGCTCAACTATGGCCACTCCCATGTTTATATGGCCGAGCAGCTGGCCGGGGGTGCTGTAGCCCGTGGCCAGGCCGAGGCTGCCTACCGTGAGCTCCGGCACCTTGGCGACGTCGTGGAGTATTATGCCCGCATAGACCAGCTCGCAGCTAAGGGCCGGGTAAAGCTTTTTGTATACGGCGCAGACAGCCTCGGCAGCCCTGAGCATGGTATGGGTATGGTAGAGCAGGCCGCCCCGCATGGCGTGGTGAAGCTTGAGCGCCGCGGGATAGCGCAGCAGCTCCTCCCGGTTTTCCCTGAGTATGTACTGGGTGAGCATGCGCAGGTCGTTGTCCGTAAAGCTCTCCGTAACCTTTATTATCCCGTCGTACATCTCCTGGGGGGGCAGCGGCGCGCAGGGCACCAGACTGGACATATCCACATTGTCGGAATCCCTGGCGGCGCGTATGCGGTCTATCTTCAGCTGCTCCGAGTCCTTCCATATGTTTACCGTAGCCCGGACCTTGATTATGCTGTCCGGTTCGTATACGCCGTGCTGCTCTATGCTGTAATCCCAGAGCTTGGCGGATATTTCGCCGCCGGCGTCAGCCAGTATCATGTCCAGATAGTCGCTGCCCTTTACGTTGCTCTTTATAGCTACGGACTTGACTACGCAAAAGCCCTCCACCTGATTATTGGCGGGATTCACTATGCTGTTAAGCAGGTTCATGCGTCCCATGGCGCTATCCTCCTAATATTACTGAAAAATCTCATATCGCCATTATAACATAATATGGGCAGTATATGCGCCCCTCCGAAAAAATTGCTTTCATATCCATTGATCTGATATAATGTATGCAACCTTTTGTGTTGTCAAAACGTTTAATATACAGATGAAGGGCAGGTAATTGCGCATTGACCCCCAAGAGCATTGAAGCCATATACAGGGACAACTGTAAAATGGTTTACTGGGCGGCGTATTCCGTACTAAAGCGGGAAAGCGACGCCATGGACATCGCTCAGAGCGTATTTTTGCGGGCGATAAAGAACATCGATAAGCTGAACACAATGGAAGACGGGCAGGTAAAGGCATGGCTGTACCGCGTCGCCGTGAATCTGTGCTATGACGCAGGCCGGAGGCTGAAGCGGGAGATACCCGCCGAGGAGCTGCCCGAGCCCAATACTGACCGGGAATACGAGCTGCCCGAGGCCTCCGCCATATCCAGAGATCAGCGGGAACGTGTGAAGCGGGCCATCGATGCGCTGCCCGATATATACCGCGAGACGGTGATGCTGCATTACTATTCTGGGCTGGACTACAAGACCATAGCGGCCATGCAGGGCAGCGCCGAGGGAACGGTGAAATCCCGGATATTCCGGGCAAAGGAAAGGCTCTATGAGCTGTTGAAAGAAGGTGAGAAGAATGACTGACAGGCTGGACGATCTGCTGTTTTCCATAGGCGAAGAGCAAAATGACAGGGTGGATTTTGACCAGATGTACGCCGATCTTCTCAAAAAGCATAAGGAAGAGGAAAAAAAGCGCAGCATAAGGCGGTCGCGGCTCGTGCGCTATGGCGCTATGGCGGCCTGCGGGGTGGCGCTGGTGGGTATAGGCGCCGCCATGGTAAACAGCAGCCGCTTTAAGGCTGAGGCCCCGGCAGAGGCTGCCATGACCGAGGAATGCGTGGAAGGATCTGCCGCGGCGGAGGAAGCCCCTGCGGAGGCGGCCCCGGCGGAGGAGCCAATGATGGCGGAGGCGCAGGAAGCCGCAGACACTGCAGCGACGGAAGCGGCGCCGGAGGAAGGCGCGGACGATAAGGGCTTCAAAAGCACGGCGACTGCTGCCGGCGGAGCCGGCGTAGAGATAGGCACCTGCGACGACGCATGGAGCAGGCTGAAGGCGGCGGGCATAGCGGCGGAGCCGTATGATAGCGAGGACGCGCCGGAGGCAGGCTATGCGCTGATGACGGGCGAGGGCGAGGCGATATGGAACGCCGGAAGCGGGGTATACAGGGTAACGCTCAACGGCGACATTGCGGAGCAGCTAAAGGAGCTTTGCGAATAAAAGAACAATAAAAAGGGGCGGCCGCCCCTTTTTTGCTGTCCTGCGATATTACCGTATGTCCTCCTTCACGCTTTCCGGGGGGACGTCCAGCTGCCAGGGGTCCTTGAGATACCCGCGCAGCAGCTTGAAGGCGGAGGCGTAGTAAAAGCCGTCGCATATGCGCTCGTCGGTGGTAAAGGTGTAGGGTATGTAGTGCACCTCGGCTACCGTTCCGTCCCGCCGCACCTCAAGGCGTTTTTCCTTTGCGCCAAAGCTGCAGAACACAGGCACGTTGCCGAAGTCGTACAGGTGATGGAATACCGGCGGTATGCCTAAGCTTCCCATGCTGGTTATGAACAGACTGCCGTGGAAGGGGCTGACCCTTATGAGGGAAGCGGGTATGAGCCCAAAGTAATCCATGAAGCTGAGTATGCCCATGACCAGCCTAAGCACCAGCCCGGGTATGTAGTTCAGGGCCCTGGCCGTGCCGTCAAAGGAGGAATCCTCTTCCTTGGCTGCCTTTACGGTGGAATTCAGTATCTCGTATACCTGTCTGGCTGTGGCGTCCTTTGGAAATACCGCCTTTATGACGGTATCCGGGGAGCCGGTGCGCATCTCCTTCTTAACGTCCATGTTGACCCATATCTCGTTGCGGGCGTAGAGCTTCTGGCCGGAGAGGAAGCGGTTCAATGCCGGACGTTGTGATACGGTGCGCACATAGGCCGCAAGCAATACATGGGTTATACCGAAGCTGTCCAGCCCCTCCGCGCGTTTCTGACGAATGTAGTCCTCCATGGAGGCTACATCCACGCTGTAGGCCAGCAGGTTGGTCGCGCCGTTCCTTCGGGGCATTATGTACCATGCTACGCGGTCCATGGGGTTGTAGCCACGTATCCTTCTGCCCTCGTAACGGTCGCCGAAGCGGCGCTTTACTTTATTTTCATTCAAAAGATTTTTACCCCCTGTTGAAAAAATATATAGTGAACTCCATATATTATGATAGTATTTTATGCCTGTGAGGCCACCGTGTCAACGGCGGAGAATTGGTGGATAAAGAAATTAAGGAACTGTTAAAAAAAACAGAATAAGGGTTGCAAGCGCAAACGGCCCGGGTTTATTATTTAATAGTACCATCAGTTGACAAGAGCACACAAGCCCGAAAGGCTTGTTTTGGGACGCTCCTGCGTTCTCGTCGCTTGTATTACATCCAGTAGTACTGCGCTCCTCGGCCTTGGATCGCCCTCAAAACAAGCTCTTTAGGGTCTTCGAGTTTTAGAAGCCAAAGAGTATGGCAGAACAAGGAGGACGAGTGCAGAAATACTGGTTGTATTTCAAATGAGGACGACACAGTTATGCCGTGCTGTTTGGCTTCTAAAACCTTGTGTGTCCTTGTCAACTGATGGTACCTCAGAAGGAGCCGAATTATATGATAACAGAAGAAGCACAGGCCGTTCTTCAGGACCTTGACGACCACAAGTTCGCTAAAGTAAAGGAAGCTGTCCGGGACATGCATTATGCAGATGTCGCGGAGCTTTTCGAGTCCATAGAGGATCAGGAGACAGCTGTGCTGCTGTTCAGGCTGCTGCCAAAGGACACTGCGGCAGAGGTATTCTCCTATATGGAGAGCGAGAACCAGGAGCAGCTGCTGACGGTCCTCACAGACAAGGAGCTTCGGCACATACTGGACGAGCTGTATCTGGACGACTATGTGGACCTCATCGAGGAGATGCCCGCCAACGTTGTAAAGAGGGTATTAAAGAACTCCTCCCCCGAGAACCGTAAGCTCATAAATCAATACCTGCAATACCCCGAGGATTCCGCAGGAAGCCTGATGACCAACGAGTACGTCTACTTAAAGCAGACGCTTACCGTGAATCAGGCGCTGGCTGTGATACGGGCCAACGGCGTAGACAAGGAAACCATAAACAAGTGCTACGTGCTGGACGACCAGCACCACCTTGACGGCGTAGTAAGCCTCCGGGATCTGATACTTGCAGATCCCCACGCCAGGGTCGGGGACATAATGCGAACCAACGTAATAAGCGTGAACACCAACGACGACCAGGAGGAGGTCGCCAAGATGTTCTCCAAGTACGATATGCTGTCCATGCCCGTTGTGGACAGGGAGAACAGGCTGGTGGGTATAATCACCATAGACGACGTGGTGGACGTCGTTCAGGACGAGGCCACCGAGGACTTCGAGAAGATGGCAGGTATAGTGCCAAGTGAGGACACATACCTTAAAACCCCGGTGTTCACCATATTCAGGAGCCGCATAATGTGGCTGATGGTGCTGATGGTTTCCGCAATGGTATCTGGCGCACTCATAACCCACTTTGAGGGGGCTATAGCTACCTTGCCAATACTGGTATCCTTCATTCCCATGCTCATGGGTACCGGCGGCAACAGCGGCAGCCAGACCTCTACTACGGTTATCCGAAGCATGGCGCTGGATGAGATAGAGCTTTCCGACTTCTTCCGCGTATGGTGGAAGGAGGTGAGGGTAGCCCTACTTTGCGGTACTGCCCTTGCGATAGTGAATTATATAAGGATAGTATTGCAGTATCACGACTGGGCGGTAGCCATGACCGTAAGCCTGACGCTTATAGTCACAGTGCTGGTGGCAAAGTCGCTGGGATGCATACTGCCCATGCTGGCTAAGAAGCTCAAGCTGGACCCCGCCCTTATGGCATCCCCAATGCTTACCACCATAACCGACGCCTGTTCCATATTGGTCTTTTTTATCTTCGTAATGGCCATACTGGGCGGAAGGCTGTAGGGACTGTATCGTGCAATATCGGGAGCATGTCCGCAATAACTCAAAAAAAGCGGCGTTTGAGCCGCTTTTTTTGATGCTTCCTTTCAGATGCATTCCACGCCGTAGAGCCTGAGCGCCAGCCGGCGGACGAGCCGCCTGCGGTTGCGGCGCACCGTTGCGGGATCGCAGCGGAGACGCAGCGCCGCGTCGGCGTCCTTCACGTTGTCGAAGTACTTCAGCTCTATGGTGAGATAATAGGGGTCCTCCCCTATGGAGCGCAGGGCGTGCTGCATTTTGCGGACTTCTCGCTCGTCCGCCGCCAGCCGCGCCCTGAGTTCTGCCATCTGGGCGGAATGGACCTCTTCCGGCGTCAGACGCATGCCGGGGCGTATGAGGCGCACAAGGGACGCGGAGTGGTGCCGGAGCGCCTCTACGCCGCAGTTTTCCAGCTCCGTAAGCTCCTCGCGATTGTCCTCTATGCGCTCACGTATTATGGGCAGGGCGTACAGCCTGCGCTCCGTGGCCGCCATGGCCGCCTGAGACGCGTTGCTGTCCATATGGCCGCCATAGTACATGTCCAGCGCGGGCACGCTCAGCATGTGGTTTTCGGCTTCAGAATGATTCATCTTCTGATCCTCCTTTAGGAAGTAGTAATGGCAGAACGTTTGTTCGATTGATTGCTGTAACCAAATAATACAACCTCAAGGAGAGAAGCGTCAATAATAAAAAACAAACTTATACCGAAAAAGGTACTTTACTATGCAAACCTGCACAATTCGCGCCCTGAAAATGCCTTAAAACTGTCGTTGAAAGGCAAATCCTGCGGGTTTATACTAAATACGGTGAGAAAAAGGCCCTGCGCCGGATAGGGCTGGGGAGCCACTGGGACGAACGGAAGGTTCGCCCTTTTTTGTTGCGCAGAAATTTGGCGCGTATTTTCAGAAAGGAGGAAAACAGTATGATACTCGAACTGAAGGGAATTCCCAACCCAAAGCAGGCGGAATTTTTCCGTTCCACGGCGCGGCACACGGCCTACGGAGGGGCCAGGGGCGGCGGCAAGAGCTGGGCCATGCGCCGGAAGCTGGTGCTGCTCGCCCTGAACTATCCCGGCCTCAATGCCCTTATAATGAGACGGACGCTGCCGGAGCTGAGGGAAAACCACGTCATACCGCTGCTGAAGGAGCTCAAAGGCGCCGCAAAATACAACGCGGCGGAGCGAGTCTTTAAGTTCCCAAACGGCAGCAGGCTGCGGCTTGGCTACTGCGACAGCGCCAGCGACGTCTACCAGTATCAGGGGCAGGAATACGAGGTGATAGGCCTTGAGGAGGCTACCCACTTTACCGAGGAGCAGATGCAGTTTCTCACCACCTGCAACAGGACGGTGCGGCGGGACTTCTCCCCCCGCATGTACTATACCTGCAACCCCGGCGGCATTGGCCACGGCTGGGTAAAGCGGCTGTTCATAGACAGGACGTACAGGCGGGGCGAGCGGGAGTCGGACTACAGGTTCATACCCGCAAGGATATACGATAACCCGGCTCTCATCACCGCCGACCCGGAGTATCTCAGGCAGCTTGAAAACCTGCCGGAGGAGCTGCGCCGGGCTTACCTCGACGGGGATTGGGACGTGCTGGCGGGGCAGTTTTTCCGGGAATTCTCCCGGGCAAAGCACGTTATAGAGCCCTTTGAGCTGCCAAGCTGGTGGCGCAGGTTCCGCTCCATAGACTGGGGCTACAACGACCCCTGCGCCGTGCTGTGGCATGCGGTGGACGGGGAGGGCCGGGTGTATACCTACCGTGAGCTGTACCTGCGCTACACAAGGGCCGATCAGGTGGCTGAGCGGATACGCAGGGAATCGGAGGGGGAGGATATAGCCTACACCGTTGCGTCACCGGATATGTGGCAGAAGCGGGGGGCGGTGCTGAAGGCCAACGGCGGCTTCGAGGGGGAGAGCATAGCGGAGCTTTTTTCACTCTCGGGGGTGCCGCTGACCCCCGCGGACAATTCCCGCATTGCGGGCTGGCAGCGGGTGCGCAGCTACCTTGCGGACGCCCCGGACGGCGAGCCGCGGCTGAAGATATTCTCCTGCTGCGAGAACCTGATACGCACGCTGCCGGGGCTGATATTCGACGAGCACGACCGGGAGGACGCGGCCCAGGGAGAGGACCACGCGCCGGAATCCCTGCGCTACGGGCTGATGTCCCGGCCCGCGGTATCGGCGGAGCCCAGGAGGAGGAGCAACCCTGCCTACGATCCCTTCAGCGAGGAGCCGGAGGGAAAAGGGGGCTTTCTTGCAAAGTGAGGAATGAATAAGTAAAAAGGAGATATTATATGCAGACCATACAGGAAAACATCAACGTGCAGGCCATATACGACCTGTTTGAGGAGTACAGGAACGCCTACGGCAGGGAGTGGGAGCGGCTGGAAAAGTGCGAGCGCATGTATCGGGGCGACCACTGGCACGACGTGCCGGAGGCAGACCCCGGGGAGCCACGGCCCGTCACCCCCATAATCCAGTCAACCATAGAAAACATCAGGGCAGACCTTGTGGACCAGTACCCTCAGGCCATAATCACCGCGGACAGCCCGGAGTACGGCGAGATAGCTGAGATGCTTACCGGCGCCATACGGGAAAACCACATCCGCGCCGGGTACGCCAGAGAGTATGCCAAGCTGTCCCACGACCTGCTGGTGGGCGGGTACATGGTGCAGGAGGCAGGCTTTGACAAGAGGCTTAACTGCGGTATGGGCGGAGCGTTCATTCGGGAGGTGGATCCCCGGAGCATAATGTTCGACCCTCTCTGCCCCGACATCGGGGACGGCAGGGCGGTGTTCAAGTTCGTGCCCTACCCCCGTGCCTGGTTCAGGCAGCATTATCCGGATAAGGAGCGGGAGATGGAGGCGGACGGGCTGCTGCTAAAACCCGTCCGGGACAGCCTGCTGACCGTATCCGACGAGGACAGCATAATGCTTATCGAATGCTGGCTCAGGGAATACGACCCGGATACCGACAGGTATTCCGTAAGGATGCTGAAGCTGGCCGGCGGCGTGCTGCTGGAGGACAGCGCAAGGCAGCGCCCGGAGGGCTATTATGCCCACGGGGAATATCCCTTCGTGGTGACCGCCCTCTACCCCAGGAGGGGCAGCTGCCTCGGTTTCGGCCTTGTGGACATGTTCGAGAACCAGCAGCTTTATTCGGATAAGCTGGACCAGATAGTGCTGAAAAACGCCCTGATGGCAAGCCATAACAAGCTGCTGGTCACCGGCGCCTCCGGCTTCGACATAGACGACCTCAGGGATTGGTCAAAGGAGGTACACCGGGGCGAAAACCTCAACGGCGTCACATGGTTCTCCACCGCCCCCCTGCCCGGCTACATACTGGATTATATCCGCTCCATGCGAAACGGCATAAAGGAGGAGTCCGGCGCAAACGACTTCTCCCGGGGCATGGCAACCGGGGGCGTAACTGCGGCCTCCGCCATAGCCGCGCTGCAGGAGATGAGCAGCAAGCGGAGCCGCATGGCGGCCAAGGCCATACACGACGCATTCGAGCAGGCAGTGCGCCTGGAGATAGAGGTGGAGAGGGAGTACTGCATATTCCCGAGAAAGGTACACCTGAAGAACCGCACAGATACATTGCTTTCCAATAAGCTCATGAAAAAGACCGCCCTCGGCAACGATATACCCCTCGAATTTACCGTATCCGTAAAGGTACAGCGGGAGAACCGCTTCTCCGTTACCGCCCACAACGAGCTCATGCTCAGCATGCTCAAGTGCGGCATGATAACCGCCGACGTGGCCCTCGAGATGATGGTATTCGACGGAAAGGAGCAGGTTCAGGAGCTTATGACGAAAAAGCTGGAGGAGGCGGAAAAGAAGGCCGCCGGGGAGAAGGAAAAGGAGCGGGAGCAGGCTTATGGCGAGGAAGAAGGCACCGGCCCCATAGAGCAGGAGCTTGCGGCTAAGAAGGGGCGGGGCGCGGCATAATAGGCAAAAAGCATAAAAGGAGGCGCAGGAATTGAAGAAGAAAAAGGACATGGAGAACCTCACCCATACCCTGAGGAGCCAGGGCAAGCGCAGGATACCCTCCGACGTGATGGGCAGCTACACCGGCACCTACGATGACGAGGAGGATATGCAGCCGGTGCAGGACGCGGACGACCTGTAAAGAAGCGCCGGCATTTCTGCCGGCGCTTCAGAGTGTCAAAAAAGTGGCTAAACGCCACTTTTTTGAGTTTTCTCATTCG
>OLOW01001790.1_pt1 | contig 14925 bp, 13 predicted proteins | sample 1672801 | NCBI WGS metagenome assembly OLOW01 (sample SAMEA3136725, study PRJEB25190) | human gut metagenome | biome: human gut; feature: human-associated habitat; material: faeces | place: Austria | collected 2013 | reverse complement strand
CTGTTAGCAACATCTTCAGATACAAAATCAGGCGTTCTCGCAGACCACCTTCTTCGTCAGGCCGAAGCAGTTGAGCGGCTTGCCGCGCAGCGAAAAGACGGCCTGCGTGCGCACATCGCGGCTCTTGGTGATGCTTCCGCTGGCAGAATCGCCCTCTGTGATGAAGATGGAACTCTCCTCCTTGCGCTCGTTCTTGGCGTCGCTGAAATGGATGCGGCAGTCGCGGAGCTTGCTCCCATAATATAGATGATCCGTTTTCCCTTAAAATAATGCTCTATTGAAGCTGCCATCATATCCGCAGCAGCAGGATTATGAGCCCCGTCTACCACAAACAGCGGTTTTTTACAGATAACTGTAAACCGTCCGTTCCAGTTTACTGTGCGAAGCCCTTCTTTTTTCTGCTCCGCAGCAGTGGGAAAGCCCAGCTCATCCAATACTTTTAAAGCATTCAGCGCAACTACTGCATTTTCCTTATGATAAACACCTGCCAGCGGAATCTCATACTCTTCACCCCTGTACCGGATTGTCTGTCCAAGGCAGCTTTCCTTTAGCACCTCTGCCTCAGAAGCATCTGCTATGGTACATTTTGCACCATGTTCTCTGCTGATCCTCTCGATCACGTGCATTGCTTCCGGCTTCTGTCTGGCAGTCACCACTCTGCAGCCGTCTTTGATGATCCCGGCTTTCTTCTCTGCAATCTGTGCCAGAGTATTTCCAAGAAAAGACATATGATCCATACTGATCGATACCAGCACTGCCAGCAGCGTATTCTTAATAATATTTGTGGCGTCCAGATTTCCGCCCATTCCCACTTCCAGCAAAACGAGATCACAATTCTCTTTTTTAAAAAACAGAAATGCCACCGCAGTCTCTATTTCAAATGCAGTGGGATGGGGATAACCATCCTTTGTCATAGCAGCAATAACATCAGACACCTGTGTAATATAAGCAGCAAAGTCCTCTCTGCTGATCCTGCTTCCCGAAACTTCCATCCTGCCTCTGTAAGAATACAGGGTAGGTGAAACATATCTTCCAATGCGATATCTCGCACCTGATAAAGCAGAATACAAAAAAGCAATGACAGAACCCTTGCCATTGGTACCGGCTACATGCACATATTTCAGATCATCCTGTGGATTTCCAAGACGTTTCATCAGCTCACGCATATGCTCCAGTCCCAGGACACTGGGAATTTCCCGGGTGATTTTGTCTATGTACTCCCGGCTTTCCTGATAATTCATAATAAACTCCTCTTATTTCCATGAGATCCCCTCCACACGTTCCTTTTGCGCATAAGGCACCTCATTGCTATAGTGTAATAACGTGTTCTCATTATATCCTACGTGTATGTTTTTTTCAAGGCAGGCAATACTAGAATCATAGAAATTTATACAGGAGCGTTACCTATGAAAAAAGCTTTCATTCTCTGCGGTCTGACGGGCTGGTGCATGGAAATCCTCTGGACCGGACTGCATTCCATCCTTTCAGGAGAACTTACCATGACAGGAAAAACTTCCCTTTTAATGTTTCCCATTTACGGATGCGGTGCCATCATCCGCCCGCTCTCCGGTAAACTTTCTGCTGTCCCGCTTTTTGTCCGCGGCTGCATTTATACTGTCGGATTTTTCTTCGTGGAATTTATCAGCGGTGCTCTTTTGCGCTGTTTTCATATGTGTCCCTGGGACTACAGCAACACTCCCCTGAATTACCGGGGACTGATAAGACCGGACTACGCTCCCCTTTGGTTCGGAGCCGGACTTTTTTTTGAGAAAATACTTGGAAAACTCTCTTGAAAAAAGCACCTGATTATTATATGATGTTATGAAGGATTAAATAAAAATTCCTGAACCAGTAAAATATGGAGGTATGAAATGAGACACTTAATGAGTCCGCTGGATCTGTCTGTTGATGAGTTAAATACTCTTCTTGACCTGGCCAGCGATATTGAGAAACACCCTGATAAATACGCACATGTCTGTGACGACAAGAGACTTGCAACTTTATTCTATGAGCCAAGCACCCGTACCCGTCTCAGCTTTGAAGCTGCTATGATGAACCTTGGCGGTAAAGTTCTTGGTTTTTCATCAGCTGATTCCAGTTCCGCTTCAAAGGGTGAAAGTGTTGCCGATACAATCCGCGTTGTATCCTGTTACGCTGACATCTGTGCTATGCGCCACCCGAAAGAAGGTGCTCCGTTAGTAGCTTCTATGGCTTCTTCTATTCCTGTTATCAACGCCGGTGACGGTGGTCATCAACATCCTACCCAGACATTAACCGACTTACTTACCATCCGTTCCCTGAAAGGACGTCTGGACAATCTGACCATTGGTCTGTGCGGCGACCTGAAATTCGGACGTACAGTTCACTCCCTGATCGAAGCACTTGTACGTTACACAAATGTAAAATTCATTCTGATCTCACCGGAAGAGCTTCGCATCCCAAGCTATATCCGCGAGGATGTTCTGAAAAAGAACAATATCGAATTTCAGGAAGTAGAGAGACTGGAAGATGCCTTACCGGATCTTGATATCCTCTACATGACACGTGTACAGAAAGAACGTTTCTTCAACGAAGAAGACTATGTCCGCATGAAGGATTTCTACATTCTGGACAAACAGAAAATGGAACTTGCAAAAAAAGACATGTACGTTCTTCATCCGCTTCCACGTGTAAATGAAATCTCAACAGAGGTGGATGCAGACCCGAGAGCAGCTTATTTCAAACAGGTACAGTACGGTGTATATGTACGTATGGCCCTGATTCTCACATTACTGGAGGTAAAATTACCATGTTAAATGTTGGAGCACTTCGCGAAGGTTATGTATTAGACCATATCAAAGCAGGCAAGGCCATGACTATCTATCATGATCTGAAGCTTGATAAACTTGACTGCACCGTTGCCATCATCAAGAACGCGCGCAGCAACAAAATGGGTAAGAAAGATATCATCAAGGTTGAATGCCCGGTTGAGAATCTCGATCTTGACATTCTCGGCTTTATCGATCATAACATTACTGTAAACGTAATCAAGGACGAGAAGATCGTTGCCAAAAAAGAACTGAAACTTCCGAATCAGGTTGTCAACGTGATCAAATGCAAGAATCCACGTTGCATCACTTCCATTGAACAGGGACTCGACCAGATCTTTGTTCTTGCAGATAAAGAGAAAGAAGTTTACAGATGTAAATACTGCGAAGAGAAATACACAGGTAAACGCAATAAATAATAAAACAAATATCAAAAAAACAGAACGGAAGAAATCCGTTCTGTTTTTTTGCACGCAATCAGACCGATAAGCCGGGTTATGTCATTGGGTAATCATCTGTCTAGGCCTTACGTTGCCATAAGGCTCAAGCGACCCACCTGAAAGCACGACGGGCAGCCGTATCGCTTTCTATTCGGTCTTGCTTCAAATGGAGTTTACATGTGCCCGGCCTGTTACCAGGACGGCGGTAGTCTCTTACACTGCCTTTCCACCCTTACCTCAGCAAGTGAGGCGGTTTATTTCTGTTGCACTGGTCTGGGAGTCACCTCCACCGGACGTTATCCGGCATCCTGCCCTGCGAAGCCCGGACTTTCCTCGTCTGAACCCTTTCGTCTGTTCAGCCGCGATTACCTGGCCTGGTTGCGCAAGTGCTATTCTAGCACGTTTTTTTGCACTTGTAAAGAAATTTCATTCTACTATTTTACACATTAAAGCAGCTTCCGCCGATAAATTCTCTTAAAATCGAATTATTCGGCACTGCCTCGCTTGGCACCGGAACAAAATATTCAAAGAACTTCAGCAGCCTCTTCGCCTCTGTATACTCCGGTTCGTCCTTGGCAATCCCAAACAAAAGCGGTTCCGCATATACTTTCAGGCATGCCAGTTCATAGATCAGCGCAGAATTAAACATCACATCTGCCTCTTCCTGATAAGGGAAAATATTCTTTTCTTCTCCTCTTCTCACAGAAGGCCATCTTGCAATGGTTTCCTTTGCCGAGGTTCCTCTGGTTCTGGCATCCCGGACGATCCTGCGGATCAGTCTGCCATCTGTAGTAGGAATACGGTTATGCTCATCAATATTCAACTGAGTCAGTGCACTGATATAGATCTTGAATTTGCTTTTCTTGGGAAGAGCATAGCTGAGTTTGTCATTTAACCCGTGGATTCCCTCGATCACCAGAATATCCTCTTTTCCAAGCTGCAGAAAGTCCTCTTTGTACTCACGCTGACCGGTTTTGAAATTAAATACCGGAAGTTCCACTCTCTCGCCTTGTAAAAGAGCCAGCATGTCTTTGTTGAACTGCTCCACATCTATGGCTTCCAGGCATTCATAATCCTTTTCCCCAAATTCATCCAGAGGGGTATTTTCTCTGTTCACGAAATAATTATCCACTGCAATGGGATGAGGCTTCATACCGTGAGCTGCCAGCTGTATGGAAAGCCTGTGGGAAAATGTCGTTTTTCCTGAAGACGACGGGCCTGCGATCATTACAAATTTCTTGTCTCCGGATTTCACGATCTGCTCTGCGATCCTGGATATCCTAGATTCCTGCATAGCCTCCTGCATCAGAAGAATCTTCTGTATTCCCTGACTGGTAATCTGGTCATTCAGCTCCCCAACTGTGGAGATTTCCAGTTTTTCTCCCCACTTCTCAGATTCCTTCTGAATCTGAAAAATCTTATCCTGGGGAACAAAATCCGGAATTTTGTCCGGCTCTTTTGCAGAGGGAAGCATCAGTACAAATCCTTCATCATATAATTTCAGATCAAAATACTGCACATACCCAGTATCACAGGCCATGGCTCCGTAAAAATAATCTTCAAAATTCTCAATACTATAAATATTTACCTTGGAAACCCTCCGGTAGCGAAACAACTTTTCCTTATCATACATCCCATGATGGTGAAAAAGCGAGATTGCTTCATCGGTTCCTACACTTCTCTTCTTAATAGGAATCTTTGCTTCCACGATCTGTTTCATCCTGTGCCTGATCTTGTCCAAAAATTCTTCCGTCAGGTCTACATTTCCATCCAAAGTAAAATAAAAGCCACTTCCTACAGAAAAATGAAGTACCGCTTTTTTGATATTCACTTTTCCTGCCACATCATACAATGCTTTCAGAAGGATCAGACAGGCAGTACGCCTGTAAGTCTTATTTCCGATGCTATCTTTTGTGGTTACCAGATGTACCCTGCAATCACGAAAAGCCTGCTTATGCAGTTCCTGTATTTTTCCCCCTGCGATCACCAGGATCACCGGGGCATCCTTTGTATCAGCAAAGTCCTTCACTACCTCTTTGTAGCAAATCCCTGCCGGGTACTCCCGTACCTCTTCTCCAATTGTCAGTTTTACTGTATTGCCCTCCATAATGCCTCCTGTCTGGCCGTTTTCAAACATGTTTTGGGTTTCAAATTACAGTATTGTATATGGACTTTTTACTTTAGCACAGGTGAACCTCAGCTCTGGGAAAGCTTTTTTCAGCCTTTCCCTCATATCTTCCATAAAGATATATTCCGTACCGTAATGTCCTGCATCTATGATACAAAGCCCCTCAGCCACAGCATCAATTCCTGTGTGATGGTCAATATCCCCAGTCACATAAACATCTGCACCAGATGCCAGCACATCCTTCATCAGGCTCTTGCCTGAGCCTGTACACACTGCAGCTGCCTTCACCTGTTGTTCCAAATTTCCATATACTTTTACATCCTGAAGTTTCAGGTTCTTCTTTACCAGAAGCGCATATTCTCTCAGGCTCATCTGGCCGGGAAGATTTCCCACACGTCCAAGCCCGATCTTTTCACCATCTTTTTCTCCAGTCACCGTAAGAATCCGCGTATCGGAAAGTTCCAGATATCTTGCACTTAAATCTGCCATTCCCAGGATATCATAATTGGTATGCATGGCGTAGTATGAGATTCCATGCTGCACCAGGCTTAGGATCTTCCGCCCGGTAAAACTGTGATTGTTTATTTTCTTAATCCCGGAAAAAATCATGGGATGATGGGTAAGGATCATGTCTGCACCAGCTGCAATCGCCTCTTTCAGAGTGTCTTCTGTGAGATCCAGTGCAAGAAAAACATGCTTCACTTCCTTTTCATCATCTCCTGTGAGAAGGCCCACATTGTCCCAGTCTTCTGCTGCACCTGCCGGAAAATATTCCTCCAGCCATCCTGTCAGTTCCTTAACCTTCATATTCTGCCAGCGCAGCAGCGATCAGCTGCGCTTCCTCCTTTACTTCCAAAATACGGGCCTCCACGGCTTCTGGCTGGGCTGCTCCTTCCAGTTGTTTCAGGATATTTGCTCGGATGCGTGCTTCCCGCAAAAGGTAACGATAAAGCACCGGATCCTTTTCCTTAAGAAGATACGCTCCAAAGGCTTCCTCCAACGTGTAAGGACTGGATTCCCTCTCCAGTAGCTGCTGAGCCTCTGGGGATGTCCCCTGGTATGGATTATCTTTGGGAGTTTTGGAATTTGGAGCTTTATCTTCCGGTATCACCCGCATCATGGGATAAAATTTCCCATCTTCCTCTACCATCTTTTCCTCTACAATTTCGTAGCCCTGAGTCCTGATAAATCTCCGGAAATGAGGAATATCTGACTGAGGCTGCAAAATCAGCTCAGAAAAAGAATCTCTCACAGACTTTCCATCTGTGAGAATTCTTTCCATAAGGAGACCTCCCATCCCGGCGATCACAAGAGTATCTCCCTCACCGGGCTTCAGTTCCTTTAATCCGTCTGAAAGACGGGTCTTTATGTAGTTTTCCATTCCAAACTGCCGGATATGCTCCTGGGCTCTGGAAAGAGGCCCTGTCCGCACATCCATGGCAATGGCAAATGGAATCTTTTTTTTCTGTATCAGGTATACCGGCAGATATCCATGATCACATCCCACATCTACCAGCCGGTTTCCATCTGTCACCATATCTGCAATTGCAGACAATCGCAAGGATAACTGCATGCTTTTCTCCTTAATCCAGGTAATCCTTCAGCTTACGGCTGCGGCTGGGATGGCGGAGCTTACGCAGTGCCTTTGCCTCAATCTGACGGATACGCTCTCTGGTAACATTAAATTCTTTTCCAACTTCCTCAAGAGTTCTTGCACGTCCGTCATCAAGACCAAATCTCAGACGGAGAACCTTCTGTTCTCTCTCTGTAAGGGTACCAAGGACTTCTACCAGCTGTTCTTTCAGAAGGGTAAATGCAGCTGCATCTGCCGGAACCGGAACATTGTCATCCTGAATAAAGTCTCCAAGATGGCTATCCTCTTCCTCTCCGATAGGAGTTTCCAAAGATACCGGCTCCTGGGAAATTTTCAAGATCTCACGTACACGGTCAACAGGCATGTCCATCTCTTCAGCGATTTCTTCCGGGGTAGGTTCACGTCCAAGCTCCTGCAGTAACTGTCTGGAAACGCGGATCAGCTTGTTGATGGTCTCTACCATATGAACCGGAATACGGATCGTTCTCGCCTGGTCTGCAATCGCTCTTGTGATCGCCTGACGGATCCACCATGTAGCATAAGTACTGAACTTATATCCCTTGTGATAATCAAACTTTTCAACTGCTTTGATCAGACCGAGGTTACCCTCCTGGATCAGATCAAGGAATAACATGCCTCTTCCAACATATCTCTTTGCAATGCTGACTACAAGTCTTAAGTTCGCTTCTGCAAGCTCTTTCTTGGCTTCCTCGTCGCCTTCTTCCATTCTCTGTGCAAGCTCAATCTCACGTTCTGCACTCAGAAGAGGTACCTTACCGATCTCTTTTAAATACATACGGACCGGATCTTCAATACTCACGCCTTCCGGAACTGACAGGTCGATATTCTCCATATCCACGTCGTCTTCCTCTGATATGATAATGTCATCCAGATCTACATCCACCTCATCCGGTGTATCTCCGCTAATGCGCAGCACATCAATGTTATTTGCCTCAAGGTAATCAAATACCTTCTCCATCTGATCTGCGTTGAGTTCCATATCATTGAAAAAATCATTGATCTCCTGGACATCCAGTATGCTCTTTTTCTTTTTACCAAGTGCAACCAGGTCTTTCAATCTATCAAGAAATTTCTGTGTAATATCGTCCATGTGTTCTTCCTTCCTTCGCTGCGCGCATCCGCAGCCTGTCTTGTTTTATTTTATCCTTATTGAATTGTAATATTCAAATTCTTCAGGTTCTCCAGCTTCCGTTTTTCTTCCATCAAATGCTGTAACCCCCGCATATCTGTCGGGTCGAGATTCATTGTCTGATGCTCAATGCTATAACTCTTCACCCGCAGGATCGTCTCCTGTAAAGCCTGTTCTCTCTCTTCCTTTGTCTTCAGCTCTTTAATTCTTGTGTTAAACAAAGAGGCTGCTTCTCTGTGATCTTCTTCCTCTGTGAAATGATTCAGGATCTTCGCAGGATTCAAGGCTCCCTGCTTTCTCTGCTCATATAAAAGTTCTGCAACCGTCCGATACAGACTTTCTGTAAAATCACCCGGGCTTATGTACTGACTGATCTGATCAAAGAGCCTGTCATCATCGATCATCCAGGTCAACAATGCTTTCTGTGAAGTAAGGATTCCGTCTTCCTTTTGCTTCTTTTCAGATCCCTCTGCCCGTTTCGGTCTTGCGACCGGTCTCGCCATTCCGGCATTCACAGCCATCTTTGCGACCATCTTCTCCAGGCTTTCCCGGCTGACCCGGTATGCTGTTGCAACAGCTTCGATATAGTTGTTACGCTCCAGCTCATCTTCGAATTCAAGCAGTCTCCTCGACACTTCCCTGAAGAAATCTGTCTTGCCTTCCGGAGAATTCATATCATATTGTTTCTCCAGCATCTCCAGGCTGAACATGAATCCATTACGCGCCGCATGGATCCGCTTCTCATATTCTTCTGCTCCAAGGTTCTTAATGAATTCATCCGGATCTTTATATGGATCCATCCTTACAACTTTAGCAGAAATCCCGGCCTCCCGCAAAATCGGCACTGCGCGAAGTGCTGCTCTTGTACCGGCTTCATCACTGTCATAAGTCAGATAAACTTCCTGGACATAACGCTTGATCAGAGCTGCATGTCCTGCTGTCAATGCAGTCCCCAATGAAGCTACCGCATTCGTAAATCCGGACTGATGGAGAGAGATCACATCCATATATCCTTCGCAAAGAAGAAAGTATGGCTTTCTTGATGTTCTGGCACGGTTCAGACCATAAAGATTCCGGCTCTTATCAAAAACGACTGTCTCCGGTGAATTCAGATATTTCGGTTTCCCATCTCCCATCACACGACCACCAAATCCGATCACACGGTTATTGACATCCATAATTGGAAACATCACACGATTCCAAAACTTGTCGTACACACCCTGACGTTCATCCGTGTTGATCAGTCCGGCCTGTCGAATCAGATCTTCACTGTATCCCTTCTCTCTCAGATATTTATACAGATCATCACTGTATTTGTTCGAAAATCCCAGTCCAAACGCTGTGATCGTCTCATCTGAGAGTTCACGGTTCTTAAGATAACTGTAGGCCTGACTTCCACGCTCTGATTTCAGCTGTACGTAGAAATACTTTGCAGCCAGCTTATTCATCTCAAGAATCGTAGACTTTAAATCTGCTTTTTCCTTCGCTTCTTTCGAGTATTCCATCTCCGGAAGTTCGATTCCTGCTCTGTCCGCAAGAAACTTCACTGCTTCTACAAAAGAAAAATTCTCATATTCCATAAGAAATGTAAAAACATTCCCTCCCGCCCCACATCCAAAGCAGTAATACATCTGCTTCTGTCTGCTCACAGAAAAAGACGGTGATTTCTCATTATGGAACGGACATAGTCCAAAATAAGAGCTGCCTTTCTTCTGCAGCCGGACATATCCGGAAATCACATCTACAATATCATTCCTTGATCTTACTTCTTCTATCAGTTCTTCTGAGTAGTACATGAATGCCTCCGCTTAATGTTTAAAGAATACTCTATTATATATATTCGACAAAACTCTTCTCTTTCCTTTTTATTTTTTTAATTTTCTTCTTTTTTTCTTTTCCAATATTATTTTCCAAGCAGAACGGTTTTATATATTAGGAAAGGACTTTCCTAATATATAAAAAAACCAAGAATACTTTGTTCTGTACTCTTGGTCTTATCTTACTGCGGAAGATGGGACTTGAACCCACACGATCGCATTGATCACAAGATCCTTAGTCTTGCTCGTCTGCCAGTTCCGACACTTCCGCATATCATCATTTTACTGTGGTCATCTGCGTTACCGCCTTGCCACAACGACTATAATACACGTTGCGGCATTAAATGTCAACAGTTTTTTTAATTTTTTTAAAAATTTATTTTTTATATACAATTAATACAATAAGAAAACCCGGTCTTCCGAAGAAAACCGGGCGAAAATACAAGCTCAAATTAAGCAAGTTTCTCTTTTGCTACTGCTGCGAGTGCTGCGAATCCTTCTCTGTCGCTTACTGCAAGCTCTGCAAGCATCTTTCTGTTCATGTCAACGTTAGCCAGTTTAAGACCATACATGAATTTGCTGTAAGAAAGTCCATTCATTCTTGCAGCTGCGTTAATACGAGCGATCCAAAGCTGTCTCATCTGACGCTTACGCTGTTTTCTTCCTGCGTAAGAAGATGTGAGTGCTCTCATTACAGACTGTTTTGCAACTCTGTACTGTTTGGAACGAGCTCCTCTGTATCCTTTAGCCAGTTTCAGTGTTCTGTTATGTTTCTTCTTAGCGTTCATTCCGCCTTTGATTCTTGCCATTTCCTAATCTCCTCCTTAATCTACTTCCAAATCTTACAGATATGGTAAAACCTTCTTCATGTTCTTTACATTTGTTGCATCTGTAATAGTTGCCTGTCTCAGATTTCTCTTTCTCTTTGTAGACTTCTTTGTTAAGATATGGCTCTTGTAAGCTTTATTTCTTTTCAGCTTTCCTGTACCTGTTACTTTGAAGCGCTTTGCTGCCGCTCTATTTGTTTTGATTTTTGGCATGATAATTTCCTCCTTTATTGTGCTGCCTTACAGGATCTTCATCCCGGATCATATTGTCTTAACGTTTTTCAGCTAAAACCATACTCATATTTCTGCCTTCCAGTTTTGCTGCCTTTTCTACTGTAGCAACATCTTCCAGCTGCTTTGCAAAATCATCAAGGATATGCTTGCTCTGCTGTACGTGAGCCATCTCACGACCTCTGAAACGCAGTGTCACCTTAACCTTATTTCCCTTGGAAATGAACTTCTTAGCATTGTTCACTTTGGTATTCAGGTCATTCGTATCAATGTTCGGTGATAAACGCACTTCTTTGATTTCAACAGTTTTCTGTTTCTTCTTGGCTTCTTTCTCTTTACGAGTCTGCTCGTATTTGTACTTGCCATAGTCAATGATCTTACATACCGGTGGCTTTGCTCCCGGTGCAATCTTCACCAGATCAAGCTCTGCTTCCTGTGCAAGCTTCATTGCATCTCTGGATGACATGATGCCTAACTGTTCCCCATCCGCGCTGATCAATCTTACTTCTTTATCTCTGATCTGCTCGTTAATCATTAAATCGCTAATTGTCGTATACCTCCGTCAAATGAATTTCCTTTAGGTTCTTACGCGAAAACACAAAAAAACGAGTGAATATCATATCCACCCGACAAATGTAATAACTCCAACAGGAGCTCCTTATTATCGATATCGGACCATCAGTCACTCAATTGTGCTGCGGTGAGAGTGGATACTCTACTTTGTTTTTTGCTTAACGCAACATCTAATTTACCATATCCACTCTTTCCTGTCAACACTTTAAATGCATTTTCTTTTGTTTTTTATTTTTTTCGAAATTTATCTTTCATTTCCCATGCAAAATACGGCAACAACACCCGGTCCTGTATGACTTCCGATCACTGTTCCGATATTATTGATCAGAATATTCTCTATTCCCATCTTCTCTCTGACACGTCCGGCAACATACTCTGCATCTTTCAGGCAATCTCCGTGCGTGATCATTATGATCTCATTCTCCCAGCCTTTCGACTGTTCTACTGCCATATCAACAATTTTATTCAGAGACTTCTTGCGGCCTCGTTCTTTCGCAATCACCTGAAGTTTTCCATTGTTATCCATATGTATGATCGGTTTCACTTGCACGAGTGTCCCCAAAACTGCTGCCGCTTTGGAAATACGTCCACCTCTCTGCAGATGATTCAGATCATCCACCGTAACATTATGGCAAACGTGAAGCTTGTTCTCTTCTGCCCACTTTGCGATCTCATCAATCGTCTTGCCTTCTTCTTTCAACTTAAGAGCATAGTACAAAAGCAAGCCCTCTCCCAGGCAGGCGCAAAGTGTATCGATCACGATAATCTTTGCTTCCGGATAATCCTCCGCCAGTTCTTCCGCCGCGATTCGCATACTATTGCATGTTCCGCTTAATCCGGAAGAGAATCCAAGATGAAGTACATCTTTTCCTTCCTTCACAAACGGTTCAAGCATCTCGCGTGCTTCCTCCGGATTGATCTGAGAAGTCACCGACATATGGCCTTCTCTTAATTTCTGGAAGAACTCTTTCGCTGTCAATCCTGACATATCTGTGTAATTCTCTCCATCAATCGTATATTTCAACGGAAGGACCGGAACATGTCTCTCTTCCAGCCATTCCTTCGGTAAGTCTACAGTACTGTTCACGGTAATAATGAACTCTCTCATGTCAATAACCTCCTGCTCTCTTTCTTCCGGAAACCACCACTACATTCCATATAGCAGACATGTATTTTCCGGATAAGCAATATTTTTTATATCATACCACCTTTTATAATAAAGAGCAAAGATATATTAACAAAATTAAGATTTTGTCAGTTAAGTTTTACATTTAGATAATTTCTTCCTGAAAGTGTTTTATTAAACACGAGGAAACATAATACCAAAATACATCCCACAACAAATCCATACAGATTAAACACTGCAGTCAGTACAAGAAGCATCAGTCTCATAAATTTTAATGCATATCCAAGTTCGAAATTCGGCTGTGTATAATTTGCCACTGCCACAAATGCCATATATAGCATTACTTCTGAATTGAACCAACCGGATTCTACCGAAAATTCTCCCATCACAATACCGGCGATCACACTCAGTGGAGTACTGAGCATCGTTGGCGTATTCATCGCAGCCAGCCGTAAACCGTCAATTGACAGTTCAAGCAGAAGAAACTGCCAGATCAATGGAAGATTGATCTGATCACGCACCATTACAAATGAAAAAACGTCCGGTAGCCACTGCGGATTCTGCATATATAATAGATACAATGGTGTAAAAAACACCGTTGCGATTGTGATCAGGGTTCTGGAAATCTTCAGATACATTCCGGTCAATGTCGGAAAATAATAATCATTTGCCTCTTCTATCATATCCAAAACGGACGTTGGAAGTATCATTGCCGACGGCGAGTTATCCACCAGAATCACAACCTTTCCTTCCAAAAGACAGGCTGCTGCCGTATCCGGTCTCTCTGTAAATTTGAACTTTGGGAAAGGATTGAACCATTTTCTCTTGAAAAGTGCTTCTGCAAGACTCTGCTGATTCATTCTCAGGTCATCTACCTCAAGTTTCTCAATCCTTGATTTTATATTGTTTAAAAGTTCTTCATCTACACGGTCTGACATATAACAGACTGCTATGTCCGTTCTGGAACTCTGACCTGCTTCTGTCATTTCCATAATCAGATGTGGATCTCTGATCCTTCTACGCATCAGTGCCGTATTGAATACAATTGTCTCTACAAAACCATCTCTGGAACCACGAAGCGATTTATCTTTATCCGGCTCGTCTACACCGCGGGCAGGATAACTTCTGCAGTCCATACACAGTGCTGCATCATAACCCTCTACAAAAAACACCGCTGTACCGGAGAGTACATTTCTCAGAATATCATCAAAACATTTCAGCACATCCACTTCTACATAAGGAATCTTCTGTTTCGAAAAAGTTTCCGCATCCTGTGGGAGATCTTCTGCTGTAATAGAAAGAAAAGAATCCATAATCTTTAACATTGCTTCATCTTTTATAAATCCATCAATGTAGTAGAATACCGATTCTTTTCCACCGATCTCCATCTCCCGGCGGATAATGTCAAAGCTTTTCTCCACCGGAAGGGTCTGATCCATATATTGAATATTTTCTTTAAAAGAACAACTGACTTCTTTTTTAATCTTTCTGATCATAAAACCTAACCCTCTTTTTCTGCCTCTTATTTGCCTTGGCTTCACTGAGTTTAGGTTTCCCTTTTTCTTACAAATTATTCTGTCAGCCTTTTATTTCTTTTTTGTCGTACTTCCAAATCCACCATTTCTTACTTCTGTCACGTTATCATCTAATGTAATTCCGTACTGCACGAAGATTCCCTGCATGAACCCATCTCCTGCTTCTACTTCTACGGTTTTTCCTTCATTAGAATCATTTGTGATCTTTGCAAAGATCTGTCCTTCATTATCGGAATAATAATAATCACTGTCGATAATTCCTACTGTATTATTCAGCTGCAGTCTGTACTTGAATCCCAGACCACTTCTCGGATAACACTTCAGTACCCAGTCCTGTTCCATCCATACACGGACTCCTGTTGGAATCTTGACGGTTTCTCCCGGTTTCAGTGTGATTTTCACCGGTGCAAAGAAGTCATATCCTGCACTTCCGGCTGTCGCTCTTCCCGGCAGTTTTAAAGACTCGTAGATTGCTTCCATCTCTTTTTCTTCCGCTGTCTCAAATGTGTCTTTCCACCCTTCAAAAAACTTTTCTTTACTCACTTTTTCAAATCTTGCAATTCGATTCATCTCTGTTAATAACCTCCAATTTATTTTCACATTTTGTAACTGTTCAGAGCCAAGCAAAATTTCAAAAAAGAGGTAAAATGCTTGCATTTTTAAGACTGTTTTTGAAATTTTATTTGGCGGATACGCC
>OLOW01001782.1_pt1 | contig 14954 bp, 16 predicted proteins | sample 1672801 | NCBI WGS metagenome assembly OLOW01 (sample SAMEA3136725, study PRJEB25190) | human gut metagenome | biome: human gut; feature: human-associated habitat; material: faeces | place: Austria | collected 2013 | reverse complement strand
GGTGGAGGGCTTTGATCAGGCCGAGATTCTGGAGATCATCGACCACCACCGCATCGGCAGTCTGGAGACCAGCGGCCCGGTGTACTTCCGCAACCAGCCGGTGGGCTGCACCGCCACCATCGTCACCCAGATGTACGATGAAAACGGCGTGACCATCCCGCAAAAGACCGCCGGTCTGCTGCTGGCTGCCATCCTTTCGGATACACTGGTATTCCGCAGCCCCACCTGCACCCCCATCGACGTGAACGCCGCCAACCGTCTGGCAAAGATCGCCGGGGTGGACATCAACGAGTTTGCCAACGAGATGTTTGAAGCCGGCGAAAAGCTGGACGGCAAGACCGCCGAGGAAGTGTTCTTGCAGGACTTCAAGGTGTTCATGTGCGGCGATATCCGCTTTGGCGTGGCGCAGGGCAGCTATATGACCCGCAAGAACCTGACCGCCGCCGAGGCGCTGCTGAAGCCCTATCTCGAGGAAGCGCGCAACAAGCAGAACGTGGAGGACATCTATATGCTGCTGACCGACGTGCCCAAGGAGGAGAGCGTGGTGCTCGGCGGCCGGCTGGGCACGACCGTCATCAACGCCGGCGTCGGCGGGGACAACACCTCGCAGGGCTTGGCGCGGTTTGAGACCGACGTCGCCGCGCACGACCCGGACGTCGTCATCATCCTGTTCGGGATGAACGATCAGGCGCAAGTCATCGACACCGGCAAGCCGCTGCTCGACCCCGAGACTTACGAGAGCAACTACCGCGAGATGATCGAGCGCTGCATTGGTCTGGGCGCGCAGCCCGTGCTGCTGACCGGTCACAACGTCTGCACCGCCAGCGGCTACTACACGCCCGGCGGCTACGGGCTGGATTATTCCACCGACAACCTGAACGACTATTACGACATCATCCGGAGCCTTGCCGCCGAGTACGATCTGAATTTCATCGACTTGAACAAGCTCTGCGCCGGCGAGAAGGATACGGACATGCTCGCGGCAGGCGACGGCATCCATCTTTCGACCTACGGGCACGAAAAGTACGCCGAATGGATCGGCGACTATATGCTCAACGAATTCGAGTGGAAGGAGTTGCACCTGCCCTCGGAGGATACTTCCGCGCCGGAGGCGTCCTCTGCGCCCGAGACGTCCGATGACGCCGACGCCTCGGAAAGCGCCTCGGCGCCCGCTGCGGACGCGTCCGCAGCCGAATCCGAAGCGGAGAAGTCCGGCCTGTCCGCGGGCGTCATCGCGGCCATCGCGGCCGCCGCAGTCGTTGTCGTCGGCGGCATTGCGCTGCTGCTGGCGAAGAGATATACAGCGCGAAGCTGGTGTCGGCGGTGAGGCTGGAGTCGATGCCCATCATGGCCTCCTTGCCGATCAGGGAGATCAGCACGGCGAAATAGGCCAGCATAACGATAAAAGAGGCCACATACATGTCGTTGAAGATGGACAGGAAGCCGGGCAGCTCCAGATTGTCAAACTTCTTGACTTCCTTGCCCTTCTTCTTGGCCCGGCGCTCCAGCAGGCGGCCGTACTCATAGCCCAGGCGGTCCAGGATCATCTGGGTGTGGCCCACGCACATGTTGGCGCCGTCGGTAAGATCCTGAGCGGGCTCAACGGTGAGGTTGGACAGCACGCACCACTTCACGGCCAGATACAGACCCACAGCCAGGATGGTGGCAAAGTCGCCCATAACGGGGAACATCACCAGCAGGATGGGGACCATGTCGATGGCCTGACCGGACAGGATGTGGGCCTGAATGATCAGGGAGCGACACTTGGTGTATTTTTTCATCAGCACCAGGATGATGGCGATGCCGAAGCCGGCGGCCATGGATGCCATCTGCAGACTGGTGGTGCGGCCAAAGCTTTCCAGAATGGCCGTCAGCGTGCCGGCGCCCAGGGAGTCATCGTTGACGATGATGTTCATGCCCAGCACCTGGCGCAGGCCCATCATGATGGGCTGGAAGGTGGTGTACAGGCCGCCGGTAGCGGTTTGATAAACAATATAGCCGATATAGGCCTTCAGAGCGCCCATCAGGGATTCCAGGAAGGGGCGCTTGGTCAGAAGCTGGCCGATAAACACCAGGACCATCATAAACATGGCAGCCCGGTCAAAGAAGTTATACCAGATCCAGCTCAGAACGGAAACAACAGAATCCATTATGATTTTCCTCCGTATTCACACAAAGTATGTTGGTAAAGAGCTTTTACGCGGTAGATTGCTGAGTATGGAAGGCACGAGCCCCGACGGGGCGGGGATAGATCCTCTCCTCTCTCCGGTCAAAAACTGATTGTGGGAATCCAAATTTAATTCAAACAAGCTCAGGAGCGGCTCAGCCCAGCAGCTTGTCAAAATCCTCTTTTGTTTTGGCGTCCAGCAGAGCCCGGACCGTCTCCTCATCGTCGAACACATCTGCCAGGTCCATCATCACGTCCAGGTGGGCGTTAAGCTCCTTGACGGCGATGGCGAAAAACAGCTCCGCACCCATCTCCGGGTCGCTCTCGTCGTAGTACACGGGGCGGTTGATCTTCACGAAGCTCACCGTCGCCTGCCTGACCAGGTCCGTGCGCTTGGAATGAGGCATGCAGATGTGGGGCGCGATGAAGATGTAGGGGCCGTTCTCGGCCACGTTCTCTATGATGCTGTCGGCATAGGCCGGCTCCACCAGCCCCTGGCGGATCAGCGGCGAACAGGCCGCCTTCACGGCCTCCTCCCAGGTGTCGAACCCGCTGTAAACGTCGAACAGCCCGTCTTGATACAGCTTTTTCAGATAAGCCAGTTCCATGTGTTCTCCTCCCACGGATGAATGAATATGCAGTTCTGCTGCCCGGGTCCGCAGGGGCTTCTCTGGGCATATCCGACAAAACTCACACCGCCATTATGCACGATTTTTCTGAAATATGCAACTGCTGCACGAAAGATACACACAAGTCCTCCTTGCACACATGCGCAGAAAATAAGCCGTCATTTGCCTCTTTTTCTGGAAATTCCTGGAACATATAGGGAAAACTCCCGGTTTTGCTACACATTTGTGCAAATAAAAAACTGAAAATTTCGGTCGGAGGCATTTTTTCGGCCCCTGCCGGGTGTGCTGGATGACACGTTGTGAAATGTGACAAAACCTATTGCATTATCGGCCGCTCCATCGTATACTTTCATCAATGCAGGGCGCAGACAGGCATCCGGTCGCCGCGATCCGTGCCCGGCAGCAGCGGCTTATTTAACGAACAAGGAGGATTATTCCAAATGCCGAAAGTAAGAACCGTACTGGGTGATATCGAAGCGTCTGAGCTTGGCTTTACCATGGCCCACGAGCACGTTATCCATTGTCCCCGCGGCCTGTTCGCTCCTGACAACGAGTGGGCGCTGCGTGATTTCAATATCCAGCTTCAGATGGTCAAGGATTACAAGGCCATCGGCGGCGGAACCCTGGTGGACGCCATGTGCCGCGACCAGGACGGCCGCTGCCCCGCGTATCTGAAGGTCATTTCCGAGACCACCGGCGTTCATATCATCGCCGCCACCGGTATCCCCTTCGACTATCCCGGCGACCGGGAGCCCCTGATGGATCTATCCATCGTCTGGAAGGATAAGGACGTGGACGAGATCGCCGCCGGCTATGTCAAGGAGATCACCGAGGGCATGAACGGCACCAACATCAAGGCCGGCTGGATCAAGGCCGGCACGCAGTACTGCTATGCCACTCCCGGCGAGATCAAGGGCCTGAAGGCCGCTGCCCGGGCCGCTCTGGCCACCGGCGCCGCCGTTCATACCCACACCGACGGCGGCTCTTTCGCTCTGGAGCAGCTGGAGATCGTCCTTAACGAGGGCCTGCCCGGCTCCCAGTTCGGCGTGGCGCACATTGACCGCAACCCCGACTTCTGGCTGCACAAGAAGATCGCCGAGTCCGGCGCTTACCTGATCTATGACGGTCCCGGCAAGGTGAAGTACTATCCCGACTCCGTCCGCGTGGATCTGCTGCGCCGCCTGGTGGACGCCGGCTTTGAAAACCAGATCATGCTCAGCAACGACATGGGTAAGAAGAGCCATCACCAGAGCTATGGCTATGGTCCCGGCTGGGGCTTCATCAAGCAGAAGTTCATCCCCCGTCTGCTGGACGAGGGCTTCTCCGAGGAAGTCGTCCACAAGTTCATGTATGAGAATCCCGCCCGCTTCTACGCACTGAGAAAGTAAGAGGACAGCTATGAAGAATGATCGTGATGAACGGACCCGGCCGCACGTCCCCACCTCTCCTGAGGAGTGCGATCCCAACTCCGCCACCGTGCAGCGCTGGCAGCCCAAGCGCCTTCCCCTGCGGGAGGGCATTGCCCAGGCCTCCTGGTTCTGTCGGATCATGTATATCCTGATCGTGTTGGGAACGGGAGCACTGAACCTGATTTATTGGCAGAAGCTGCCCGATACATTGGTCCTGCGGACCTGGTTCGGGTATTCCGCCGTTGAGGTTCCCACCGTTTCCTACTTTATCGTGTCATTTCTCCTCATCTGCTATTTGGTATACCGCGATCTGGTAAATCGGTCCCTGTCCAGAAGAAAGGTGTTTATTCCGCTGATCTTCTTTTTGGGCAACTATTACATGATCGTGGAGCTGCTGCAAACCATGGCGGCGTGAGGCACATCACGGTCGTTTCCCAAAGCGGCCCGTCCGTCGGGCGGGCCGCTTTATACGGGGATCCCTGCGTTTTTTTTACAAGCAAAGCCTATGAGTATGAATATAATGGAGGAATTATGAAAGCTCCTTATTTGCAGATTGCATTGGATAACGAATCCCTGGAGGACGCCTTCCACACCCTGCGGGGCGGACTGGGCAACGAGGTGGACATCATTGAGGTGGGCACCATGCTGATCCTGATGGAGGGCGTGCGGGCGGCGCGGATCATGCGGGCCTGCTTCCCCGACAAGATTATGGTGGCCGACGCCGCGCTGTCCGTGGCGCATTTCGGGCCCAAGGTCCTGGCTGCGGGAACCCAGTTTGTGACCATGTTCTCCCCTGCCCGCAACGAGGTAAAGGCCGCCATTCTGGCCCAGGCCAAGGCAGGCGGCCAGGACGTTCAGATCGAGTTGTACGGCGACTACGGCGAAAGCTGGACCTTCGACGACCTGCGGGAGTGGAAGGACATCGGCATCCGCCAGATCATCTATGGCCGGCCCAGCTCGGCCAGCGGCCCCTGGACCGCCCAGGACGTGGACTTCGTGCGCCAGCTGTGCGACATGGGGTTCGAGGTCACCGCCACCGGCGGCATCACCTATGAGGACCTGGACATCCTGGCGGGTCTGCCGCTGTATGCCGTGATCTGCGGCCGTTCCATCCGCAATGCGGAAAATCCGGCGGCGGAGGCCCGCCGCATCAAGGCCCGTATGCAGGAGCTGTGGACCTGAGCGCATCTCCATCAAAAATCTAAAGAAAAAGGTGAAATTCTTATGTGGATCGACAATATGTTTGGCGTAAAGAAGCCGATCATTACCATGCTGCACCTGGATCCCCTGCCCGGCGATCCCCGATATTATTACGGCGACTGCATGGACCGGGTGGTGGAGCATGCCCGGGCCGACCTGCACGCCCTGCAGGATGGTGGCGTGGACGGCATCATGTTCTCCAACGAGTTCAGCCTGCCCTATGAGCGGCACATGAGCTTCGTGACCCCGGCGGCCATGGCCCGGGTGATCGGCGAGCTGAAGTCCGAGATCCGCGTCCCCTACGGCGTGGACTGCATCTCCGATGGCCTGGCTGCCATTGAGCTGGCGGCCGCCGTGGACGCAAAGTTTATCCGCGGCACCTTCAGCGGCGTGTATGTGGGCGACGGCGGCCTGTACAACAACGACTTTTCCCAGCTGCTGCGCCGCAAGGCCGCCCTTCACCTGGACGAGCTGAAGATGCTGTACTTTATCAATCCCGAATCCGACCGCAACCTGGATACCCGTCCCCTGGCGGATATCGCCCGCTCCACTATCTTCAAGGCCCATCCCGACGGACTGTGCATCTCCGCCAACGCCGCCGGCCAGGATGTGGACGACGCGCTGATTGCCAGCGTGAAGGAGATCGCCCCCAACGTGGTGGTGCTGTGCAACACCGGCTGCCGCCCCGACACCATCGAGAAAAAGCTGGCCACCGCCGACGCGGCTGTTGTCGGCACCTATTTCAAGGAGGGCGGCCGTCTGGAGAACGACAACCTGGAGAACGTCCGTGTGGATATCAACCGGGTCAAGGAGTTCATGGACGTGGTCAAAGCCCTGCGGCAGAAGCTGTAAGGCCCCAGGAAAGGAGCAACCATGAAACGGATCATTCCCTCTGTGGCCTCCGCCAACCAGCTGTTCCTGGCGGAGGAGATCGGAGCCTTTCCCGCCGGAACCCTGCTGCATGTGGACATCGAGGACGGCAATTTTGTCAACAACATCACCTTCGGCATGCGGACAGTGCGTTCCATTGCCAACATGTTCCCGCAGCACCCCCTGTGTTTTCACTTCATGGCCACCAATCCCTCCCAGTATTTTGAGGAGATCGCCAAATGCGGTGCCAGACAGGTGGCGGTCCATTTTGAGGGCCTGCCCTACCCCTCCGAGGAGCTGTGCCGGATCCGGGAGCTGGGGATGATCCCCGGCCTGGCCATCAATCTTCGCACGTCCATCTCCCAGGTGGAGCCGTTTTTTGAATACATCGACTTCCTGATGGTCATGACCATGGACAGCGGCTATGGCGGCACCAATGGGCTGGGCTTCTGCTTCGCCAATCATGACCGCATCCGCCAGGCCCGGGCGGCGTTGCCTGCGGGCAAGGAGCTGTGGGTGGACGGCGCCATGGACGAAACCGAGATGAAGAACTGCTTCGCCCTGGGTGTGGACGCGGTGATTGCCGGGCGGATGATCTTCCCGGAAAAGCTGGCCCAGGCCGGCGAGACCCGCCGGGCCTATCTGCCCAGTGAGCGGCAGCAGACCCCGGCGCAGCTGCTGGAGCAGTATACCCGCCGCTATTGTATGGATGAATAGGAGAGACGCAATATGTACGAAAAAGAAAGACGCGCCCTGATCGACTGCGCCCTGCAGATGAAGGAATGCCGCCTGATCACTCTGTGCGGCGGCAACGTGTGCATGCGCCTGAATAACGGCAACATCGCCGTCACCCCCTCTGGCATGGACTATGAGATCATGACCTCTGACGACGTGGTCATCGTGACGCCCCAGGGCAAGATCGTGGAGGGCACCCGCCGCCCCACCTCCGACCTGGATGCCATCCTGTATATTTTTGAAAAATTCCCCTGGGTCAATGCCACCATTCATACCCACCAGCCCTACGCCACGGCGTTGGGCCTGGTGCAGGACGTGTTCCCCGCCACGCTGGTGTCCCAGATCGATGCCCTGCGGGGTGATGTGCCGGTGGCGCCCTTTACGCCGTCCTCCGACAAGGGGATGGGCGTTCTAACGGTGGAGCACTATAACGGCTCCCTGGCGGTGATCCTGCGAGGCCACGGTGTGATGGCCTTCGGCCCCACGCTGCAAATCGCCCTGTATGCGGCGGTTTATCTGGAGGAGGCGTCCCAGACCTATCTGGCGGCGCTGGCCACCGGGCGCAAGGTGGAGCCGCTGGACCCGGAAATGGTAAAGGCCGAGTTGGGCGAGCCGGATTCCTGGGCCAATTATCTGCAAAAATAAGTTGCATTTTCCCAGTCGGAAAGTATAATGAGATCATGAAAAAAAGGAGGCTCTTTTATGAACTGGAAGCTGGGTAAGCTGATCAAGAATAAGACCTACAAGCTCTGGGGTGTGAACATCTTCGATTATCAGTGGACGGATACCGGCGAAACGGTGCACCTGAAGGACTACACCGATGGCATCCGCAAGGATTTTACCATCTATACCATCGATGTTGAGGGAACCACGCACACCTTTGCCGCCATTGGCCGGGGTTTGAACACCTGGCTGTTCTATGTGGGTGAGTAACGATTTCCGGTGCTGAGCCGGGGAGCTGGATAATGCCCTGTGCTATAGACAGTGCCTATTGCTGGCAGGCGTCTCAAAACAATAAATATTGGGGTCAGGTTTCAGTACCTGGCCCCAATATTTATTGTAAAAAATAATTGGCCTTTTCCGTCACTATGTACTACTTCCAACCTTGCCTCTTGGCCAAATCGCCCATCGCAAAGCAGAATTGTTCCCACCGTGCCAATGTTATCTGTGACGGGTCACCCTCGCGGATGCGCATGGTGCGGCGGATCTCCTTGGGAATGACCACCCGTCCCAGGTCGTCGATGCGGCGCACGATTCCGGTTGCTTTCATATGATAACTCCCTTTGTAACTGAATATTGGCAAAGGTAGTATCTGCACTCCCAGGCAGATTATGCGAAAGCACCGGGCGCGGACGGCCGTGCGGAGACGAAATGTACCCGGATACGGCTTGATCTCTATCCGGCATTTTTAACGGATAAATGCCAACGACAGTTGTGATACACATACAATTATGGTATACTATACAGGCGGCAGGTTCGGAGAAATTGATAACAACAGGGAGGGGCTGCATCATGAAAAAGAAAACCACGCGCAGGCAGGTATTGTTGAGCTTTTTAGGGACCACCGATCCCATTCGCGGTGAGCGCGACGGCGCTATGCTGCACATTCTGCGCCACTACCGCCCCGAGGTAGTCTGCCTGCTGTTTACGCCCGAGGTGCGAAAGCTGGCGGAGGCGGACGAACGCTATGAAAAGGTGTTTTTCCACCTCAAGTCCCATTGGGACGGCTACGCTCCGGTGGTGTTGGAGCAGGATCTTTCCGTCAGCGATGTTTCCGATATGGACGAGCTGGACCAGCCGCTCCACGTCGTGATGAACCGGCTGAGCCGCGAGTATGCGGATGCGGAGATCCTGGTGAACATCACCTCCGGCACGCCCCAGATGCAGATGCTGCTGTCGCAGATGGTGCTGGAGCTGCGCTATCATGCCCGGGGCATACAGGTGAAAACGCCGGAGAAGAAGGCCGGCACCACCGTTCGCACCAACGACAGCGAAAACTACGACATCGACCTGGAGATCGAGTGCAATGAGGACGAGCAGGAGGGCGCGCCCAACCGCTGCGTTGAGCCGGAAATGTTCTCCGTGCGCCGCAAGAATCAATGGCAGCAGGTGGAGGCGCTGCTGAATCAGCGGTGCTTCCGGGGCGTTGCGGAAATGCGTCCGGCGCCTCTGTCGGAGGAGCTGATGGCTCTGGTGAAGCACATGGCCTATCGCAATGACCTGCTGCCGGAGGAGGCCCGGAAAGCCGTGCGGGGATACGGGCTTGGTCTGAAGCTGTATCTGCCGGAGGCCGCCCCCGCGCATCAGGACATCTGCGAGTATGCGCTGCTGATGAAAAATCTGCTCTGCTCCCACAGCTACACGGAATTTGTGCTGTACATGGAGCCGCTGACCCTGCGCCTGCAGGAAACGCTGCTGAATCAGCTTCTGCCCAGGCGTTATGGGTATGATCTGACCCATGTGCAATCGAGGTACGGAGGACGCATGAAAATCGAGCCCGGCCTGATGCAGGCAAAGATGCCGGAGCTGTACGACCGGCTTTATGTGACGGGGACGTGGGAATGCCGCCCGTCCGATCTGAGCACGCCGTTCTGCGACGATATACTGGACATCCTGTCCACACAGCCGGAGGAAACCAAAACCTATTTCCGCTGCTATGCCGATCTGAAGGAGGTGCGCAACGGTCTGGCCCACCGCCTGTGCGCGGTGACGGCGGACGAGATCCGGGCGGCGTGCGGCAAGACGCCGGAGCAGATCATTTCGCTGATCGAGCGGTGCATTCTCCTGCTGTTCCCCGCCTGCGACCCGGAGGTTTTCCACATCTATGAGCGCATCATCCGCTATATTCAGAAACAGTATTGATACGGGTTCTTGATAAAAAGCGGAATCCGGTGGGATGGTCTATTGAAATCAAACAAATGCGGTTGAGCATTCCACGGAGATGCTGTATACTATTGCCGAAACAACTCGCACCCCGCAAGGGGACGGTAACTCTCCAGAGGCAGCGGCGTTGCCCCTCCCGCCAGAAACAACTTACACCCCGCAAGGGGACGACCCTTTGGAAAGGAGGGATCCTCATGAACCCGCAAACCGTACAAGCCACCTTCGGCTGTCTGCTCCATGATGTGGGCAAGGCAGTCTGCCGCGCCGGTATTTCCGACGGGCGGCACGGCGAGGCCGGATATCGCTTTGTCCGGGACATCGACGGCTACGGACAGGCCAAGGCCGTGCTGGACTGCATCCGCTATCACCACGCCGCCCAGCTTCGTCAGGCAAAGGACTGCGACCCCCTTGCCGCCATCGCCTGCATTGCCGACAACATCGCCGCGGCCGCCGACCGGCGGCAGACCGGCGACGAAACGCAGTTTGACCGCTATCTGCCCCTGTCGCCGGTGTTCACCCATCTCAACGGGGAGCATCCGGGGCACACCCTGCCGCCCCACGCACTGGACGGCTGCCTTCGTCTGCCGCTGGACGGGTCCTTCCGCCTCTCCGCCGGCGACTATGAGCAGATCCTGCTGACCCTGCGCCGGGAGCTTTCCGCCCTGCCGCCGCAGGAGGAGTGGCTCAACTCCCTGCTGTCCGTTTGGGAGAGCTGTATGAGCACCGTGCCCTCCAGCACCAACACCGGGGAAAGTCCCGACATTTCCCTGTATGACCACAGCAAGGTCACTGCCGCCGTGGGGGCGTGCATCAGCGAGTATCTGCTGGATCGGGGCGAAACGGACTATTTCACCGCCCTGGTGCAGCAGGAGCAGAGCTTCCGCCTGCAGCAGGCGTTTTTGCTCTATTCCGCCGATTTTTCCGGCATCCAGAAGTTCATCTACAGCGTGTCCACCAGGAATGCGCTGAAGTCCCTGCGAAGCCGCTCCTTCTTTCTGGAGCTGTGCATGGAGCATTACATAGACGAGCTGCTGCAGCTGTGCGGCCTCAGCCGGGCCAATCTGCTCTACAGCGGCGGCGGGCACTGCTATGTGCTGCTGCCCAACACGGAAAAGACCGTCCGGGCCATCCAGGCGTGGAACACCCGCTTCAACGACTTCCTCATTGAGCAGTTTGGCGTGCGGCTGTATCTGGCAGACGGCTATACCCCCTGCAGCGCCAACGATCTGACCAACACCCCGGCGGAGGAGGCCCCCTATCAGGCGATGTTCCGCCGGGTGAGCCATCAGGTGGCAAAAAAGAAGCTGCACCGCTATTCGGTGCACTCGGCCAGCTCATAGCCCCAGTTGGCAGCCTGGGCGGCCACGGAATCACTGGCGGTGGCGCTACCGGCAGCCACAACGTAGTCCAGGATCTCCTGAGTGAACTTCACGCCGGCGGCGTTGAAGGCAGCCCAGAAGGTGTTGTACTGATCCTCGGTGAAGAAGTCAGTGGCGGTATAGCCGTCGGGGCCGGCAGCCAGGATCAGGTTCATGCGGGAGTCCATGCCAGAACGATAGGCATCCAGGCCCTTGATGGGGATGGAGTACAGGGTGGACACGCCGTCATAGGTGGGGTCAAGCAGGACGTAGTAGGAGAAGATGACATCGTCGATGGTCATCTCGGTACCGTCGGAGAACTTGACGCCGGGCTTCAGGGTGATGTTGTAGTCAACGGTGCCGTCCTCTTTCTCAACGATCTCGCAGTCGGCCACGCCGTAGTAGGTGTAGTCGGTGCCGTTGTAGGGACGGACGTCACCCTCGATGCCCTTCAGCACCACGGAGCCCTCACGGTCGGTGCCCAGCAGAGCGTCGAAAACCATGCTCATGACCTGGTTCTCATAATCGTTGGTGTAGAAGAAGGGGGAGAACTTGCCGTCGAAGTTCTGGGTGCCGACCACCAGCGTCTTAGCGGTCGAGCCCTGACCCTGATTACCGTCATTGTTGGCGTCGTTCTGCTGGCCGCAGCCCGCGAACAGACCCACGCACATGACCAGAGACAGGATCAATGCAAGTGCCTTTTTCATTGGATCTAACTCCTTTTCGATATATTTGCAACAACGGGTGTGTACCCGTGGCGCACAACGGGATTCTGCATGCAGAGCATACAGAAAAAGGGGTACTTCCTTTTGGGCCGTTCTATCGCCGCTGCGATATAAGCTGTCATTTTGTCTATTGTACCATATACTTATGCTTGTTGTACAGTCTTTTTTCTCATTCTGCCGGGATTTCGCCGCTCTTCCCCACGGGTTCCCACGCGCTGCGCCGCACCAGCTGCCGCGCAAACAGTGCTGCCACAAGGGTTACGGCCTTCAGCGCCAGATAGGCTGCCGCCAGTGCGCCGCGTCCACCGCTGCCGGACAACAGGAGGTATACGACCTCCGCCGCAAGGCCCACGCCTGCCGCGATGGCCTCGCCCAGACACCGTCCGGTGGCCTGTTCCATGTGCGTTCCTCCTGTTATCAATCGCTGTCCAGCTTAAGCACCGCCATGAAGGCTTCCGTAGGCACTTGAACCGTACCCAGATTCCGCATCTTCTTCTTGCCTTCTTTCTGCTTTTCCAGCAGCTTCTTCTTCCGGGTAATGTCGCCGCCGTAGCACTTGGCCAGCACGTCCTTGCGCATGGCCTTTACCGTCTCCCGGGCGATGATCCGCCCGCCGATGGCCGCCTGGATGGGCACCTCAAACAGCTGGCGGGGGATGTTCTCCTTCAGCTTTTCGCACAGCCGCCGGGCCCGGGGATAGGCCTTGTCCTTGTGGGCGATGAAGCTCAGGGCGTCCACGCCGTCGCCGTTGAGCAGCAGATCCACCTTCACCAGCTCGCTGGGCCGGTAGCCGGACAGCTCATAGTCCAGGGAGGCATAGCCCTTGGTGTTGGCCTTCAGGGTGTCAAAAAAGTCGTAGATGATCTCGTTGAGGGGCATCTGATAGTGCAGCTCCACCAGGTGGGTGTCCAGATACTGCATGTCCTTGAACTCGCCCCGGCGGTCCTGGCACATGGGCATGATGTTGCCCACATACTCGTTGGGGCTGATGATGGACACCTTTACATAGGGCTCCTCGGCGTGCTCGATGACCGTGGGGTCCGGGTAGTTGTGGGGATTGTCCACCTTCACCATGGTGCCGTCGGACTTGTACACGTGATAGATGACGCTGGGCAGGGTGGTCACCAGGTCCAGATTGAATTCCCGCTCCAGACGCTCCTGGATAATCTCCATATGCAGCATCCCCAGAAAGCCGCAGCGGAAGCCGAAGCCCAGGGCCACGGAGCTTTCCGGCTCGAAGGTCAGGGAGGCGTCGTTGAGCTGGAGCTTCTCCAGGGCGTCCCGCAGGTCGGGATACTTGCTGCCGTCCTCGGTGTAAATGCCGCAGTAGACCATGGACTGGGCGGGCCGGTAGCCGGGCAGAGGCTCGGCGGCGGGGTTTTCGGCGTCGGTGATGGTGTCGCCCACCTGGGTGTCCTTGACGTTTTTGATGGAGGCGGTGAAATAGCCCACCTCACCGGCCTGGAGGGCGTCCGTGGGCTCGTTGCCCAGGGGCTTGAGATATCCGCACTCCAGAATGGTATACTGGGCTCCGGTGGCCATCATGCGCACCGTCTGCCCCCGGCGGATGGTGCCCTGCTTGATGCGGAACAGCACCACCACCCCCACATAGGGGTCGTACTGGCTGTCGAAGATCAGGGCCTGCAGGGGGGCGTTGGGGTCGCCGGTGGGGGCGGGGACATTGTGCACCACGTCCTCCAGCACCGACTCCACGTTCAGGCCCAGCTTGGCGGAGATTTCCGGCGCGTCCATGGCGGGCAGGCCGATGATGTCCTCCACCTCCTGCTTGGCCTTCATGGGAGTCAGCGCCGTCTCCGGCAGGTCGCTCTTGGCCTGATCCAGCTTGTTGGACACCTGCACCAGTGCGCTGTTCATGTCCGTATCGTCCACGAACTTCATCAGCAACAGGCTGTAATTCTCAGCCGAGGTGGCGGTGATATTTTCCACACCGGGCACTGTAAGCGCGTTTTGCAGCACATCCGAGACCTCGGTCTCCACACGCTCCGGGCTGGCACCGGGATACACGGTGACCACCATCAGATACGGTGTGCTGACATTCGGCAGCAGGTTTGTTTTCATCTTGGTGATCGACACAAAGCCGAGCATCAGCACCATGATGACCGCAACCAGCACCGTAAATGGTTTTTTGACACTGAATTTTTCCATCTTATCCTACCGTTTCTCTGCCGCACCGCCCGGCGCAACAGTTCCTCCCTCTTTGGGGCAATGGGTTCTCAACATTCCTATTATACACGCAAGGCGTGCGCTTTCAATAGAGGTGCGGCGAATCTTTTGCGAAAGTTCTGTCAAAATCTGCGAAACGCACAACTTTGCCGCCCCAAAACCGGCATTCTGCCTGCCATCCTCCCCTCTGCCGCCGGACAAAATTTCGACACCTTTTCCCATACTGCATACGGTTGAGCGGGGCGGATCATTGCAGGGGAGGGAAAAATTCAGGGGATATAAAGACTTTTCTTTTTGCATAGAAATGTGCTTTTGATTATGGTATACTAACAGCAGACTGAAAAAGCTGCCCCTTGCGGGGCTTATCCGATACAAAAACGAGGAACACTATGAAAAAAGTCATTTCGGTCCGTTTCAAGGAAAACGGCAAAAGCTATTATTTTGATCCCGGTGAGGCTGTCATCCATGCCGGGGAGTATGTGATCGTGGAGACCGCCCGCGGCGTGGAGTGCGGCGAGGTGGTGCAGGGCGTGCTGGAGCTGGCGGATGCCGCCGTACCCAAGGCGCTGAAACCCATCACCCGCATGGCCGACAGCGTGGATATCCGCCGGATGCGCCAGAACCGCGAGGACGAAAAGCGCGCCTACCGCACCTGTCAGGAGTGCATCGCCCGCCACGGGCTGGAGATGAAGCTGGTGGAGGCCGAGTACACGCTGGACCGCTCCAAGATCATGTTCTACTTTACCGCCGACGGCCGCGTGGACTTCCGCGAGCTGGTCAAGGACCTGGCCGGT
>OLOW01001776.1_pt1 | contig 14982 bp, 4 predicted proteins | sample 1672801 | NCBI WGS metagenome assembly OLOW01 (sample SAMEA3136725, study PRJEB25190) | human gut metagenome | biome: human gut; feature: human-associated habitat; material: faeces | place: Austria | collected 2013 | reverse complement strand
CAGATAACGGTAGAATTAACGGCATATCAACAAATGTTGACCTTAACTACATATATGACCTTAACATTTTAAATTGATAACAACTTTTTGAGAAGGTGAAATAATTGTCGTTTGGAAAGCAGTTGCTTATTGCTCGAAAAAACAAGCATATCAGAGAATTAGCGAAAACATTGGAAGTTGATTACAACTTTCTGTTTTATGACTCTCACTGTTCACTTGACAGCAAGACTTTTTAAGTTTTCATTGTTATTCTTCTTTTGCATCGGGCATTAATTTGTCCGATGCATCCCTACAATCCCCACTAAGGTGGTTAATAATATAAATTTACGGAGGTAAATATGATTCGTGCATCACCCATAAAAGAATACAGTAGTTTTTCTTTTTCAATATTTAGATGAAAGGAGAGAAAAATTTGAATGAAGTTAATTAAAAAAATATTGTCGGTTTTCTTATGCTTGACTGTAATTATCGGCTCATTGTCTGTTGGTTCGTTTTCCGTAAGTGCTGCCTCGGTTAAAGGCAATCGTGGAGCAGACGGCAAAGGTTTTATATACAAGAAAACAGCTGAATATACTTATACAGACGCAAACGGAAAAAAGCACAGTCAGCATTATGAAGGTTGGGAAAATTTCAAGGTGCACTTTTTTGCTCCATCCGGAAAAACCTTGAATTTTTTAGACTACACACAAAGAGCGTACTGTATTGAACCGGATAAAGCATCTGAATTAACAAGTTCTGCTACTGTAAAAAGTACATCTCAATCAGCAGCTTGGAAACAGCTAACTACTGCACAGCAAAATGCAGTTAATCTGATACTTGCTTGGGGCTTTGGCGGATTTGAAGCTGCAAAGGAAGAGAAGGTTCATTACTACTATGCAACGCAGCTCTTGATTTTTGAGATTGTTGCAGGCAAGCGTAACGCATCAACTTTTGAAGCGGTTACCGGTAAGCCGTTACTTACACCTGCAAATACAATGACGGCTACGAGTTCGGCAGAAACTACGCTTGCGAATGTCACAACGGCATACAACAATATGGTTTCTTGGTGCAAAAAATCCGTGAGAAATCCGTCATATACTGCATCATCGCTCAGTTCTGCGAAGTCGTATCAAATGTCATATAATCAATCAAACGGACAGTATTCAATCACTTTGACTGATAAGAACGGTACCGCTTCAGTAACTAAAGCATCCGATGTAATCGTCAGCAATTCAAATGTTAAGGTCAGCGTAAGCGGTAAAAAGATAACATTTACCTGTTCTAAAAATCTTGGTACGACAGTTAATGTGACAATGAAAAATTCTTTTTTGAAGGAACATGGAATCAAGAACAAAAACAGTTTGTATTTAATTACAAGTAATGACTATGCATCATATCAGACTTTTGCTCAGGGTTCTAATTATACAGTTAAAGACGGATATGTTAAGTTGACATTTCCGGATGTTGTCAAGCTGCAACTTCACAAATCATCATCAAACAAAGAGCTTACAGCTGGCAACGGTTGTTACAGCTTGTCGGGAGCTGAGTATGGCATATACACAGACAAAGCTTGTACCAAAAAAATCGGCAGTATTACAACAAATGCAAGCGGTTACGGCAGTTACAGTAAATATGTTGACGCATCAGCTTCTTACTATGCAAAAGAAACCAAAGCACCAAAAGGCTATGAGCTTGACGAAACTGTATATACATTTGTGAATTCAGGCAAAAAAGCCGCAGACGGTACAAAAATTTATCGCTTTAGCTGTACTGATGAGCCTGTAGATGACCCTGTCGGTATTGTGTTACAAAAAAAGAATGCAATTACAGGCGAAACAACAAGTCAAGGTCTTGGCGGTGCGGTTTTCAGCATTGAATACTACGCACAGGAAATTGATAAGGACTATGATGTCAAAGCAGATGAAACCGCTCCTGCACTTGACAGCAAAAACCTTAAAAGGACTTGGTATATTCAGACTGACGAAGATGGATATGCTGAGCTTAATAAAAACTATCTTGCAGATGGATATAACTCTGATGAATTTTATTACAACAACAACTTAATTACAGTACCTATCGGTACAGTTGTTATAAGAGAAGAAAAAGCTCCTGACGGATACTCGCTAAGTGATGTTGTGTTTTACAGAGTAATAAATGAAGAAATTGCCGGTCTTGCTCAGGACACAAATACCCCTATCAAAGTACCGATTGATGAAATGCCGGCAAAGGCATATGTGGGCATTAACAAGCTTAATCAGTCAGGTATAGGTGTCGGCGGAGCAGTATATGGCTTGTACTCTGATTCAGCTTGTGCAAGCTTGTATGACAAGCTCACAACAAGTGCTGATGGCAAGGGGACTTTTGCAAAATCGGTAGATGTCGGCAAAACATATTACATCAAAGAAATAACCGCACCGACAGGCTATGAGCTTGACGATACTGTTTATCCTGTCATTGCAAATGAGGAAAACTCAACCGTTGAAACAGCCGTTATTCAGACGATTTATGAAGATGCCATAAAAGCTGACCTCAAAATCAAGAAGTCATCAACAGACGGTATAGTTTCAAATCTTTGGTTTGCAATATCAGATAGCCTCGGCAACGAGTACAACGCAGTTTCAACCGATAAAAACGGCGAAGCGACTGTTAAAGGTTTGAGGGTATATGACGATAAAGGCAACAAGATAACCTATACAGTCAAGGAGCTTGGTTTTAAGACTACTTTAGGATCTCACAGCTATGGCGGTTACACTTGGACGATAAAGAAAGAAAATGCAATCAATTATAAAGGTTCATATTTTGAAGGTGTTTCAAATGCTGTATTCAGCAATTGTGAGAATGCTTATTCAAGATACTACTATGGCAAATCATCAGAAGCAAAATCCAACGCTAACGGTAAGTCATTAACGCTTGACGAGAGCAAAACGGTTACATTTAATTTTCAGAATACAGTTTCTGAAACAGATTTAACTGTTAAAAAGACCTCATACAACGGTAAAGTGTCTGGAGTTTGGTTTGAGGTACAGGACGAAAACGGCAAATATTATGGTGATATTGTTACAGATTCTACCGGAACAGCTAACTATTACAACCGATACGGTTACAAGCTCACAAGCTGTTTAACCGTTCCAAACTCAGCAATTTGTATTCCTATAAAATATAAGGTTGTTGAAAAAGGTTTTCTCGGCGGAGGCAGTTACTACTTCCCCGAAAATTACCTTGAAAAGGCTGAATCAGAGTTTAAGACTGCCAACAAATACGGAACAACATCTATTCTTAATTATTCCATGTACAACGCTCCTGCAACCGGCAGTATTAACATCAATAAGACTTCCGAGGACGGAGTTATCGAGGGTTTGAGTTTTAAGCTTGAGTCTTTTGACGATGAACGAGAATACGGTGACGACCTTATCCCTACCCCTATGGCTTATGATGCAGACGGAAACGAGATTACAAGTATCGTTTTAACGACCGATGCGAACGGTAAAGCAAGTACAGATAATATGCAATTTTATGACATAAACGGTAATAAAATTGACGGAATTCTGCCATATGTATTCAATCAAAACGGTTTTCAAATTACCTACAGACTGACCGAAATCGGCATCAAACAGTCAGACGGCACATACAAGTTTCCGAGCCGTTATGAACTGAAAGATGCAGTCGAATTTACAATCTACGATACCGATGAATATACCTATACATATGATTGCGTGAACACCGTAAAAACAGGTTTGTTACAGGTACAAAAAACATCTGAAGATGATGTTGTTGACGGTTTGTATTTTGAGATAAGCTGTGCTGAAACAGGGTTTAACGAAAAAGTAAGCACCGACCTTGAAGGTTTAAGTCCTGAAATCTCAGATTTGCCGATTTATAACAGCAATGACGAATTGCTTAAATATAAAGTAACCGAACTCGGTGAGCTTAACGAGGATGGTACTTATTCTTTACCGTATAAGTACAACAAGCCAAAAAGCGTAACAGTTACGCTTAATTCAGATACCGTAGTTTTTGCAAATATCAAAAACACTGTAAAAACAGGCTCGGTTAAGCTCACAAAAACAGACGGCACAAAAGCTCTTGGCGGATCAGGTTGGCAGCTCTACAAGTCAGATGACACTCCTATCAGCTGTATTCAAAACGGCACAGGTAGTTATATGTACCGCTCTGAATCTGAATCTGCAACTGACTGTATGGCAACAAACGGTACTTTATCAATCAGTAATTTGCCGGTCGGAGATTACTATTTTATTGAATCTGTAACTCCGTCAGGCTATATGCCATACGGTAAAAAGGTTGAATTTACAATTTCAGCCGACAATGAAAACACACTTAACATGTCTTTAACCGTTGCCGACAATAAATCCGTATTATCTCAAACAGGCGGCGGTGGAATTGCTCCGTTTTACTTCGTTGCCGTGGCACTCGGAGCATTGGCTATAATTTTCATCTATGACTACCATAAACACGGTAGCAAGAAATATAAAAAATCACGAAAGGAAAATCACAAATGAAAAAGAAAATCACACGAATTATGACAGCTATGGTACTTGCCGTTATGATGGTATTTACTGCAATCCCATTTGCAAGTGCCGCAACAAACAACAACGCTCTTGATGAAACAAAGAAGGTTTCATTCACGCTCAATTGTTCTAAGCCCGGCTATACATTCACGGTGTATAAGGTTGCAGAACTCAAAACAACCGAAAATCCGTATAAGACAGGCTATGATTCGCTCATTCCGTCAATCTCTGATGAGATTTTAAGCGGAAAGACTTCGAATGTTCTCTCAGCTCTTGACGGTCTTTCTTCAATCCCGTCAACTGCTTCAACAGTTGGCACATTTACTACTTCGGCAACATCTGTAAAAAAGACTTTTTCAAGCCTTGCTCAGGGCTTGTACTACATTAAGGCTACTAACTATCCTGCCGGTGTTAAAAGCGTTACAAACTCTGTTGTATCTCTTCCGTACTACAACAACGGTTGGGTTTACAGCATTAATGCTATCGACCTTGCTACAAAGGTAAATGACGGTGATGTAGTTACAGGTAAGACTATCACTAACAGCACAAAGGATAATGTTAATTTTACCGATGTAAGCCTTGGTGACACAGTAAATTTTGAAATCAAGTCATCGACTGCCGGTTCAAGCGAAATGAAACTTAAATCATATACCGTATATGATGAAATGTCAGCCGGTCTTACTCTTGATAAAGACAGCGTAAAGGTTGCACTTCTCAACGCACAGGGCGGTAAGGTTGCTGACCTTACTTCAACTGATTATGCTCTCAATGTAACATCAGAAGTTGATGGTAAAGCTACAACATTTAATGTAGCTCTCACAAACGCTTATCTCCAGAAAAATGACTTTTATGCATCGGCTGTAACTTATACATCTGTAACTTATTCAGCAAAGCTCAATAAGTACGCTGTAGCAGGAAAGACAGGCAACCCAAACTCAGAAACAAAGCTCGTTTATTCTAACAAGAACGGTGTTGAATCAGAAGTAAACGGTAATACAGTTTATGTTTACACATTTGCAGTAACAACAAACAAGACAGATACAGACGGAAAGGCTCTCGAAGGTGCAGAATTCAGCCTTTTCAAGACAGAAGAGGACGCAACTGCTCTTACAAATGCCATTGCAAGCGGTGTATCCGACAAGACCGGCAAGGTTACTTACTACAACACAAGTAAAGAAGAAATTAAGCTTGCAAGCGGTAAATACTATATCGTTGAAACAAAAGCCCCAACAGGCTACAACATCTACGGTAAGGTTATTCCTGTGACAATTGATGTTACATACGGTGCAACATTTGTTGACGGTTCATACATCACAAACTGCCCTACAGACGGCACAGCAAGCGTTGATGTTAAGGATACAAAGGTTGTTGTACCACAGACCGGTGGTGCAGGAACAGTTATGTTCTACATTCTCGGCACAGCTTTTGCACTCGGCGGTATTGCAACATTGCTCATTCGCAGAAGAGTAAAAGCTACAAACAAGTAATTTCACATTAAACAGAAAGGAGTACAGCACATTGAAAAAATGCAGAAGCAAATGCACCTTGATAATAGGAATAATTTTTATGACTGCATCACTCTGCTTTGTGCTGTACCCTTCTGTATCAAATGCTGTCAATAGTTTTTTTGCCGCGTCCACAATTAACAATTATGCCGCATCTCTTGACAGCATTTCAGCAGCCGACAGGTCACAGTACTTGTCGGCTGCTGCTGAATATAACAACAATTTATCAGAACTTATCAATGGATTTTCTTACGATACAGACAGCGTGATTGACGGATATGACGATATTCTCAATTTTGGTGACGGTCTTATAGGCTACATTGATATTTCAAAAATCAATGTAAAACTGCCTATTTACCACGGGGATACGGATAAAGTGCTTGAAAAAGGTGTTGCTCATCTGCCAAATACAGCGTTTCCGATTGGTGGTATAGGAAATCATTCTGTCTTGTCTGCACATACGGGTTATCCAACGCAAGTGTTTTTTGACAATCTCAACGAGCTTGAAATCGGTGATGAAATCAAGGTATCCGTACTCGATGAAACGCTTACCTATGCTGTAACAGCAAAAAACATTGTTAAGCCCGACAACATATCGTTACTGTCAGTTGACGAAGAAAAAGACCTATTAAGTCTTATAACTTGTTATCCATACGGTGTAAACAGTCACAGACTTATTGTGACTGCTGAAAGAGTAAAGGATACAGCTGCATCTGATACGGCAACAAAAACCGAAAACAACAATAACGGAAGTTTTGATTTTATTATTGCAGTAATTGTTATAACCGCAATTTTGGCAATTTTAGTAATTGCTGTTTCCATAAAAAATAAACGAAGGAGGAAGTAAAATGCCTGATATTACAAATGATTTTGATAATAATCCAAATACCGATAAAAGAAAACAGCGAGATGAAGAAGTCAATAATGACAATCTCCAACCCGAACAGACAAAATCCGAACCCGAATTGCTTGAACAAACGAAAAGCAAAGAATTTTCAATACCGATTTTTGCAAAGCTGTATGACAGGTGCAATCTTAAGATTGATGAGCTTAATCTAAAAAACGATAAACTCAATGCAAAAATCGAAAAACTCAACATAAAAAAGGTTCGCAGTGCTGAATTTGTTTCAACGGTTGAATCAATGAGAAATGTTGTACCAATGCCTGTGTATAAAGCATTGTCTGTTCTATCGGCTGAAAGGCGACAGAAAATAGTAAATATCAATGAGAAAATCCATTCTCATAAGCTGAACATCAAATCGAATGAGCAGAAGATTTTGAAGCAACAAAGCCGTGCTGAGAACTGCAAAAAAATCAATAAATTTCTTGACAATATGAAATCCCCTGACGGCAGGAAAGAAAACTTTGTCAAAGGTATGCAGGAATACGGGACAATGGCAATGAGGACAACCTCTGAAAAGTTTGATACTACTCAGAGCAAACTCGATGCTGCAATAAAAGCATACGGTCAAACTCATTATATGTCCGAAAAACTCAAACTGCGAAAACAAATCGACAAGCTCACCAACAAAAAAGAAAAGCTGATAAACAAGCTCAAGGCTCTTAATGAGTGGTCAGATAAGTTTGAATCGGTTAAAACTATGCCCGATAAGGAAGCTGACAATATTATCAGCAAGAGCTGTCAGAACATTGTTGATGAGTTTACAACCAACCCACAGGCTTTAAAAAAGCAGGCTGATGTAATCGTTTCATCTGCCGCAAAAGCTGTATTCGAAGAAAACTACCTAAAAAATGCCGAAATGTCGATTGAGGACGATTATGACAGCATTGACGGTATTATCAACAACGGCAATAAGCAGCAGGAATACGAAAAACTCAAAGAGCCTGAAAAGAAATCCGAACGCAGAACAGCACCTTTATCGAGAAATCAGATTAAGCAAAATGCAAACACTATTGCTCATAATGAGCAACAAACGAATGATAAAACCAAAACTCAGGGACAAGAATTATAAAGCTATTTTAGACCTGTGCCATTCAGGCACAGGTCTTTTTTAAGAGGTGAATGAAATGATTGAATTATACGGAAACAAAATATGGAACAGCAACACTCCGAACAAATACAAAAAAGTAATCATTGCGAATGAGGATAGTTTTGATAATATATGTCAGGAACTTGAAAATTCAGGTCTTAATTATTGTGCTTATATTTTTAATGGTGAAGCACATATTGCCATAGGCAGAGCTACCGCAACTAATATTGATAAGTTGGATATTGATTATCAGACTGTTATAGAATGTAATTTAAAAGTCTATAAAACCAACAACATCATAGGAACTACAACCTACGATTCTATTGAGGATAAATTATACCGTAAGTACAATACCGATTTTGCCTATAAAATCGGTCAAAGGCTTACTGAGCAAGGCATCCTTTTTTCAGGCAGAATTTACGGAAAAACAACAACTATTACTGTTGACGAGCAATATGCTGATACCTTGAATAAAATATCTGCTGAACTTAAAGAACAGCGAGCATCATTTATGTCAAAATCTGAAATTGTTCAAAATGAATCACCGGAAGAATCAAAATCAGTTAATGAAAAAATATCTGAATTACATTTTAATGAATCGCAACTTTCGGCACTTGCACCGTCTGTAAAATTTATCCAAACGAGAAACGATGATAATTTGACTGATAACTTTGTTTCATTGTTTTCTGACTGCACTGATTTTTATGAATCACAACTTTCTGCTCTTGCCGAAATTTATGTTGACACATATCGAAGTTTTTCGGATAAATCTTTGATGTTTGCAGATACATCAAGGTTTAATGATTTAAAACAGCGTTTTGTTAATGATAACATTACTGAAAAATTAACTGAAAATCGTGGTTACTCAACTACTCAGTTTGAAATTATCAGAGAAATGGTAACTTACGGTATGAGCGAATCAGTAATCAACTTGCTTGATTACACTTTTTCGATTGATGAAATGCAAAACTTCTTTACAGCATACAAGAACGGCTCGTATGAAGATTTAATCAATCTCATTGCAGATATTAAAGGTACTACACGCACGGATATTGAAGGGCAAATTGAGGGCGGTACATACACTCCTGCTTTACCCGACTTTAACACTCTTGAGAAAACCCTTTATTTTCAAGAGTCCGAAGTCGAAAGTATTACATATATGTACTATAATCCTGACGCATACTCCGGCGGTCAGTTTGTAATTACCGAGGTATCTTACAAACAGATAGCGGAAGCTAACAAAGAATACGGAGATGATTTTTCAGGATTCTTTGATTTTCTTGATACAACAGGCGAACAAAGGTTAATTGATATCGGTAGCGAAAGTTTCAGAACCGCTGTTAAAAAGTTTTACAGCGGTACGGAGTTTGCCGAAGGTCTTAATGCAGATATTCAGCACAAGCTCGTTGAGCTTGCAGTAGTTCCCGAAATCAAATTACCTGAAGTACGGAAAATAGAACTTATAAAGGTCGGTGATTTTTATGAAGTCAGAGGTGAGAACGCAAAAACCGTTGCAGATATTCTCGACCTTGTTTCTACAACAAGAAACATTAACGGTTCTTCAGTTGATACAGTCGGATTCCCTGATTTTAAACTGAATGATAATACTGAACTTCTTAAAACACAAGGATTTACTGTGAATATCAAATATGAGGAGCTTGCACCGTTTTATGAGGAACACGACGAGCTTGACGACATAGATCCCGCAGTTATTCGTCAGCAGCTTGAGGACGCAGGGATAGTCAACGGTGAGCTTGTCGATGAAGATAAGCTGAACAGTGATCCATTTATTCAACAGGTTATGGCTGTCGCAGAATCCGATGCCGGTGCTCTGAATGTCAGCTCAGAAGAAATCGTTAATCAATTTAATTCAGAAAATGAAATCGTCCCGATAAATGAGCCTGAACGAACTGAGTCTGTACAGGAAATAATTCGTCCGACAATTACTTGTGATTGGAGTGAAAGTCCGGTATTTGAGAATGGCAAAACATACTCTGTTTCTGAATTTGACACACTTATGAAAAATGCCGATGACGAATGGGTTGAGCAAAGACAGCTTGAAATTGAAGAATACGGCAGTGAAAATGCGGTAGCCGAAGCTTACCGTAACGGTGAACTTGACAATATTCATCTTGGTTATGAAAAGACAAAATTTATTGTTAATATGCCAAACGGAACAACTCATACATTCAGGCAGGATATTGGCGATGGTGACGGTGGAGTTATTGATTTCTTAAAGCAGTATCCGCAGTATTCAGGTGTTGTAAAAATACTCGAAGCCGATATAAAGCTTGATAAAGGTGAAAATGAGAAAGCCGCAGATTTACCGATAACGGAAAGCAAAGAAAGAGAAGTCAGGAGCGATGAAAAATTACAGAGCGTTGACGAGCTTGCCGTGGAGGTTGAAAATGCCGCACCGTCAAGAGCAGAAAAAGCTGAAGTTACCGTAGTTAATAAAGCTGAACCGCCTACATTGTTTGATATGGTCGAAAGCTCAGAGCAGACCGAAACAAGCGTAAATGATGAAAAAGCCAAAAACTATGTAATTGAGGACAGAGAAGCTGTCACGGGAGCAAAAACAAAGTTTCAAAATAACATTGCTGCCATTAAGATTTTAAAGCAAACGGAAGCAGAAAACAGAGCGGCTACACCTGAAGAACAAGGTCAGTTGTTCCTTTACAGCGGTTGGGGCGGTCTTGCCAATGCTTTTGAGTCTGATAATGATAAATGGAAAAATGAGTATTCTGAACTCAAGGGTTTGCTTACGGATGAAGAATATACCGCAGCACGGTCAACTGTGCTTGATTCATTCTACACAGATACAGCAATCGTTGACAGTATATATGAGGTCATTCGTAACGCAGGATTTGAGGACGGCAACATACTTGAGCCTGCAATGGGCGTAGGAAACTTTTTCGGCAGACTTCCCGAAGAACTTCGTGATAAGGTGAATTTGTACGGTGTCGAAAAAGACAGCTTATCGGGCAGAATAGCTCAAAAGCTGTATCCGCAAGCTGACATTACGATTGACGGCTTTGAGAATACTCGTTTCAATGACAACAGCTTCGATGTTGCAATCGGAAACATTCCTTTCGGCGATTTCAGTGTTAATGATTCTAAATACAACTCAAAACATCTGAAAATTCACGATTATTTCTTTTTGAAATCACTTGATAAAGTGCGTGACGGCGGCATTGTGGCTTTTGTAACTTCCAAAGGTACGCTTGACAAAAAGGACAGCTCTTTCCGCAAGACCTTGGCCGAAAGAGCGGATTTGGTAGGTGCTGTGAGATTGCCGAATAACGCCTTTAAATCGGCAGGAACGGAGGTTACAGCTGACATTATATTCCTCCAAAAAAGAGAAAAAAAGTCAGAAATTGAACCGTCTTGGGTACATACAGGACAGCTTGAAAACGGATTAACCGTCAACAATTATTTTGTTGAGCATCCCGAAATGATACTCGGCGAAGTTGTTGAAGGCAATAAAATGTTCGGCAGAACAGACGATACGATGTGCGTGCCGTTTAATGACGGCAGAACATTGTCGGAGCTTCTTTCCTCGGCGGTAAAGAATATCAATTTTGAATATTCCGCTTCTGCAGAAAAGCTGATTCCGGTTTCCGAACATTTAACAGCCGAACCTTTAAAACTGCGTTTACAAAGCTTTTATCGCCGAAACGGCGAAATATATTTTTACGGCTCTGATAAGAGCGGTAAAATAGTTAATGTTTCCGCAGACAAAGCACTTGGGAAAAAATTAAATCACGAACGCATCAATTCCTTTATTGATATTCGTGACACTTTGCGTGAATTGCTTGATGTTCAGCAGTACGATAACAAGGATTCAGAGATAGCTCAATTGCAGGAAAAGCTCAACAACTGTTATGACAGCTTCTACAGTAAGTACGGCTTGCTTCACAGCAGTTACAATCACAGCTTGTTAAACTCTGACGGAGCATATCCGCTTGTTGCTTCTCTCGAAGCCGATTTTGCCAAAGATAATAATTTACTTGTTAAGAAGTCCGATATATTTACAGAGCGTGTAAATAAGCCGACAGCAACAATAAATCATGTTGATACGGCTGAAGAAGCTCTTGCTGTCTGCGTTGCAGAAAAAGGTGTTATCGACTTCGAGTATATGAGCCAAATTACGGATGTGCCGCCCGAGGATTTGAAAATCGGGCTGAGAGAAAAAGGTGAAATATTTGCCGTACCGTCATATACAGGCGATGAGGACTACGAATATCAAACTGCTTCCGAATATTTGTCGGGAGATATATATGCAAAGCTTGACATGGCAAAAGCATACGCTTCGGTCAACGGCATATATGAATCAAATGTTGTCGCCTTAAAGGAAGTATTGCCTACTCCTCTGAAAGCCGGCGATATTGATATTAACCTCGGAGCTACTTGGATTGATAAAAAATACTATGAGCAATTTATGTATGAGATTTTTGAAACACCGCAAAGCCTTAAATCGGATTATGTGTCAAGATTTTTTAAATCCGACAGAATAGAGCTTGACTATTCAGAGTATTCCGGCAGATGGAATATCACGAATAAGAGAGCGGATTTGTCGGTAACTACTGTAAAGACCTACGGTGCAAGCGGATTATCTGCATATCAGATATTTGAATCCGTTCTCAATTTATCCGAACCGAAAGTGTATAAAGACAAGGTTGACGAATACGGTGTTGTTGAGCGTGATAAAAACAATAAGCCTGTAAGAGTGCTTGATGTAGAAGCGACTCAGGTTGTACAGCAAAAAGCCAATGCCATTCGCCGTGAATTTAAGAATTGGATTTTTAAAGATGCTAACCGCCGCAGAGATATTGTTGACACATACAATCGCACATTCAATTGCGTCCACGCACGAGAGTATGACGGTTCACACCTTAATTTTCCGGGAATGAATTCAAACATTCAGCTTCACGAACATCAAAAGAATGCCATTGCTCACGCTATTTACGGAGGCAACACACTGTTTGCTCATTCGGTAGGTGCAGGAAAAACCTTTGAAATGATAGCTACTGCTATGGAATGTAAACGGCTTGGGTTGTGTCACAAATCCTTGTTTGCTGTACCGAATCATCTGACAGAACAGGTGGGAGCAGACTTTTTGAAGCTCTATCCCAACGCAAACATATTGGTTGCAACAAAGGATGATTTTAAATCATCAAACCGCAAGATGTTAATGTCAAAAATTGCAACTGGCAATTATGATGCCGTTGTTATCGGACATACGCAATTAAAGATGCTGCCCCTATCTCCTGAAAGGCAGGAAGCCTTTTTACAATCTCAAATTGATGATATTGTTGCCGGTCTTGCTGAGATGAAAGCTCAGGACGGTAATAAATTTACCGTTAAGGAAATGGAGCGTACAAAAAAGAATCTCGAAAATCAGCTTGAGAAGCTTCAATCAAGTAAGAAAGACAATACCGTATATTTCGAGGAGCTTGGAATTGACAAATTGTTTGTTGACGAAGCTCACGAATTTAAGAATCTGTACTGTGCAACAAAGCTGCAAAATGTTTCGGGTATATCTTCAAGAGCTTCTCAGAGGGCAACAGAGCTGTTTGCAAAATGCCGTTATCTTGACGAAAAGACAGGCGGCAAGGGTGTTGTATTTGCCACAGGTACACCGTTGTCAAACAGCGTTACAGAGCTTCACACAATGATGAGATACCTTAATTATGATTTTCTTGCAAGTCACAACAATATGCAGAATTTTGATAATTGGATTTCTGCATTCGGTGTGCAAAAGAAAGAATACGAGTTAGCTCCGGCAGGAAACAAGTTTAAGGAACGCACAAGGATTGCGGAATATTCCAATCTGCCTGAGCTTATGTCTATGTTTAAGATGGTAGCCGATGTAAAGACGGCTGAAACTCTTAAACTTAAAGTGCCTGATTGTGAGCTTCACATTGTTGATGTAGAGCCTACAGAGCTTCAAAAGGAGCTTGTCGATGAATTATCCGACAGAGCAGATGAGGTTAATTCAGGCTCCGTAGATCCGTCACAGGATAATATGCTCAAAATTACCGGTGACGGCAGAAAGCTCGGTCTTGACCCCCGACTTATTAGTCCCGATTTTGAGGATAATCCAAATACAAAGCTGAATGTGTGTGTAAACAATGTATTTGACATTTATACAGACACAGCAAAAGACAAGCTTACTCAAATTGTTTTTTGTGACCTCGGTGTGCCGTCAAAAAACACAGGCAATGACTCCTCAAAAGAGCAAAACGATAACAAGAGTGTTGCGGAACTTGACTCTCTTGAGGAAACAGGCAAGTTTTGCGTGTATGACGACATAAGGGACAAGCTCATTGCAAAGGGCATCCCTGCGACTGAAATAGCATATATACACAATGCAAAAACCGAAGCTCAAAAGTCTGAATTGTTTTCAAAGGTCAGAAGCGGTGAAGTGAGAATTTTACTCGGTTCAACGGGCAAAATGGGAACAGGCACAAATGTGCAGGACAGAATCATTGCTCTGCACGATTTAGATGTTCCGTGGCGACCGGCAGACCTCGAGCAGAGGCGTGGCAGAATGGTCAGGCAGGGCAATATTAACGAAAAAGTGCATTTGTACAGATATGTTACCAAAGGCACTTTTGATGCGTACAGCTATCAGCTCCTCGAAACCAAGCAAAAATTTATAAGTCAGGTTATGACTGACAAAGCTCCTGCACGCAAGTGTGCCGATGTTGACCAAGCGGCTCTTTCATATGGCGAAATTAAGGCTCTCTGTACCGGCGATGACCGTATCCGTGAGAAGCTCACGCTTGATAACAGAGTAAAGGAGCTTAACTCTCTCAAAGCTGATTACAACAATACAAAATATGAGCTTGAAGATGCTGTTGCGGCTTATCCCGAAAAACGCAAGCAACTCCTTTGTACTATCGGCAACATAAAATCCGATATCGATAATGTTAAGTCATTTGTCGATAAGGACGGTAAACTTATTTGCAAATTAAC
>OLOW01001775.1_pt1 | contig 14983 bp, 9 predicted proteins | sample 1672801 | NCBI WGS metagenome assembly OLOW01 (sample SAMEA3136725, study PRJEB25190) | human gut metagenome | biome: human gut; feature: human-associated habitat; material: faeces | place: Austria | collected 2013 | reverse complement strand
TATTGTCGGGGCGAACCAGTCCGCGCTCGTGCTCGCGCGTGTTTTCCTCCCACCAGCTCTTGAACTGGTTTACATACTGATTAGTTGAGGAGTTAGCACCCGAACCTGCCGTGATAGAGTCGCCAATGAAACAGATCTTTGTTGTCTCCTTAGGATTTTGCAGAGCGTAGTCGAGCTTAGCCGCAAGACGGGAAGTGTCGCCCTCGTTGATAACGCTTCTGGCGATCATGTTCTCAGTAGCACCATTTTTAACATCTATCTTTTCCGTAGATGCAGGGTATTCAGCAAGAAGCTTGTCTGAAACACTTTCGGTATCAGCCGCACTTGAATCGGAAGCCTGAGAGTTTGCCGCAGCGGAGTTTGAGTCAGCAGCAGAAGAGCTGTTTGAATCACCGCAGCTTGTGAGAGCAGCGCTTGTCATGCAAAGAGCAAGAGCCGCCGCAAGGAATTTCTTCATAGTAATAAGGTCCTTTCATATCTTGATTTTGCCAAATGGCTGTATATATTAACAAATATATTATACAACAAAAAGCAAATTAATGCAATAGGCATAAAACGATTACATTTGAATAAATCAGGGGCGAGGCTAAATGAGGAGCGAAGTTAAGTGAGGAGCGAAGTTAAGTGAGGAGTGAGGAGTGAGGAGTGAGGAATGACAGTGCCGCACAAAGTAGAGTACCCAACACCGAGCGAAGCGAGCAAAAGGTCCAGGGGCACGCCCCTGGTCAGGGTCAAGGGGTGAAACCCATTGTGGGTACAGGGCAAAGCCCTGTCGGAGTTTGAGGCAGAGCCTCAATAGGCGCAAGCCTACCAAGCGGTGCAGAGTGGTGAAAGAAGAATTTCTAATTTTATTTTTATATAAAGGTTGAGTCGGAGTGGTGAACTCTGCACCGCTTTACTATCCTCCAGCACAGAGTAAAATCCGCAAAGAGCGGAGCGATTTTGCGGCGGCAGGAACTTGCCCGAATGAGATGTAGGGGCGAACATTGTTTGCCTGTGCCTGGAGTTTGCTGTAAATTCAGGATTGTAGGGGACGACGCCCTCGGCGTCCCACTCGGAGGAATACTGCTGTATTTTTTGTATCTTTGATGTTGAATTATTCGGGGAGTGACATTATTGTGAAATTCTCCAATAATTTAACGGGCAAGAAATACGACGCTCCCCTACATGGTTTGTGCTAACACCCCCAGAAACCATTTGACAATCCCCTACCCCCATGCTATAATAAATTCAGGAGGTGACATAACATGGAAATGTTTGATCTGAGAGCCGACTATAAAACACTGCCTGACGAAACTCTTCGCAGGCATTTCCGCAGGCTTATAAAAAGGCAGCGGCGATTTGCAGCTTTTACCTTTGCGTCGCTTATTCCTGCGGCTATAATATACGGAATGATGGGATGGGCGAATTTTTTTGCGGCGGAAAGTGCGATGTTCGCATTTTTTGATGCAAGCTCAAATGCCTTTTTTAACTATGCGGCGTTTGCCGCCTGCGGTGCTTTGCTCATGGCGGATACAACTAAATTGATAGTCGCCTCCCCTGCCGTGATGATGTTATATATGTGTCTGAAATTCGCCCTTTTCGACAGCGTGTCAGGCGATACTTTCGTTATGCTCGCCTACCTTATAGTAGCCGCTGTCATCACCGCAAAAACTGTGTCTGACCTTAATTTCATGCGTAAACTCCCCAACTTTCCCTTCGACGGCAGAAAAGAGCGTATAGACTTCGAGGGGCTTACCCGTGATAAAATGACCGAAAACCTGCAAAAATTGCTGGATAACCAAAAGGGCGATAAGGTCATAACTAACGATTATGAGGATATCTTTACAAGCGATAAACCACAGGATATCGCCAGCCCTCCCGAAAATACCGACGAGTATCTCCAACAGCATAAAATGTCTTATCAGCGTGTAAGGTCATGGAACGATGTGAGCAGACTGGATTAACAGCCTGCTCCTTTTCTTTAATTATTTAATCAAGTGTGCGAAACTATGTCTTAATTTCTTAAAAATTGTCCAAATTTCTCTTGATTTATTCATTAAATCATGTTATAATAACACTGTGTTTGAATTTATAGGAAAGGAGCTGTGCTGTATGATCGGTAACATCAAAATAATTGCTGTCTGTATGTGTAAAGTCTATGATGAGCGTAACTATAGAATCATACGGGCTCTTAATAATTTTGCTGTTGAAAACGATTACAGACTGTTTGTATATCACACCTGCTCAGACCTTTATTGGAAGACTCTGTCTGAAAAAGGCGAGCAGTCTGTGTTTGACCTTATTGATTATAATATAACAGATGCCGTCGTGACCTTTGAAGAAGGTGTGTATGCTGAGAATGTAATGACAAAAATCAGAATGGACGCCGCCAAATATGGTAAGCCTGTCATATCAGTTGGCGTAGAGCATGACGATTGTATAAGCATCAAATTCGGCTATGCAAAAGGCTTTGAACAAGTGGTTCGCCATGTGATAGAACAGCATGGTGTAAGAGATATAGGCTTTATCGCAGGCAGAAAAGACGAAGAACATTCAGAAGAGCGTATAGCAGTTTTCAGAAAGCTACTCGAGGAGTATGATATCCCATTCAGAAATGATGTCTTTTATTACGGTGACTATTGGTCTGTTCCTGCTTTGAAAGCAGTGGACGATATGATAGAAAAAAATAAAGTCCCAAGAGCGATCATCTGTGCAAACGATATGATGGCTATAGCCGCAGGGGCTGAGTTTCAAAGAAGGGGCTATAAGATCCCGGAGGATATTATCGTAACAGGCTTTGACGGCTCAGAAGAAGCTAATTTTTGCACTCCTATGCTTACAACAAGCGGCTGTAGCTATGATGATACCGCTAAAACCATCATTGATGTTATAAGTAAGGCTTTGGCTGGTGAAAAGCCCGAAAAGATATATACAGTAGACTATGATCTGTCCGTTGAAAATTCCTGCGGATGTAAACCATCAGTCGAGCAGATAAATACAGGGGAGTATATCAGAATACTCCGAGACAGAATGAATCGCTATCAGGACGAGGAGCGTGTCCTCTATGAGCTTGCAGTGAATATCATGAATTGTGAAACTCCTAAGATTCTTGCCACACTGCTGAAAGAGTATGCTTTTGGCGATATGGCTGTTGTGGTGAATGGTGATTTCTTTGACGAACGTAAAGCCCCTGGTGTAAGCGATAGAGAACCGCTTTTTAGCGATAAAATGATACTTTTGCGGAGCCGTGCCGTGGAAGATAGAAATATCCCACAGCCTTTTGACCGCACCAACATCATTCCCGATATAGAGAATATAATGGACTATAAAGTCCCCCTCATATTTTCAGCACTTGCCCATATCGGCGTACCACTTGGCTATGCCTGCTTCTATTTTCCTGCGCAGCTCAACGAGTATTTTAAAATACCACTCTATGTAAATTCCCTAAATACCGCCTTGGGCAGCTTCCGAAGCGTCACCTATCAGAAGTATATGACAAAGCATATCGAAGAAATGTACCGTCACGATATGCTAACAGGGCTTTATAACCGTACTGGCTTTTATAATGCCCTTGAAACTCTCCCACGAAGAAACGACCAGCTTGCACTTGTAGTCTCAGTGGACGTTGACGGACTTAAATACATAAACGATAATTTCGGACACGAGGCAGGCGACTATGCAATAAGAGCCGCCGCAAACGCTATCGACAGCGTGAGCATTGAGAATAAAGTCTGCGGCAGATTTGGCGGAGATGAGCTTGCTCTTTTTGCTATAGTTGATACAGACCTTGCCGATCAGGTCAAGGAGGAGATAAAGGATAAAATGGCAGAGCTGAACAGGCGAAGCGGCAGATCCTATGTCCTCTCAGTAAGCGTGGGCGCAGCCGTTGCTCCGGTAGAAAATTTCTGGTTTGACGATGTAATGCACATTGCCGATAAATATATGTATGAAGATAAAAGACAAAAACCTCATAACAGAATATGATCTGTAATGGTTTTGAAAAAACTTGTATGGGCGACCTTTGGTCGCCCTATTTTTGTCATTGACCGATCGGCAAAAATTTTCATGCACTCTCAGAGAACGGATAAAAGCGTCCTTTTTTGTTTTTGCACAAGTTTACTTGACGAAATGAAGAAAAAGTTGTATAATATTGATTAGTGCTTTATGAACTTTGTGTTTAAGCACCATGTACAAAAACAGCGTCTTATATTTGTGCGAAAGATAGAATTTTGTAAAAAATAGCGACATTTTGCCTTTTTAAAACGTACTTATATATAGTAGACTCGCTTTTTGCAGTGTTGTCCACAAGAAACTTTTCAGAACGGAACATAAAAAATGAAGATAAAACAGCTTTTTTCGGGTGATACCGATAATACATTCATACAGTTTTTCAGATACGTCTTTGTGGGCGGCTTTGCCTTTGTGGTGGATTACGGCATTATGACCGCACTTGTGGAGCTTTGCCGCTTCGACCCCGTCATTGCCGCGACTATTTCTTTTGTGGCAGGACTTTTGGTGAATTATGTTCTGAGTACGTTTTGGATATTCAAAAATTCAAAGATAAAAAACCGCTTTGCAGAGTTTGCGGCATTTGCCGCCGTGGGAGTTGTGGGACTTGGCATAAACGCCGCAATAATATGGCTTTTCAAGGATATCCTTGCTTCAAAGCTCATATTCGGCACACTTCTCCCGCAGGATAAATATTATCTTGTGGGCAAACTCGTTTCCACAGTGATAGTTTTCATATGGAACTTTGCAGGCAGAAAATTTATTATATTTGATAAAAATAAAGTCTAAACAGGAGAGGATAACACATGGAAAAGGTAATTATTATAGGCGCAGGCCCAGCCGGTCTGACTGCGGCAATAGAGCTTCTTAAAAACGGCGGTGACTATGACGTGACCATACTTGAAGGCTCGCAGGCAATGGGCGGAATATCACAGACAGTGAGATATAACGGCAACCGCATGGATATAGGCGGACACAGATTTTTCTCCAAAAATCAGCAGGTCATGGATTGGTGGGCAGACCTTATGCCTTTGCAGGGCAAGCCTGCCTATGACGATAAAAAGCTAGGCCACGAAAAGCCACTTGCCGAAAACGGTCCCGACCCTGAAACCGAGGATAATGTAATGCTCGTCCGTGACAGAGTGTCGAGAATTTATTACAATAAGCACTTCTTCGACTACCCTATCTCAATGAAGCCCGAAACCATAAAGAACATGGGCTTTGTCACCACCATGAAAGCAGGCTTTAGCTACCTTTGGGCGTGCGTGTTCAAAAAGCCTGAAACAAACCTTGAGAACTTCTATATAAACCGCTTCGGAAAAGTCCTCTATTCCATGTTCTTCGAGGGTTATACCGAAAAGCTTTGGGGCAGACATCCAAGCGAGATATCCGCAGATTGGGGCTCACAGCGAGTAAAAGGCCTTTCTATCACAGCCCTTTTGAAAGATATGTTCAAAAAGGTGTTCGGCACAAAGAATAAAGGCGAGGTAGAAACCTCCCTTATCGAACAGTTCTGGTATCCAAAATACGGCCCAGGTCAGCTTTGGGAAACAGCCGCCAATAAGGTGAAAGAGCTTGGTGGAAAAATACTCACAGGCTGTCAGGTAAAGAAAATAATGTGCGAGGGCAGAAAAGTCACCTCCGTTGTCTGCGATACCGCTGAGGGCGAAAAGACCTTCACAGGTGATATCTTTATCTCCTCAATGCCTGTCAAAGACCTTATCCTCGGCATGGATGGCACAAAGCCTTGCGATACCGTCATAAAGATAGCCAAGGGTCTGCCATACCGTGACTTTGTTACCGTTGGTCTGCTGGTCAATAAGCTCAACCTTAAAAATGAAACAAATAAAACAACTCTCGGCAATATCGTCCCTGACTGCTGGATATATGTTCAGGATAAGGGCGTAAAGCTTGGCAGAATACAGATATTCAACAACTGGTCGCCTTATATGGTGGAAAAGCCTGAGGATACAGTTTGGATAGGTCTTGAGTATTTCTGCGCCGAGGGGGACGATTTCTGGAATATGTCCGAGGAGGATTGCGTGAAATTCGCAACCGCCGAGCTTGTTAAAATGGGCGTTATCTCCGAAAACGAAGTCCTCGATTCCCATAGAGAAAAGGTCAAGAAAGCCTATCCTGCTTATTTTGATACATATAAGCATTTCGATACCATGATAAAGTTCCTCGATACTTTCCCGAACCTCTATTGCGTTGGCAGAAACGGTCAGCATAGATATAATAATATGGACCATTCAATGCTCACCGCCATGGAAACAGCCGAAGCCATAAAAACAGGCAAAAAGAGCAGAAAAGATATCTGGAACGTGAATACAGAAAAAGAATACCACGAAGAAAAATCTGGAAACTAATATGAACAAAAAGAAAGGTGGACTTCTTCTGTCCCTGCGGAAAGACATGAACAGAAGAGCCATAAGCGACAGACGGCTTGAGGCGATCTTCCGCACCCTCAGCCGTCACCCTTATATAGTTGCAGCGTTCATATGCCTTGCACTCACAGGCTTTGGAAGCTATAGCTACAAGTTTTTAAACGGCGTCATTGTGTGTGGCGTTTTCATGATAATAGAGTTTTTCTACCTCAGACGGTTTTTGAAACAGCTCGATGACAGCGGAAAGCATACCGCAGGCTCAGTTTTGACCTTTGCAGGCAAGACCCTTTTGACCCTTGCGGCAGTGAATTATTTCGTACATACCCAGTATAAAGCGGCTTTTATCTGCTTTGCAGGACTTTGCGTCGTGCTTGTTATGTATGTCGCGTTGCTCAATAACGATAAAAAGTTCCACGACCGTGTCACCTGCCTTGCCTTGGCAGGAGCAGGCTTTGTCCTGCGCTATTCCTATGTCTTTATGTCAGATATCTATACAAGACAGAATGACGTGTGGTATTTCGGCGGCGAGGGCGGTCACGCAGGCTATATAGAGTATATCTATAATAACAACGCCCTGCCGAATTTCGACCCTACCACCCTTTGGCAGTATTATCACCCGCCTCTGCATCATATCATCTGTGCAGTATGGCTGAAATTCTGCGCCTCTGTAGGCATAGAGTATTACATGGCGTGCGAGGCTATACAAGCCTTGACCCTCTTCTATGTCTGTGCCGTAACGATAACAGTCTATAAGATATTGAGACTCTTTGATCTTAAAGGCAAAGCCCTGACTATCCCGTTTGGTATGTGCTGTATGTACCCATATCTCGTGCTGATGTCAGGGGGAATAAATAACGACCCTCTCATGCTGTGCTTCACAGTGGGAGCAATATATTGCGTGCTGAAATGGTATAGAGAGCAGACCGCAAAGAATATCGTCAAAGCCGCCCTCTGTATCGGTCTTGGCATGATGACAAAAATATCCGTAGGGCTTATCGCCCCTGCCGTAGCTATACTTTTCTTTATGGCGCTTGTGCAAAATCGTAAGAATATGGCAAACCGCCTGGGTCAAATGTGCCTTTTCGGTGTAATATGCTGTCCTCTTGGACTTTGGTGGAGCGTGAGAAACTACCTGCGCTTTGGCGTAAAACCAAACTATGTCCCAAGCCTTTCAAATGCCGACGTCCAGTATATAGGCGACCTTACAGCCAAACACCGCCTTACAGACTTCAGCTTCTCACAGATCAAAATAGTCTTTGAGCAGTGGGGCGGAGAAAGCTATAAAGAGTATAACCCTACCATAGCAATGCTTAAAAACTCCATTTTTGGCGAGGGCATAAACGAAACTTTCTTCCCCGAAAACGCAATGCTCGTGCCATATGCACTTTTCTGGATAGCCTTGGTTCTTGCGGTCATAGCGTTCATCGCAATGCTCATAGTGCTTTTTGTAAAGACCGATAACGCAAGATTTACCGAAAAACTCATGCTCACAGTGGTCTATGCCACTATCTTAGGCAACTATTATAACTTCTGCATCAAATATCCTTTTATCTGCACAATGAATTTCAGATACATAATCCCATGTATGCTCATAGGACTTATAAATATCGGACTTTTCACAGACCTTTGCAACCGTTCTGAAAAAGCCCCCTGCAAAGCCATAGTCAGCACCCTGAGCTATCTTTCTTCTGCATTTATCGTCCTGTCCTACATAACATACTTCTTTGTGGCAAGCACCAACGGATAAAACCCCGACCCCATGCAGGGGCAAACAACGTTCGCCCGCCCAGCTTCCCCACAAACTGAAAAAATATCGCAAAAAAATACCGACCGCTCAACCCGAGCCGTCGGTATTTTCATTATGCCAATATAGCCTTATTTCTTAGTAGTCACATTCTTAACAGCCGACCAAGCCCCGTAATACTTTGTGCCACCTACAGTTGTGTAAGATCTCACACGAACATAGTATTTCTTGTTGGCAGAAAGCTTTGAAACAGTGGTCTTGTCTGTCTTGTTGTTTGTTATAGTCACTTTCTTAGCACCAGTGAACTTTGAGTTGGTTGCATACTGAATTTCATATCCGGTAGCAGAGCCTTTCTGCGCCCAATCCACAAAGAATGCCTTTGACTTAGCCGTAAGCTTCTGTATCTCCTGCTTTGCAGGATTTATCTTGAACGTCTTTGTGATAACTCCGCCATACTTGCCCTTGCCTGTTATCTTTACAGTAGCTTTGCCAACTTTTTTGTTGTTTGAGTATGAAACTGTGTAGTCAGTGCCGTTTTTTAGAACAGTGTTTCCGACCTTTACAGTTACGTTCTGTGTGATAGCCTTTCCTGTGAACGCCTTTGTGGAAATGCCCGAAACAGTAGCCTTTGTGATGTCGTTGTTAGCTGTCTTTATGCTCTTTACATCAGACCATGCGCCGTAGTATACCTTGCCGTTTACGTTTGTGTAAGAACGAACACGAACATAATATGTCTTGTCCCCCGACAGACCGTTTACTGTCAGCGTGTCAGGCTTGTTTGCTGTCAAATGCTTTGAAACTGCACCGCTCATGTTTGCGTTTACAGAATACTCAACGTCATATCCCGTTGCAGAGCCTTTCTGCGCCCAATCAACAAAGAAGCCCTTGTATTTTGTTTCAAGCTTCTGTATCTGCTGTTTTGCAGGAACAATGTCGAACTTAGCACTCAGAGAGCCTGAATAGTTGCCCTTGCCGTATACATAAACGTTTGACGTGCCGACGTTTTTGTTGTTTGAGTATGAAACTGTGTAGTCAGTGTCGCTTGTAAGCGTCCTGCCTGCTACCTTTACTGTAACTGACGGAGTAATATTGCTTCCCGTGAATGAAACGCTTGAAGCCACTGAAACTGTTCCGCCTGTCATTGCACGCTTTGTGATAGTGAAGTTCTTTGATGTGTAACCTGTGTAGTCGCCCATGCCTGTCGCAATAACAGTTGTAACGCCAACGTTCAGATTGTTTCTGTATGAGATAGTGTAATCCTTGCCTTCCTGAAGTACCTTGCCGCCAAACGTAACTGTAGCCGCAGGCTTTTTGTATGTGCCGTCATAAACATAGCTTGTTTCTGAAAGCGTAATAAGTCCGTTGTTAAGGCTCTTCTTTGAAACAACTATCTTAACGTCCTTTGAAACGCTGTTATAACCATTTGCAGAAGCCGTAACAGTAACATATCCTGTGCCTGTCCTGAGAGCGGTCACGTTTCCGTTCTTGTCAACAGTGCATATTGACGGAGTCGTGCTTTTGTATGTGAGAACAGCACCGTTTGTTGATGAGCTTGCGCCAATGTTCTTGCTCTGTCCCGCAACTATGGTAACGCTTGAAGAGCAGTTAAGATCTGCTTTTTGGCCGTAAGGCTTCATAAGAGCCTCGATAACGTCCTTTGCAGGGCTTGTAACAGTGTTGTTTTTTCTGTTTATGTAGCCGTGATATTCACTGTTGAGAACAATGCTGCTTCCGTTGTATCTTGCAAAAGCATTGTTGTCCCACAGTACGCATGGAATGTTGTTCTTTTTTGCAAGCGCAGTGTAGTCTGTCGCCCACTTTACACGCTCAGCAGTGTTGTTCTTGTCCGTTGAGCCAAACTCGCCTATAACAACAGGTATACCCTTGTCACGGAAAGTGCTTTTCAGCGTGCTGAAAAGGTCCTGAAGCTCGTTCTTTATAGAAGATGTATATGTAGAGGTCGAGCCTGAACCAACATTCATTGCAAAGTTGTAAGGGCTGTAAGCGTGAACTGATACAGCGATGCGGTTTTTGTTGCCTGAGATATCTGTAGGAAGCTTGAAGCCTGAAACAGTTGCCCCGTCTATGGAAGCGTCGTAACCAGGACACATGATAAGTCTGCCCCTGTTGTTTGAGCCTGTGTCTCTTATGGTGTCAACAGCCTTCTGATTTAGCTTGTTAATGCAGTCTATGGCGTCCTTTACCTCTGACGGAATGTTCCACTTGCTGAACCACCACTCATAGCCTGTGCCAATAAGCCGAGGCTCGTTAAGGGTTTCAAATATAAGATGATAGTCATAATCCTTGAAATATTCTGCCACCTGTGACCATACGCTCGTAACAAATTTCTCAGAGCTTGAATATGCAGAAGACCTTGGATAATATCCTGCTCCCGAAGCGCTTGCAGAAGACTTTGTGTCATGATGAATATTCAAAATAACATACATATCGTTTTTGTAGCAGTAGTCAACAACTTCCTTTACTCTTGCAAGCCATGCTGAGTCGATAGTGTAGTTGTCACCCGATACGTGCTTGCCCCAAGAAACAGGCACTCTCACTGTGTTGAAGCCTAAAGACTTTACCTTGTCTATAAGAGCCTGAGTTGTTTTAGGATTGCTCCACGATGTTTCCGTGTCAAGACCCGAACCGCCTGTTGCGTCAAGAGAGTTGCCCAAATTCCAGCCCAGACCCATATCCTCAAGTATGGCTTCCGTGTCAGCGTTTTTGAGAGTATCTCCCGACAATGCCTGCACATTTATATCCCCAAGGTCAAGACCAGTAAATATGGTCATTGCCATTAAAAGAGATAAAATAAAGCTCAGGTATCTTTTTGATACTGATTTCATTCTTTCCCGTCCTTTCATATATAAAATATTAACCTCATCAGTGTCTTTCATTATACCACATCTCTGTTCAAATTAGAATACGCTTATTAAACAAATAACGTACATTCTTTTTGTGTATAAATCTCAAATGTTCATATTTTTAATCACTATATGAAAAAGTGCTGATTTATTAACGCTAATATAATTATACAATGTTAAAATTTTAGAGGATATTATCTGCAAAAAAATCAGATCTTGCTATTGAAAATGGAGCAGTATTGTGCTATAATCAAATGTGTTCAAAACTTTAGTCCAAAGAAAGGAAAGGTATATTTTATGAAAGTTAAACAGTGGCTTGCATCATCACTTGCAGTGCTGATGCTTGTTTCGACCGTGGGCTGCGGAGATAATTCCTCAAGCTCAAAGGCTGAAAGCAAATCAAACAACAGCTCTGCCGTTGTTTCGGAAACTGCAATGCCTGAAAAGGATTATGCAACAACGACCGACGGCTCAGCGAAAGTCAAGATCGACGGAACAAAATTCATGGTGGGCGACAAGGAGCTTTGGTTCAATGGAGTGAACGCTCCATGGGATAAGTGGAACGACTTTGGCGGAGGCTTTAATTTTGAGTTCTGGCAGGATCATTTCCAGAAGCTTCACAATTCAGGCGTAAATGCCGCAAGGATCTGGATAATCTGCAACGGCGACGTTGGTATGGCTATCTCAGCAGACGGTACATTTGACGGTGCAACAACAGCTCATTGGGAGGATCTTGACAATCTGTTCTATCTTGCAGAGCAGTATCAGATCTATATAATGGCAACAGTTCAGTCCTTTGATAACTTCAAGGATCAGAACCAGAATTATCAGGCTTGGAGAACGCTCATTCAGGACAGCGACAAGACAGATATGTTTGTAGATAACTATATAGTTCCTCTCGTTCAAAGATACGGCAAGAGCGACTATTTCTGGTCTGTGGACCTTTGTAACGAGCCTGACTGGATAGTTGAAAATGAAGAGTGCGGCAAGCTTGATTGGCTCTATCTGGAGCAGTATTATGCAAAGGCAGCCGCAGCTATCCATGCAAATTCAGACGTTCTCGTAACCGTGGGTCTGGGCATGATAAAGTATAACTCCGACAGCCAGCAGGGCAACAAAATATCCGACAGCGAGCTTCAGAACGTTTTGAGCGGTGATAAGTATGACAAGAGCCTTGCCTATGTTGACTTCTATTCAACTCATTGGTACACTTGGATGCAGGGAATGTGGGGATATCCTTTCAGCGAATCTCCAACAGACTTTGGCCTTGACGGTACAAAGCCTTGCGTTATAGGCGAATGCCCGGCCGTTGCAAGCGACAGCGATTTCGACATCACCTCAGCTTATGAGGACGCTTACAACAATGGCTGGAACGGCGTGTTTGCATGGAAAACAAGCGGTCAGGACGACGGCTGCGGACTGTGGCTGGATATACAGCCTGCTATAGAGAAAATGGCAGGTATCTGCGAGGATAAGATATTCCCTAACGGCAAAAAAGCTGTATAAACAAACTTTGATAAAATAATCACAAAAAGAGCCGACTTTTGCGGCTCTTTTTTGTTGCTCTTTTTTGTGAACAAATTGTGCTGTCTGTTGACTATAGTGCGGCATAATGCTATAATAAGATACGGAAAATCAATGACGATTTGCAGAGAGTAAAATGCTGTAGATCGTTATTTTTACGCATTAACGTCATATAATGGCGGCGTGGAAAGGAAGTAAAATCATGGAAGAATACAGCTACATATTGTTTATTGCACTTATACTGCTTTCGACCAAAATTCTCGGACTTGTAACAAAGAAAATGAAACTGCCGCAGGTAGTCGGTGCGTTGTTGGCGGGTGTAATACTCGGACCTGCCGTTCTTAATGTTGTAAAAGAAACTGAGTTCATCTCGGAACTGTCAGAAATTGGCGTTATCGTGCTGATGTTCACCGCAGGACTTACAACAGACGTTAAGGAGCTTAAAAGGACTGGTAAAGCGTCATTCATAATCGCTCTTCTTGGCGTTATCGTACCACTGTTCGGCGGACTTGGACTTGCCGCTGCAATGGGCGTAGGCAAGGGCGATAAGCTCGCCTGCTCACCATTCCTGCAGCACCTCTTCATAGGCGTTGTGCTTACTGCAACATCAGTTTCTATCACAGTAGAAACTCTGAAAGAGCTTGGCAAGCTCTCTACAAGAGCAGGTAATGCCATTCTCGGTGCGGCTATCATAGACGATATCCTTGGTATCATCGCATTGACCCTTATCACAAGCCTTGCAGATACAAGCGTTCACGTTGCAACAGTTCTTATTAAGATAGTAGCGTTCTTTGCAGTGGCTATCGGCTGTACAGTGGTTTACCATGTTGTGTTCACAAAGTGGAGAAAAAGAGATAAAAAAGACCTTAGACGTCACGTTATCATTTCCTTCGTTTTCTGCCTGCTCATGGCGTATGTAGCAGAGCTTTTCGGCGTAGCAGATATCACAGGCGCATTTGTTGCAGGTCTTGCAATTTCAAGCGAAAAGGACGTAAAGTATATCTCAAACAGATTTGAAACACTTTCGTATATGTTCCTTTCACCAGTGTTCTTTGCAAGCATCGGTCTTACAATGAACGGTATCAACATGAACGGCAAAATGGTGCTGTTTACAGTTTTGCTCCTTGCTGTGGCAATAATCACAAAGATAATAGGCTGCGGACTAGGCGCAAAGGTTTGTAAGTATACAAATCAGGAAAGCTTGCAGATAGCAATGGGTATGATCTCACGAGGCGAGGTCGCACTTATAGTAGCGGCTAAAGGACAGAAGCTTGGACTTATGGGCGACGAGGTTTTCGCACCTATCATCATCATGGTGGTTGCAACAACGATAATCACACCGGTATTCCTGAAGTTTGTGTTTAAGGATAATCATGAAGAACACGTTGAGGACGAGCTTATGAAGTCTGTGGAGGGCTTCTCACAGTATGAACAGGAGCTGCAGGAACTCTCAAGAAAAGAAAAGTAATGAAAAAAAGCAAAGAGCGGAGCAAAAAACTCCGCTCTTTTTTTGTACAAAAAAACCCGCTGCCACGAATGATAGCGGATATGGGTGCAGGGGCACGCCTTCATATTTTATCACAGCGTAAAAAATGATATGGGCGGCGATAAAAAATCCGCTACCACGAATGATAGCGGAAATGGGTGCAGGGGCACGCCCCTGCTTAAAGATTGAACATGATCTGATTGAGTACGCTCTCCAGATATTCCTGTCTGCCGCTTGAAAGTGAGTCAGTAACTTCGCCCTTCTCAACTGCATACTTCTCAAGGCTCTCCATGTCAGCCTTACCTGCAATGATGTCTGCACCAATGCCTGTTGTCCAGCTTGCATATCTGTCATCAACGAACTTGTCAAGTCTGCCGTCCTCAATGATCTTTGCAGCAGCCTTAAGACCAAGTGCAAATGTGTCCATACCTGCAATGTAGCTCAGGAAAATGTCTTCCATTGTGTATGAGCCTCTTCTTGCCTTAGCGTCAAAGTTCAGACCGCCGTTTGTGAAGCCGCCTGCCTTGAGAACTTCGTACATACAAAGTGTAGCGTCATAAGCGTTTGTAGGGAACTGGTCTGTATCCCAACCGAGCAGTGGGTCGCCCTGGTTAGCGTCGATTACGCCTCTCCGAAAGTGACGGATCCGGATAATAAAGCCTCTTACTTCGTGGAGCGCAATTTGCGGCAATTCCCGTCGCAATTAATTGAAAATGGACAATTGACTATTGACAATGAAGATGACGACAAAAAGAAGATCGAGGTGATCGGCATCCCTTCCGGAATCGGACAGGCAAAGCAAGTGTGCAGCATTCTGAACGAGCTTTGCAAGGAAGACGAAATGAGTGCGGAAGAAGCGTTGCGGACGGCTGTGATTCTGCCGGATGAACATTTGTTGATTCCGGTTCTGAATGCCATTCCCGAACAGATCAAACGCCGCAAATTTCGAATTCCTCCGGCCTTTCTGCCGCGATGCGCAGTACGGTCC
>OLOW01001773.1_pt1 | contig 14986 bp, 16 predicted proteins | sample 1672801 | NCBI WGS metagenome assembly OLOW01 (sample SAMEA3136725, study PRJEB25190) | human gut metagenome | biome: human gut; feature: human-associated habitat; material: faeces | place: Austria | collected 2013 | reverse complement strand
TTTCAATAAACTGCCACAGCTTATAACAGGCGCGGTAATCCGGATCCTTCATCATAAGGTTGGTACGCTGGATGGGGCTATATACTCTGGCACACCCGTTCATCAGATCACAGAAAGAACTGTTACGAAGAGTTCTGGACATTCTGCGCACACGATCAATTCGTTTGAAGACATCCATATTGTCGCTGTCATTCTCTACAAAACTCTGACGGTTCTTGATGGGCCTTATTAAATGTACAGATCATATTAAATTTCGGTTCCTGGCTGATGGGCACGTCAAATGCCAGATGCATCTTCGTTCCTTTGTTTATCTTTAGTGATCCTGCCATTCTTCACCTCTGCCTACACTTTTATACTTCATACCAGCATAAACAGGCATTCTTTTCAAAAAAAAATGCCTGTTACCCGTGCCTCATTATATCAGAGAATTTTTGGTTAGTCTATAATTTTTGTTTTATTGCTGGCATTTTGTGCCATTTTTTTGCCTGTTTTTTCTACAACTGTCAATATTCCACTGGATACACAGTTTTTTTCATCTGTTTTAATGGATATTTGGTTTTCTGTGATCTCGATTCCCTGATCCAGAAGTTCTTTTTCATACTGCTTCATCTCCTGGATTGCCAATTTCTTCGCCTGTTGTCTGGTATAATTAGCTTCCACTGTTTTCCAGGGACTTCGGGTTATTTTTCCCACAGCAATAGGGAGTTCGAAATTTTCCGTCACCTTCCAGGGGAATTCCTGCACAGTTGTCTGATAATTTTCCGCCTCCGGCAGGCCTGCTCCCATGATCCAGTTTCCCAGATGGAGATACCAGCTGCTTTTTTCGGCGCCATCTGGAATTTTTTTCTCATAAGCTAATGGGAATTCCCGATAATACGGGATTTCATGTCGGACATAAACATCTGCATCAGCAGCCACATACTCTGTACGTACCACTTCCTGGCTGTCATTTAAAATGTCAACGCTGCCCAGAATCAGAACATCCCCTTTTTTGCATATCTCTCCGATTTTTACCAGTGGGACTCCCCTTCTGGTAACTATATTTACAATTTCCCCTTCTATATCTGCAACCAGATCACAGGCTGTTTCCTCTTCTCTGCTTTTCTCTGGAAGCACTTCTTCCTGAATGGTAAGAAGCAGCCTGGTTCCTTCCACTTTCGCAGACACCCAGGTGATATCTGAATACTCTTTTCGGATCAGACTGGCAACCTTGGCACAATTTACCTGATTTTTTCGAATCCCGTGCATAACTCCCTGCTGGTCCAGAAATTCCAGGATCTCCGGCGTTGAATTCCGAACATTTCCTTCAATATGTATGTTCCAGATATGGGAAGAAAAGAAAAATAAAAGTCCTGCGAAAAGCAGGATTCCCACCAGAAAACATTTTCTTTGTCTGTATTTTTTCACTGTAAAGGGAATTCCTTTTTTCCAGAGAATATGGATATGAACCTTTGTCTTTCTGCGCACAGGCTGAAGCCTGAAAAAATCTTCAGCCAGAAGAATCCCAGTAAACATTCCTGGCTGATGATATCTGATTTTTTCCATGGAAATACCTCTGGCCCTGCACAGATTCAAAAAACGCTCCAGCTGATCCCCTGACACAGATATTTTCACGTACCCACAAAAAACTTTTCCCGGATTTTCCATACCTCAGTTCTCTCCCCTCCCACTGCAATCTCATATAAAACAGCCGCAAGTGAAATGCTGCATTTCTCTTTATCTTCGTTCCAGAAAAATACATGAGATAAAACCACGGATCTCCATTTCCATGGGATCATAGGTAAAGATTTCCAGATTTTTCCCGGTAATGCATATTTTCCCACAGCAGGTAAGGATTACCATTTTTTCACTGGTATAGGACAAAATACTTCGGTAATTTTCTATAACAGCATTTGTAGAGCCGGCGATTGTGATGATGGGCTCTCTGCCAGCCAGATCCTCCGGGATCTCCATTTTGGTCAGAAGATTTTCCCGGACTTTTCGCGGCTTTTCCAGAAAAGCTTTTCCATACATAAAGAATCCTCCAGACCCTTTATTTTCAGCTTATGCAGCTGGATTTTGAAAAAGCACCAGGGAAAACCACAAAATGGTATTTCCCCCAAGATTATATTCCATAGAATGCTTTTCTACCAGTTCATTTACTACCACTCCGTGGCTTTCCAGACAAGGATGCATTTTTTCCGGAAAACGACAGGGCTTGCCCTCCAGATAAGCACAGTGTTCACACAGGTCACAGGACTCTGTGGATAGGGTAAAAGTCTCAAAGCCCTCTCTCTGTAAAAAGGTAGCGACTTTTGTAGTCAGCTCTTCATGGGCGTCCCGGGTAGCCAGCATTTCCGGCATATTCATTACATCGGAAACCTCTGCCACGCTGGAAAAAAAGATGCCTTTCTGGTATCTGTGTATCCGTTCCTCGCATTCCTTGAGACTTCCCACAGCAGGAGGACAGGCCCAGGTGGTGCCGTAACGCTCACACTCTTCTTTGCAGATGGTTCGCACCCGGTCCCGCACTTTGATTTCTTCTGTATCCAGAAGCCGATATTCATAAATGGGATACTGGGAAATAAATTCCTCAAACTTCTCTATATTTAACATAAACTTCCTTTCCTGCATTACCAGATCAGATCCTGCTCTGCAAACAGATTGGATACTGCGGCCTGATATTCTGATAAATGCTGGGATTTCTTAATCTTTTTTGCATATTTTTCATAATTGGTAAAGCCTACTGACATATAACTCCACAGTTCTTTCATGCGGAAAAGTACATTGCGCTCCCCGGAAAGGAGCTGCCGATACTCTTCCAGCAGACAGTCATGAAACTCTTTCAGAATGTCTTTCCCCGGCTGTTTTTCCTCCCGAATGGCATTTATCATACCGGGATTGGTAATCAAGCCCCTGCCGTACATGAAACAGTCTGTTTCCGAAAAGCGCTGAGTAAAACGCCTGTAGTCCTCTACAGAAAACAGGTTCCCGTTGTAGCAAAGCGGAATCTTTAGCCTTTCCACAGCCTTTTCATAAGCCCCAAGCCTTGGAAGGCCTCTGTACATATCCGTCTGGATTCTGGGATGGATGATCAGCTCATAAATGGGATATTTCTCATATATGGCAAGGAGATACTCCCAGTCTTCTTCATAATGAGTGCCAATCCTGGTTTTGATAGAGATCTTCATATCAAGCTTGTCAAAGATCTCATCCAGAAAGGCATCTAGCTTCTTGGGTTCTGCCAAAAATCCTGCACCCTTTCCCTTTGCTGTAACTGTGCCGGAAGGACATCCAAGATTCAGGTTTACTTCCTGATGTCCATATTCATCCCTCAGAAGCTGGGCAGTGCGGATAAAATCCTCTGCACTGCAGGTCAGAATCTGAGGAACCACGTACATGTCTTTATTCTCCTCAGGTGAAACCTCGCAGGTCTCCTGAAAACTTAAGTTTTTCTTGGGCTTCGCAGAGATAAACGGAGTAAAATATTTATCCATGGGATGATAAAACCGGTGATATACCCTGCGATATACAAAATTCGTCACTCCCTCCATGGGAGCCATGTAGTCTTTCATTTTTGTCCTTTCCTGTCTGATGTATTATTATCTGTGCGGCTTATTCATATAATCTTCGGCCTTTTTCACTGTAAGAACTGATTATGGCTGTACCAGACCCAAAAATTCCAAGGCTGGCACAGCCATAAAGAGGCAGTTCTTTATTTTGTCTCTTCTTCAAGAACTGAGGTACAGTGCGGACATCTTGTGGCATCCACAGGAATCTCACTCTTACAAAATGGACATACCTTGGAAGTCGGTGCCACCTCTTCCTCAGGTGCGGAAAATCTGGCAGCTGCTTTATTCAGAGTTTTCACAATGATAAAGATGATCAGTGCCATGAGCAGGAATTCCTCAAAAAACTTTTTCATTCCCCCCTTGATATAGCCAATTATACACGTTTCTCTTTTTTTAGACAATGCTATATTTTAAAATTGCCCTACAATCCATGCACAGCAGCTATATATTTTCAAGAATCAGCCCCGGATTTTCGCTTTTTTCTGTCCGGTCAGCGTTATAGTAAAGACATCTGTCTTTCTATAAAATACATTTTTGTCTTGCACTGTACCGCGATGCTGTGATAAAATAAACAGGATTTCAGCACAAACCAACTGTGCTATTTTTTAAGAAAGAAGGCATACAGACGATGAAATATTCCCAACGATTGGATCTTTTCGGAGATGAAATTTTTGCCGCATTGAATGAAAGACGGCTTGAGCTTGAGAAACAGGGAAAAAAAATATACAACATGAGTGTAGGAACCCCGGATTTCCATACACCAGACCATATCAAAAAAGCCCTTATGGAGGCCGCTGCTGATGACCAGAACTGGCGTTACAGCCTACGGGATCTGCCAGAGCTTCTGGAAGCAGTCTGCAAATATTATAAGAAGCGCTTTAATGTAGAAATCACACCGAATATGGTCATGTCTGTCTACGGAAGCCAGGAAGGCATGGGACACCTTGGCATGACTTTGTGTGATGAGGGAGATGTTGTACTTCTGCCAGATCCCTGTTATCCGGTTTTTGCAGCAGGAAGCAAGCTGGGCGGCGCAGTTCCATACTACTATCCTCTTGTTGCAGAACATGATTTTCTCCCTTATGTGAAGGATATCCCGGAGGATGTGGCACGCAAAGCACGATATATGATCGTGTCCCTTCCTGCAAATCCGGTGGGCAGCATTGCCACTCCAGGACTTTATGAAGAAATTGTTGAATTTGCAAAGATATGACATTCTCATTATCCATGACAATGCCTACAGTGATATCATTTTTGACGGTGTGCAAGGGGGAAGTTTCCTTGCCACACCTGGTGCAAAGGAGGTTGGCGTAGAATTTTTCAGTCTTTCCAAATCCTTTAATGTCACCGGAGCCAGAATCAGCTTTCTCATCGGCCGGCCAGAAGTTATTGCCGCTTTAAAAAAACTACGCAGCCAGATTGACTTCGGTATGTTCCTGCCCATCCAAAAAGCAGCCATTGCCGCCCTTGAGGGGCCTTTGGACAGTGTAAAAGAGCAGTGTCAACAGTATCAGGCCCGCCGGGATGCCCTCTGTGACGGCCTTGCATCTATTGGCTGGGAAAAGCCAAATGGAAAAGGAACTATGTTTGTATGGGCCCGCATTCCAGGCGATCGGACAGACAGCATGGCTTTTTGTATGGAGCTGATGGAAAAAGCCGGTGTGATCGTCACGCCTGGTGCCAGCTTCGGACCTCACGGGGAAGGATATGTGCGTTTCGCACTGGTTCTTCCACCGGATAAGATCAAAGAAGCAGTAGAATCTATCCGCAACAGCGGAATCTGATCTCATGAGAACAGGGCGCTTCCCAAATATCGGAAGCGCCCTGCTTTACAAAATTCTCACTTGCTACTTGTGATAGGGCTCATGATTCATAATCCGATAGCCCCTGTAGATCTGCTCCAACAGGATCATCTGCATCAGCTGATGGGGAAATGTCATCTTAGAAAAACTAAGCTTGTAATCTGCCCGTTTCAAAACAGCATCCGAAAGTCCAAGTGACCCGCCGATCACAAAGGCAATGCTGCTCTTCCCCTGTACACCAAGCTTCGCAATAAGATCAGATAACTCTACTGAATCCAGCATTTTCCCTTCTATAGCAAGGGCAATCACATAATCCTGCTCTCGAATATGGGAAAGAAGTCTGTTTCCTTCTGTCTCCTTGATCTGACGGTTCATACCATCGGAAGCCTTATCCGGTGTCTTCTCATCCGGCACCTGAATAAAATTCAGTTTACAGTAACGGCTGAGCCTTTTGGCGTATTCTGCAATCCCGTCATTCAGATACTTTTCTTTTATTTTTCCTACTGTGATAATACGAATTTCCATTATTACATCTCAAAATCCATAGCTACACGGTTGCACACATTTGGTCTTACATAAGTGTCTGCAACGTGAACATGATTAGGATTTACAGCATAGTCGGCCAGTGCCTGAGCGCTCTCAAGCTCAGTGATCAGGCATAAATCACGGGTACTGGATGGAAGCAGGTCTGTAACAACCTCTGCTTTCAAAAGCCCCGGAACAACCCCTACAAGTCCTTCCAGATGTTCTTTGATCTGTGCTTTTAATTCTGTTTTTTTCTCCTCAGTGATTCCTTCTTTGAATGACCACATTACAATATGTTTTACCATTTTTATCTCCTTTTCTTATATGATGATATCATGGGCAAAAGGTTAAAAAGCCGTTCATGCTTGCATGATAAGGCTTTTTAACCTGGGGCCCGCATGATGCTTTACAGATGTTCCTCCACATAGGTCTGAAACTCTTCCATAGACATCAGCACCTTACGTGGCTTGGTTCCCTCTTCCGGACCTACCACACCAGCATCACACAGCTGGTCCATGATCCGCGCAGCACGGTTAAAGCCAATCTTGTACATTCTCTGCAGCATTCCAATAGACGCCTTTTCCTTCTCAATGATAAATCTGCCGGCCTGCTCAAAATATACATCCCTCTCATCTGCCCCGGAGCTTCCTTGGGCTGTGAGAACCACATTGTTCATCTGCTGCTCGATCTTGTCATCATAGGGCGCAGTCTGATTTTCATCCTTCAAAAAGCTTACGATATAGCTGACTTCCTCATCAGATACAAAGGCTCCCTGAAGTCTGGCTGGTTTTTGGTAGCCTTGTGGATAAAACAGCATATCACCTTTTCCCAGAAGCTTCTCAGCACCATTCATATCCAGAATAGTTCTGGAATCCACACCAGATGTCACCGCAAATGCAATCCTGGACGGCATATTTGCCTTGATCAGACCGGTAATAACGTTGACAGAAGGTCTCTGGGTGGCAATAACAAGATGGATTCCCGCTGCTCTGGCCAGCTGTGCCAGACGGCAGATGGCATCCTCTACGTCTCCCGGAGCTACCATCATAAGGTCAGCCAGCTCATCTACAATAATGACGATCTGACACATCTTGTCAGGACGCTGCCCTTCTTCTGAGAAGCTCATGTGCTCAATCTTTTTATTAAATTCCTCCAGATTACGCACACCATACTCTGCAAAGGTATTATAGCGATTGCTCATCTCACTCACCGCCCAGTTCAGCGCACCGGCAGCCTTCTTTGGATCCGTCACAACTGGGATAAACAGATGTGGAATCCCATTATAAACACTTAATTCTACTACTTTGGGGTCGATCATGATCAGTTTCACTTCGTCAGGCTTTGCCTTGTACAAAATGCTGATGATCAGGGTATTGATGCACACAGATTTACCTGAACCTGTGGAACCGGCAATTAGAAGATGCGGCATCTTGGCAATATCTGTCACAACAGTCTTTCCCTCAATGTCTTTGCCAGCTGCAAAGGCCAGCTTTGACTTTGCTTGCTGAAATTCCGGGGACTGGATCAGATCCCGAAGCATAACTGCACTATGTTCCTTATTGGGAACCTCAATTCCCACAGCAGCTTTGCCTGGAATAGGAGCCTCTATACGGATATCTGGTGCAGCCAGATTCAGCTTGATATCATCGGAAAGTCCCACGATCTTACTGACCTTCACACCCATCTCAGGCTGAAGCTCATATCTGGTCACAGTAGGGCCACAGCTTACATTGGTCACAGCGGCATTGACACCAAAATTATACAAAATATCCTGAAGCTTCTGTGCTGTCTTTTTCAGATGGGCATCGGAATCTCCCTGTGTTTTGCCATTTCCTCTTTTCAGGAGCTTCAGCGGTGGAAATTTATACTCTTTTTTTACAGCATTTTCCTGAGTATTGATTTCATGCTGAATATTGACAATTCCATTTTGGATCTCCTGTTTGGTTGATTTGGGGTTTCTGGCCGGCTGTCGGGAAGCTTTTTCCTCTGTGTCAGGCTCCTGTGTCTCCCCCTGTGAAGCCGACATCCTTCCTGTTTGTGTCTCAAAGGTATGCGCCATCTCATCTGAAGTTTCTTTTGATGCATTTTCAACTGACGGCTCTGCCAGTTCCTCCTGCTCCTCTTCTTCCGGCTCTGGCTCTGACCGATGTATGGAAAATTTCAGCTGGGTGTCCTCATGAGCAGCTCCTGCATTCACAGACAGGTCATCCCCCGCTGTTAGCCCCTGCAGTTCTGTAAATTCCTGAGCTTCTGCCTTGAGAGAACCATTCTTTTCTTCTTCCTCTCCTGGATATCCTACACCGGATAAATCTGTTCCGTCAAGGAATCCAGCTGAGTTCTCTTCCGGCATCCTTCTTCTTTTTCTAACAGCACCCATCTGTACAGAAGCGGCTTTTTTCTCCAGGACTGTCTTTCTTTTTGGGGAAGCAGATTTCTCCTTGGGAATATCAATTCCCTCCTCTGCCAGTGCTGCTTCTAGTTCTTCCATTCTTCTGGCACGGCGCTCCTGGGCTGCCATCTGTTTTCGCTGGGCTTTCAGTTTCTTTTTCATCTGGCGCTCCGGTGCCCCGTCCTGATATCTCTGGTGGGTTCCCTTAAACAGATCCAGGATATGGTCATACATCTTATAAAGAAAACCCAGAAAAGAATGCTGAGTGATCAGGATCAGGCATACCAGGATCACAAGGACAATGATCACATAAGCTCCCACAGTTCCAAAGGCAGAGATGGTGGAGATGCAGATAGCTCCACCAATCACACCACCGCCTGTGTGGTACTCTGAACTGATCCTGTAATATTCTGATAAAGTCATCCTCTCTGTATATCCTTCTGTAAAAAGCTGGAGAAGTCCGCAGATGATTAAAAAGAGCACTGCTGCAGCTGCTGTCTTTTTGTACGCAAGTACATTATTCTTGTTAGAAATAAGAAAAGCAGCCCCGATAAATAATGCAATGGGAAATACATATGCCATCAGACCCATGATTCCCATCAGAACCCTGCTGATGGTACTGCCCACAGTTCCCCCAAGTCCCATGCAGCTTACCATCAGAATAATGGCACCTGCCATCAGGATCAAAAGAATAATCTCAGTCTGAAAGCCGCTGGATATAGACTGCTTGACTGCAGTCTGTTTTCCTTTTGTTTTTTTCCCTAAGGTACTTTTGGTGCCGGATTTCTTTTTCGCAGAACTGTTTTTTGATTTATTTGTTGTTGGCTTTTTCGGCGTATTTGACGCTGGCATGAAAACTTCCCCCTCTGTCAGGCAAAATTACTGATAAGCGCTATTGCCCCTGCCAGGAAGCAATAAAACGCAAAATAGCGCAGTTTTCCACGCTGAAGATTACGCAGCAGGAATTGGATAGTAAAATATCCTACCACTCCTGCAATGATCATTCCGAATATGTAGGTAAATCCAAGTGATACGGACATCTGTGGACCTGCAAATTCCCCCAGTTCAAGGACAAGAGAACCTAAAATAGCCGGAATACTGATCAGATATGAATATTTTATCGCAAATTTGCGGCTGAAGCCACAAAGCAATCCTGCACAGATCGTCATGCCACACCGGGAAATTCCGGGGAAAACGGAAATGCCCTGACAGATTCCGATCCACATGGCATTATCATATGTGACATCCTTGGGCGTTTTATTTCCACCAATATTGCTAAGATCTGTCACCAGAAGAAAAACCCCTGTAATCATAATACATGCGCCCGGCAGCAATGGAGACATGGCTGCCAGAGTCACCAAACGTCTGCAGATGTATCCCAGCATAGCTGTGGGAATAAAAGATACCAGCATAACAGCTGTAAATTTTCGGTATGTGCCATGAACGACTCTGGCATAATGCAGGTTGTCCCCGGTTCTTCGATTGTGAAAATAAATATTGGCATTCCCGATGAGATCCAGAGCCATTCCCAAAAGTTCTTCCAGAATCCTGCGGATATCCTCCCGAAAGACAAAAAGCACCGCAAACAAGGTGCCAACATGAAGAAGCACTTCAAACAAGACAGCAGTGTCCCTGGTAATGTCCATAGCATTCTCAATGGCTGCCATATGTCCGAAGCTGCTTACAGGAAGAAACTCTGTAATTCCCTGTACAATGCCTAACAAAATTGCCTGTAAAACTGACATAATCCTAATTCCTTTTCTTTATGTTTCTGCAATTATAACATAAAACTTTTCAGGATACAACTTTAATCGAACAACAGTTTTAGCATTGCTTATCTGATATGGGATAATCTCCTTCCGGAATTAAGTTACGGTTACAGCGCAGAATGTCAACAGCATCTGATTTTCATAAAATCTAATAAGGGCAGACACCAAAAACCAAGGTCTTTGATATCTGCCCTTTCTCATTTAGAATGAACTATATGAAGATATATTAATTAGAACGGATTGCTTGAAGCCGGAGCTTTTATTGATGTAATCAGATCCATCCATTTATACATATACCAGTTTCCGTCTTTGGATGATTTATAAACATCAATCCATTTACCACTGTCAAAAGCCTTGCAAAAGATAAAGGCTCTATACTGATCAGGAGATGGGATAGATGGGTTTGCCGGAATATATACCTGATTTTCATCCACTACAGAATCCTGAGTTAATGTAATTGAATAAGGCTTTGACGGTGAGTAGTTATTCGCCGGAGCTGCGCCATTTAAGAAAGCATTTCCAAGATAGCGATACTGATTGCCTTTCTTCATCTGGTCTGTTAACCTCTGCTTCTCATAAACTGACAACTGCTTATTGCACAAATATCCGATCATTTCTTCGCAATCTGTGTGGTTTTCCGGTTTCCAGGTTCGAAGTGACATAATATAAAGGGCAAGCACCTTATATCTTCCATCATCACCGCTGATATTATACTGCTTCAGTTCTTCCACATTTGTGGGAATTGTACTGAACGTATAAGTGTAAGTATTTAGAGGAACATCAATCACTATTGGTGTCCCTGCTTCATTCTTCACTGACCTTTTCCCTTTTATAACTCCTTTTGAAAGAGCCGGTTCTGTCTGAGGCTTCGTTTCCATGGTAACTGTAACTGTACATACAAGAAGATTTCCTACATCTACTTTGATTTCTGCTGTTCCCACATTAATCGCATGTACTTTTCCCTGGCTGTCCACCTCTGCCACATTCTTGTTAGAACTGGTCCATACCGGTAAATGCTTAGGATTTTGTACACTAAGCTGATAATATTCACCTTTACGCATACTTATAGATGTTGCACTGAGTACTGGTGTTTTTGACGGAGTCACTGCCGGCGGAGTTGGGGTTGCAGGTGCCGGCTTTGCAGGTGCTGGCTTTGCAGATGTTTTCTTACGATTGACAATAACCTTACACTTATATGTTTTTTTACCCACCTTAGCTTTAATATATGCGGTTCCTTTTTTCTTTGCTGTAACAACGCCCTTCTTATTAACAGTTGCTACTGATTTCTTGGTTGAAGTCCATTTTACTTTCTTCTTTGTACCTTTTACCCTTAACCGATATTTCTTGCCCTGGGTCAAAGTAAGTTTTGTTTTATTCAGTTTGATCTTCGCCGCACTTACAGATGTAGTGTCCACTGCCAGACACATTACTACAAGTAAGAATGCAGTAAGCAGTATTCCGGCTTTTTTAAATGATTTTTTACTATTTTTCATAAGCATTTTCTCCTTTCCTGATGAGCAATACTGTCCTTCTTATTTCTATTATGCATAATTGATTCTGATTTGCACTAGCATTTCTGCCAGTAATCGTAAAATTTTCTAAAGTAAAAAATCCCCCATCTGCTCTCTTTCGAAAACAAATGGGGGAATCCCTCAAGGCATCTGCCTTTTATTTTGCATATTTGCTTTTGATGTACTCATCGATACCACGGGCACCAGCTTTACCAGCTCCCATAGCAAGGATAACAGTTGCAGCGCCTGTTACGGCATCTCCACCTGCATATACCCCCTCTTTGGAGGTTTTTCCAAACTCTTCGTCAGCGATGATGCATTTTCTCTTGTTTACATCAAGGCCGATAGTTGTGGAAGAGATCAGTGGGTTCGGGCTTGTACCAAGGGACATGATAACAGTATCAACGTCGATGGTAAACTCAGAACCAGGAATCTCAACAGGACGTCTTCTTCCGGAAGCATCCGGCTCGCCAAGCTCCATACGGATACATTTGATACCGGTTACCCAGTCTTTGTCATCGGTAAGGATCTCAACAGGATTGCAGAGAAGATCAAACTGTACGCCCTCTTCTTTTGCGTGATGAACTTCCTCTTTACGTGCAGGAAGCTCTGCCTCGGAACGACGATAGATAATATGTACCTCTGCACCAAGACGAAGCGCGGTTCTTGCTGCGTCCATAGCAACGTTACCACCACCTACAACAGCAACTTTCTTGCCATGTGCGATCGGGGTATCATAATCCTCGCGGAATGCTTTCATAAGGTTGTTACGTGTCAGGTACTCGTTTGCGGAGAATACGCCGTTTGCCTGCTCACCTGGGATTCCCATAAACATAGGAAGTCCGGCACCGGAACCGATAAATACAGCCTCGAATCCCTCATCTTTGAGAAGTTCGTCGATTGTTACGGATTTACCAATGATAACGTTGGTCTCGATCTTAACACCCAGAGATTTTACATTCTCAACCTCTGCAGCAACTACTTTATCTTTTGGAAGACGGAATTCCGGAATACCGTAAACAAGAACACCGCCTGCTTTGTGAAGAGCCTCGAAGATTGTTACATCGTAACCCATCTTTGCAAGGTCTCCTGCACAGGTAAGTCCGGAAGGACCGGAACCGATCACAGCTACCTTGTGTCCGTTCTTCTGTGCTGCAGGAACTGGCTTGATGCCGTTCTCCTTCGCCCAGTCAGCAACGAAACGCTCCAGCTTACCGATGGAAACAGCCTCGCCCTTCATTCCACGGATACATTTACCCTCACACTGTGTCTCCTGAGGACATACACGTCCGCAGACAGCCGGAAGGGCACTGGACTCACTGATGATCTGATAAGCTTTCTCGAAGTTTCCTTCTTTTACTTCATGGACGAATCCTGGGATATTAATAGATACCGGGCATCCTTCCATACATTTTGCTTTCTTACAGCCAAGGCAGCGGTTAGCTTCTTCCATTGCCTCTTCTTTATTATAACCAAGGCAAACCTCTTCAAAGTTAGTAGCACGTACCTCAGGAGCCTGCTCTCTAACTGGTACTTTCTTTAATACATCTGCCATTATTTGTCACCTCCACAATGTCCGCATCCGCCGTGATCTGTTCTGAGTTGGGCAAATCTATTTTAATAGATAAATCAAACCTTCTAATAAGTGCTTCATCAATCATTTGTAATTGATTGGTTGCTGCTATGATTATGGTGTCTTGGCTTACAAAATCAAACAGTTGTAATATTGTATTTACAACTCTTTTCATTTCGCCATGGTCTTGATCATAATCTCTTATTTTCCCTAAACTATCAAATTCATCAAGCAGAACAATTGCTTTTTCTTTATCAGCACTCTTAAATATTTGGGTGAGATTTTTACTAGTTTCTCCTAGTTTAGATGAAATGATTGTACCCAAATTGACTATAATCAGAGGACGGTTCAATTCGCCAGCTAAAACATAAGCACTAAGAGTCTTTCCACACCCAGATGGACCATGTAGCAATATTTTATTGGATACTGGAATATCCATTTGCGCAAGAGCGTCAGCTTGTTTCCTTTCCTTAATAAAATATTCTAACTCTTCGCGAACATTTTGAGTGCAAACCAAATCCTTCATTGTAAAAGAAGACATCACAGTTTGCAAAATATACTCTTCAGCCCTACATTCAAATTCTTTGTTCAACCTGTACTCTCTGAGCTTACCCAAAGAGTTCTCTCTCTCAGAATTTTTAATAATAGAGAGCATTTCTGTTGCGAATTTACCCCTATTGTTTTCTTGTGAGTATTCTACAAACTGATATAACAAATCCAGCAAACGAGCATTATCGTTCGCCAAGGCTAATTTAGCCATTTGTTTGATATAATCAGCTTGTTTCATATAAAGGAAATTTCTTTTAATTTGCAAATATAGCCCTTTTAGACCGAAAAACCAAGATAAACAAAGGATTTTATTTCATAATAGAGGGGGATTGTATTCCTGTTAGCCAAACAAGTGGCATCAAAACAGTAATAGAACTTTCTTGCAGTGAAAAGAAAAATAAAGCCGTTGGCTGAAGCAAAGCCGTCTGGAAAAACAGTTTAGTTTACGTGGGTTAGCTTTATATATGCGCTAACCTAAAGTAAAGTCTTTATATCTATCGAAAAATGCAGTTGTATTGCCACAAGAAAAACGGGAAGAGCCACATTTCGACTTCTTCCCGCTATGCACCGGATGATAGGTACTGAACCTTGGAGAATCATCTTTTTTCTTTTCACTGCAAAATCACAGAATGTTTTCGTCAATCTCAATGACATGCCTTCCGGTCGTAGTGCGTAGGTTCTTCCGCACTGTATCGAATGTCGTATTGCTGAACCATTCATTAAAGGTGGCTATAACAAATCTGGCAGCAAGGTCGCCACTGATATTGTACTGGAAAGCGATGTTCCAGGCAAAATTTTTGAGTGCAATCTGCGTAACGTTCATCCGCCTTTTGATGTGCACCTCTGTTCGATTCAATACCTGCTGATTGGTCACAAAGTAGCGTACACACTCACAGATCTGGAAGATTTCTGTTTCATCGAAGTCCAGACGCTTAAACGTATCACGGGTGTATTTAAGGATTGCTGCCAGTTTCAGGTCATTCTCTTTTTCCTTTTGGAGCAAGTAGGATTGTTGCTCCAATTGAAATTCGTGGTGGAACAGTTCCATGCGTTTCTTTTGTACTTCAGCTTTACCCAATGGATGTTCGGACTGCTCGCTTTTTGTAGAAAGGTTGGCTACACTTTCTTTAGAAGTTGCATGTCGATGAATCCAAGAAGTTCCTTTGCGATAGAAAACCTTCAATAGGATAAAGACTACAAGTAGGGTAATCGGTATGATGTATGTCATCATGCCCAGCACTTCTCTCAGCAACAAAGTTAGCATGGAGGTTGTAAGTACATTTACTGTCATTAATTGTAGCAAAAAAGCTGTTTATC
>OLOW01001770.1_pt1 | contig 15011 bp, 9 predicted proteins | sample 1672801 | NCBI WGS metagenome assembly OLOW01 (sample SAMEA3136725, study PRJEB25190) | human gut metagenome | biome: human gut; feature: human-associated habitat; material: faeces | place: Austria | collected 2013 | reverse complement strand
CCGTTGCGCCTGCGCAATGGTGGTGGGTTAGCAGCCCTTTGGGCTGCGTTTCCTTTCAGAAGCATTTGCCCCGGCAGATGGTCTCCTTCGGCGTGAGGCGTGAGGCGAAAGGCGGAAAAGCCACTGGCCGCTTTTCACTTTGCCTCTTCTCTCAGTACCCTGAAATACCTTCCTAGATGCCGGAGAAACCGGTCCTTCTCCACCACTGCCACGATTTTCCCGTCCCGGATCAGCCGCAGCTCGTTTTCCCGGGCATTCAGCAGGCAGCTGCCCCAGCGGCAGCACAGCGGCCCGTCGGCCGTTTCTTCCAGTTCGTCCCCGGTGAGACGGCGGAGTTCCATGTAAAGCCGGTATTCCTCTTCTGACCGGATCAGCAGGTCCGGCATTTCCCAGCTGTGGAGCAGCAGGAACAGATTGGTCAGGATCTGTACCCTGGGTCCCTGTTCCCGCACCATGATCGACTGCTCCAGTTCCTTCCACTCCTTCACCTTGAACCGGTAATACATTTCATCAGAGTCTTTGGGAATCTCCCGGATTTCCCTGCGCTTCATCCGTTCCGTCCGGACCACTTCCCCATAATACCGGATCCCCGCCCGGCTCCCGAACAGCCGCTTCGACTGGTACAGCGCCACATAATGGATGGGCAGATGCCCTTCCTGGAGCCTGGAGACCGGAATATGATAGAATCTTCCCTTCAGACAGGCATCCAGCTGCCCCGCATCCTTCAGGGACCCCGCCAGCACATCCCGGCGTTCCCAGTCCACTTTCGCAAGCATCTCTTCGATGCCAGAAGGCAGCACCGTTTCCTCCAGGGCCGTTTCCGCCGAATCATCGATCAGTTCGTCCAGTTTTTTCTCCACCATTTCTGTGGCAGAAGGCAGGAACGGCAGTCCGCCGATGTTGACCTTCTCAATGCTTCGATAGAACCTGTGTCCCCGGTACTCCTTTTCATTTCCATAAGGGAACAGTACATAGGCCCCGAACATAGTCCGCCGGAACACCTCTTCCCCTGCCTCACAGACAATAGCATCCCGGTACCGGTGCATGGTGTTGATGTCTTCCTCTTTTGGGCCCGGCGTATGGCTGATTGCATTATAATAGGGACTGCCGGGCAAAGCCGGGTCTATTTTGTATTTGGCATCGAACACATACCGGCAGGTCATCCTGCCCCGGTCCGGGCTTCTCTTGACCAGTGTCAGCACATTGTCCGGTTTCTGGGGCACCGTGGGCAGGTCGTTCCGCCCCGGATTGTACCGGAGAGCAATGGATTCACCGGTCCGCGGATCCAGATAATCCACCCGTGAACCCCGCCCCTTTACCAGCGTCACGAACAGCCGGCTCCCTTCCGTCCGGATAATATCCTGGGACACCAGCTGATATTTGTCCTTCAGCAGCCGGTTCAGTTTGATGAAGCACCAGTACTCATACAGCTGGGCCAGATCCTTTACGGACATCCGGAACACATCCCCTGTCACGTCCAGGCCCCGTTCCAGCATCAGATAATACCGGTACAGCTCCCGGTATCCCGGAGCCATGGAAAACACCAGGGACATCCCAGTTCCGCCAGAACCTTCCTCCAAATTGCCCAGGAATGATCCCTGGAGTCTCCGTTCCAGCTGACCGATCATGGAATCCACCCGGGCCGTCACGGCGTCCTCTCCGTTCCGTTCCAGGACCATCACCCGTTCCCGGAAACTCCGCAGACGCCGGATGGTGGAATCCACCATGGCCCGGGTCAGCCGGTTTTCCCGGGTATCGCAGGTGCTTTGTTTCTCCAGGTTCAGCACCTTCCGGGCCAGGATCATGTCCCCCTGCCGTCGCACCTGTTCCGGATGCCGTTCCAGCCACCGCAGGGTCTTCCTGTCCGTCCGGCCCGCTCTGTATCCTGGCACCATCCGGTGGATGGTCTGCAGTTCATGGTGGGGCTGCCGGAGGATCAGGTCCAGGGCCCGCAAATAACCGGTGAAAATCGTGACGATCACTCCGTAGAATTCCACGGCGCTGCCGGTCCGCTTCCCCTTCTGTCCCCAGCCCGTATACGTCCTTTTTAGAAAATCGAAAATCAGGCTGTACAGCTCATCCGTCACAATGGCCAGATAATCCTTCCGGTAGCTGATTTTTTCCGGGAACACCTCCAGCGTGAACCGCAGATGCTCTTCCCCGCCCACACAGATGACAAAATCCGAATACCCGATGTCACTGCCGAAATTCACCACCCCCGTCAGGAGCCGGCCGCTGCTGCCCACCGGAGTGACCGCATCCCGGATCACCGGGCTGGCATGACGGAACGTGACTTTCCCCGCATTCCGGCCTTCAATGATCAGTTCGTAAGGCGTCTGTTCATAGAATACCGGTTTCACCGCCATCTTCCCCAGTACCGGTTCCTTTTTCTCCCCCAGGAACCGCACCGTTTCCGGCATTTCCCTGCAGGAAACGGAAAATCTGGCAGTTTTCTCTTCCGTGCCCAAGACCGCCGCCCTGGGATACAGCGCCCTGCCTTTCATGGTGACGCTCACCCGGGACGTCTGGATAAAGATCAGTTCCTCACTGCCAGTATGATGTGAACCCATCTTCCTCATATCTCCTCATCATGGATGCCAGTTTGGCCGCACTCCTGGGAAAACGGACCTGTTCCCCCTCCTCCTGGAGCAGCCGGAACATCTTCCGGTTGATTTCCCCGGAATCCGTCCGCAGCCCTTCATACTCTCCGGCACAGAACTGGAACAATTCACTGATCATATCCCGCACCGCCCCGTTGCTGCCCTGGATCCGGGGCAGGATCTTCTGGAGGATTTCCCGGTCCATGGCCTCCTGTTCCTCCATCAACCCGTATTTCCGGCTGTACAGCAGATAGAAAATAACCTCGTCCCGTACCCGGTATCCCACCTGGGCATTGGCTTTTTTCAGGAGGTCATTGCACTGGTACAGCACCCCGCACCACTTCCGGATGCTCTCCCCATCCTCCGTTTCCAGGCACTGGCGCAGATTCAGCCAGTCCGCCCGGAAAAATCCGTTGGACAGTTCCAGAGGCATCTCCACCCCGGTTTCCGTCCTTTCTTCCGGCGGCATCAGGTCCACAAACGAGAATTCAATGGTGTTGGCCCGGTCCAGCACCTTCCGGCTGAAAGGGAAGGTAGTCTCATCCATGTTCACCGTCCCCACCACATAGAGATTTTCCGGTAGAGGCAGTTCTGCCCGGCCTTCCACCCGGATGGGATCCGTGATAATATGGCCGTCCCGCATCTCCCGAGTTTCCACCACCGACAGGTAATCACTGAGATAATACTCCACACGGGCCAGGTTCATCTCATCCAGGCAAAGGAAATAAGGATGCTCCAGATCCCCGGCTGCCCGATCCAGGAAATCCGTCACCGCCCCCGGAACGAAACTCCCGTTCAGATCCACATGGCCAAACAGATCCGAAGAATCCGACCAGTCCGGACGCACCGCCACCTGCCGATACCGTCCGTTGGCCGCCGTGGCACCGGCCGCTTCCGCAAAAAGCCGTACCAGCCGGGTCTTCCCGGTCCCTGAAGTCCCCGCCAGGATCACAAAAGGCTTGGTTTTCAAGCAAAGGTAAAAATTCTCGATCAGGCCCTCTTCGTAGGAGAAACCCTTTTGGGCAATGAAGGATTGAATGTGCTGGAGGGCGGCTGAGGGGGATGGCGCATTGCTGTTTCCTTCCAATTTTTCATTTCCGTTCTCCATAGTCATCTCAAGATTCAGATGGTATTTTTCCTCCAGTTTGTATACATCATCAGCCAGTTCTGTCCGATTGACATGGGCAGCGAATTTCAATACACTCCGGCAGGCAGTTATCCCCGCAGCCGCCCCATCTTCCCGGATAATCTGTTCCGCATAATACAGAAGAAGATCTGAATTAGAATTCCATGTTAGAAATCCCCCTTTCCGCATTTCTTCATACCATCTCATATAGTGTTTGGCTGAAGAAACAGCAACTTCCGGGCGTTCCTTATGTACTTTTTCAGCGGCTTCTTTTAAAGGGATGCCTCTCTGATGCACTTTCTTTCCAAAATCATACAACACCCTGATGGTATCTTCCGTCATTTTCCCCATACTTCAGGCCTCTCTGTTCCCAGAATAATGAATATTTTCTTCATTATAGCAGCTTTCCAAAAATGATCAAAACAGAAAAGGTCCGACTTGACTCAAGTCGGACCTTAAAAAGATATTCAATTAACCAGAAAACAGATTTTCTTCCAACCCGTTTTCTTTGCTTTCTTCCATATCTTTCTGATATCCATCGGGATCTTTAAAGCAGGATTTCATGGCCCTCGCTATACTGTAAGCAAGATATACCGGGACAGCATTGCCTATCTGCTTGTAAGCCTGTGTTTGAGATCCTCTAGCACTGTTCCCTTCAAAATAAAAATTGTCAGGAAAAGTCTGGATTCTTGCCGCTTCTCTGGGAGTAATGGAACGGTTCTGATGAATATCCGGATGAATATAGTAATGGCCATCTTTTGAAAGGTGAGCCACTACCGTATGAGAAAAAGGCAAATCTCCCGCAACAACTTTAAATCTGTCCAAAAATGCGGTAATATTTTTATGAGACTGCAGATCTGTTGGCAGTTCACTGTAACTGAGCCGGTCATGTGCTTCATTCCATTTTTGAACGGCAATCCGGTAAATTTTCAAATCTTGCTCATTGTTGGGACGAGAATAATGTTCGGTAACCGGTTCTGTTTGATATTCCTTGATTTTAACTTTAAAAAGATATGAACTGGCATGATCCTTTGTTGCCACCGGACCGGAGATACCCTCCCCAGAATGGATAAAAGGCAAATCATCAAGAATGTCATGGACTCTGTACGCACTGGTATCCGTTTTGGGTATCAGTGGATAAAAACCACGCTTACCATTCAGCTTGCCAATCAGGATAATACGTCTCCGGTTTTGCAATACACCATAGTCATGAGCGTTGAGAATTCGATACTCTGTCGTATATCCATAATCTTTGAACAACTGACGCATTTTATCGAAGTACCGTTCTCCGCTCTTTTCTCTGGCAGACAGCAGACCGACTACGTTCTCAAATACAAAATATTTCGGTTGGAATTCTCTTAAAAACTCTGCATAAAGTTTGTAAAGATAATTTCTGGCATCCCCTACCATGTGATTTTTTTCCCGTGCTCTGCCGGCAAGAGAATAAGCCTGACATGGCGGCCCACCAATAATCAGGTCCAGTTTGTTTTCCTGGAGACGATTACGGACGACAGAAAAAATTTCCTGAATATTATCTTTGGAGATTGTATATTCCAGTACCGAATTCAATTCTTCAGCAGGAATCTTTCCATAAAAATCTCTACGGGAGATTTCCCCTTTCAGATATGAATCATACACAGACAGCATATCATGATCTTTCAGCCAATAATATGCAACCCTGGTTCTTAGAGTATTGCATGCGGCCTGGTCCATTTCCACATGAGCGACCGGATCAAATCCTGCCATTTTAAAGCCTTCGGACAATCCGCCAGCACCAGCAAAAAGGTCCAGATATCTGGTCATTGCAATACCCTCCTTTCCATCATGTTTAAGAAATAATTATAACAATAAAAATCCGTTCGGTAAAGGACAATTTATGTTCATAAAGTCCTGTTCTATCAGAGGAGTTATACGTATGGACAAGATTTCAAAGCAAAAAAGAAGCGAAAACATGTCCAAAATAAAATCTCGTGATACATCCATAGAGATCAAAGTCCGCAAATATCTTTTCTCTCTGGGATTCAGATACAGAAAAAACGTAAAATCTCTCCCAGGAAAACCAGACATCGTTCTCCCAAAATACAAAACCGTCATTTTCATCAACGGATGTTTTTGGCACCGTCATCCAGACTGTAAATACGCCGCCACGCCTTCCACTCACCAGGACTTTTGGCAAAAAAAGTTTATGGCAAACGTGCAAAATGATACTAAACACCATCAACAACTTGAAGACTCAGGATGGCATGTCATTGTATTGTGGGAGTGCGAAATCAAACACAACTTTTTAAATCTCATGGCTCGCCTTGTAAAAGAACTTCACTCTCAGCTTTTCATCAATCCGGATAACTTTCATCTCTAGCCTTTTGCAGAATTTCCATAAGGCAGACGCACTGTCTGTCAGAAGGAATTTTCCCTTTTTTCATACCTTGTACACAGGTTGTCAGTATAGAATTTTCCTTTGGTGACAGTATGGGATTCGTTCGTGTCCAAGCAATTACCTTTTCCCATTTGTCAACTCCGTATTGAACTGCGGCAATCATAGCATTCGCTTTGTTGATTTCCTTTTGTTCCTTTTTGGCTTCCTGTTTATCCTGCTTTACAATTTCAATGTCAATCAGTTCCTCTACAAATCCCGCATGAAGCGCCAGTGACATTTTTTTCATTTTCCCCCAGCACTCAGCTCTTTTGGCCCACTCCGTCACATTCTGTACACCGCGGTCAGGAGACGTGAGAAATTCATACGTTACTTTAGCCAATCTGCTCAGCTGTTTTTCTGTTTCCGGAGATACTTCCTGTTTCTGCCATATTTTCTTCAGATCCAATTCTTTACTGGGATACTGTTGGTGAATCAGCCAGAAAAGCCAAGACAGGGCATATGTATTTACCTGTGCCTTGTACCCTCCATCATACCAAGAGGATCTCTTTACAATGCCGTCTACAGCCTGAAAAAGAATATCCACTGCAACAACATTTTTGTAGAACTGTTCATTGAACTGGTCCTTGTCTTTATCCCACTGTTCAGAAGCCCATCCTGCAAATTTAATGAAATTTTTCTGTGCCCCCGCAGAAACAGAATCCGGTTTCATGCTGTAGATGTTGTAAAACTTTGCCATATCAGTTTTGGTTATTACCTGCTTTTTGGGATTTTCCTTTTCGAACCTTTTTTTCTGCACAGGTGTCATTCTGGCAGTTTCCTGTCTGTACTGGCCGCGGGCCCGTTCATAATACCAGTGTGTACCATACTGATTCCCATTTACAGCCGGAGCAAGCAGTTTTCTGGAAATCTGTTCCATCTGAATATGAAAAGGTGAATTGGAGAAGAAATCCGCTTCACTGACCTTGTTCTGACTGTTGGCATATCTGGCAATATCGGGAATCAGCCTGGCGGCGGTTTCCGGTTCCACAACAGAAAGTTTCATGGGAACATATATGTCTTTCAAGCCATTTGCCCGATCCTTATCTTTGACAAGCGCATTGGCCAGAGAGGCCGTAGTCTGCCCGCCGTTCACAATCTGCAAATCCCGAATATCCGTCAATATCAACCCGTGTGATGTCATTTTTGTTTTGACATCAGAAGCGGTTGCTGCAATTCCGTTGTTGTAGGCGAAAAATTTCTGTGGGTCATTCAGAATGGTGTTTCTGATCTGCTTGTTTATTTTACCCTTTGTTGACAGGAAGGAACGCACATTCCCCTCCAGAAGTCTGCCCCCATATTCATTGTACAAGTCTGCAAGGATTTTCCCTGGAATATTGCAGAGAAAAGCGGTATATTCACTGCTTTGACCAGCTTTCAGGCAGGGAATTCCTTCTGCCCCAAGATCAGCCAGATGAATCTCCACCTCTTCTCGCCCACTTTTGGATTTTGCCAGTTCATAGAGACGTTTCAAGTCCCAAATTGTATATTCACATTCTTTTCCACATAGAATATTGTTCTCAAATTTGCGAACCCGGGCACTCATAATTCGGTTGGAAATTATATACATCCTGTATTTGTCCACATTCTTGAACCGATTGGAAATATCGTAGGCCAGATCATACCCTTGGTTACTGGGTTCACCCTTTTCCAGAATAAAACCGTTCATGGAATTGAGTATAAAATTCTGTTCCCTTTTGAATAGATTCACTGCTTCCGTATTGGTTAGGCGGTCTATTTCATCACTTTCAACAAAGTCACAGATAAACAATGCCAAACAGTTTTCCAAATTGTCATAGTAATACCCGTCAATCTGAATTTTGGAATTTCTGCTCCCCACACTTTCAAACTGCAACGGAATAAATTCCAGAAACTCCTCCGCATCTATCAGACTTTCTGTAATCTGTGTAATGAATTCTTCACGGGGCATATTGCCATTCTGCTCAGCCAACAAATGAATTTCAGACATTAGATTGTTCTTGTATGTTTCTATTTCATTAGTCATTGGAATTCCCTCTATTCCTTAAAATCATCCAGCAGCGACAGCAACAGTCGATATTTTGCTTCTGAAACGGCTGCCGGAAGCCGGTTCCTTCTGAGTGCCGGGAATTGCCCGTCCACCCTGTAACTCCACCTGTCATAAAACACAAATTTAAACTGATCATAATAGGAGACCGGAACATATCCCAATGAAACAAGATTTCCACGCATGGTTCTTCTGGTCTGGGGATGTTCTTTCATCAGTTCATCCAACTGCTCAAATGCCTCGTTCAGCGTTATGCCAACGGAACTGGTGAGAGTTGTGGTCTCTGCAGTCTGTACAACCAGATGCCCTTGTATGGGATTGCCCAACTGTTCAATGGAGGAAATCGCCACATCCACACTGCCTGGAGACACTGTTTTTATTTCATACCAGGTATTTTCAAAGGCAAAATCCTGATTTTTCTTCAGGGGACCCTGCCAGGATAACACCGCTTTTTCTGCACCACAGGCAGGAACAAGGACATCCAAACAAAACTTCATTTCTCCCAAAAGTCCTTTGATGGCAGATAAACTCAAGTAGTCCGACTTGCCCGCAGACAACAGATGTCTCCACTCCAGATAACGATTTTCCACAAACTGAACACCGACCTGCCCACATTCGATGTCTCTCGAACTTTCTACAATATCTTCACAAAAACAGACGAAGATATTCATCAGTTCCGCTTGTTTCAAGTTGAATGAAATTGTCCACATCCGGTCTCTTTCTCTCCAACCTGTCTCTACTGTAATACTGTTTGTGGAAGGAAGTGTCTCCACTTTACAGGCAGTCTGGAGAAGAAGAGAGGCATTTCCTTCACTGTTCCTGCCATAAAAGAAGTTCAGCTTATGCTGTGCATCCACCCGGCTGTACTTGCCACGGCCAAATTTTTCAAAAACATCACCCGTATATTTCATTCACGTATTCTTTCAACCCTCAGTTGCCACTTTCATCTTCATCTTCATCGAAGTCATTGTCGTCTGCATCCATTCCAAACATTTCTTTCTGCATAACAGCATTCATCTTATAAGTATGTAGAATGGGCTTTTCATCAGTTAATGGAATGCCAATGGCAAGTCCTATCAATGGTTTACTGGAGTCATGATAAAGATCCAGAATCTCTTGGGTGTCCTTATCCGGCTTTTCTTTCCCAGGTTTGAGAACAACAGGATAAACAATCAGCAACGGATTTCGCTCTATCCCCGCACGGAAATAACTTGTCCCACTCAGACTTTTTTCATTGCTGAATTTTTTTCTGACTTCATCCACTTGGTCCGATGTCAGTCCTGCTGCGGACATGTTTTGTGAACCCAACCGGGAATTCTTGCCAGAAATCTGCAAAGCACGAATGGCTCTGTTGTATCTGAAAATTCTCTTGACAGGCTGAATGGTCATTCCAGCCATTTGAGTCTCACTTGCCTGTCCTTTGGCGATTGCCACATCCCATTCGATAAATTTTTTCTGCTCAGGGAACAGAGCTCTCTCAACATCTTCATTTCTGAATGTTCTGTTGGCATTATGGCAATGATACTCTTGCAGGAACTGCTGTATAAATTCCCAATGCACATTTTTAAATTGCAGGACACCTTTCAGTTCCAGATTTGCATCTTGCGTCGGATGGTAATTCAACTTTAAATTTTCGAGGAATTTTTCGGTGGCTTTCAGGTTGGTCTGATTGTCAGTCTTTCCGCTTGGCAAATAAGCTGTTTCAATGACTGTCCCACTCAGATTGATTGCTTGAACATAGGTTTTTGCCGTTTTCATCTTGTTTCGTGCTGTTACCAGCAGAGCACCTCTATCCTGGCGCACACATAATCCAAATTCTCTAGGTGTACGGTTCTGATCGCGCATCATCTGAATCTTTTCCTTCAATTCATCCGTAGCTTCGGTGATCTGCCTATACCAGTCAACTGCCGTATCCGGCATCCAAATCTGGAACAAGTCATCATAGCCATTGCGATATCCAAACCATCTTCCCATCTGCATAAGAGTATCGTACATCTTGGAATTGCGGTGGAAATAACTAACGCATAGGCCTTCCAGTGTAAGGCCACGGGAAAGGCTTAATCCCCCAACAGCGATCAGGCGCAAACCGCTATCCGCATATTGATCATAATTGAGGATACGAACTGCATTGCCCCCGTTGACCGAAGCGACTTTAATGGGCATTACAGCGTTTTTCAGATTTTTTTGGACTTCATCCCAAGTAATTGGAGTCTTTCCGTCTGAACCGGGACAGCCACTGAAGCAGTCTTCAAATACCTTTTTCAAATTTTGAAATTCGGGATACTGAAGGGCCTTTTCCCCACATAAATAGTAGTTCTGTATGGCATCCTGATATTCCTTGACCAGACTGGACACCTGTCTTCTAACCCTATCCTGAACGGCTATAAACCGGGAAAGGTTAATCATCATGGTCCTGTGAGCTTTTTTATTTTCCCTTAAATCACGGATAACGTTTATCAGCATAAAAGAACAGATTGCCACTTCCAAACTTACCGGAATCTGAGGATTGGGGAAAAAGTCTTTTTTGTGTTTCATAGGAACATAATCTTCACAATCATCATTGTTGTGAAGCACATTCTGATACTTTCCCTCACTGGAAAAAACAGCATCGGGACCAATGTAATTGGAAGGCGATGGCAGACAGTAGATAAAATCTTTGGGAAACAGATCTTCATTGAACATATCATCGTCCGTTTCCGGATCAATGAAAATATTGGCGTATGGCGTTGCCGTAAAGCCCAGATAATTGGACTTGGAAAACTTGTTCAACAGTTCGCGGATGGCCTTGTTGATAGCAGTAGGGTCCGTATCTGCGTTATGCGTATTGATGGAAGCATTGTCTGCTTCATCATCGATGAGAAGCATGGGTACATTGATTATTCCGGCATCCGCGACTTCAAGCCACTGGCTTAAATTTTGAAGAACTGGCCTGTTTTTCTTCATGACAAAAATAATGGGTACACTGATTTTATCCAGATGCGGAATCAGACTGGAAGCGGTCTTCTGCTTAAAATCAGAAGATTTGCTGGTCACGGACCAAGCCAAAGAGCTTTTGTCGTATTTTCCAACACCTACTTTTCCTTCTGCTCCTTTTTGATGTTTGAGGAACGCATCGCTGTCGGTTCCGGTAAATCCCAAATCCACTCTTTCCTGAGTCTGTGCACGTAGCTTTTCCATGACGCCGGTAAGAAGGATAATAACCTTGTATCCGGCATCAGCTGCTTTATTAATCAGAGCAATATAGTTGGACGTTTTACCGGATTGAACTTCACCAATGCATAAACCCCGTCGGTTGAACCCTTCTTCCTGTCCTGGATTTCCCAAAAGGTCCATAATGGCATCCGTGGCATCATCCATTTCATTTAGAACAGCGTTATTCCATCCCTGTTGTCTCAAATAAAGTTTGTACCGGTTCCAGAATTTGGGTTCTATATTGCCTTTGGCACTATTGTACCATGGCAAATGACTTTTTTCAGTTATCAGTACACCCTTATCTATACTGATTTGAATTTTACTCTGTACATCTCTCAGCACTTCCTGTTTCTGTTCTTCCGTAATGGGATTGATTTGAGCAAATACATTAATCAGATACATAATATCTTCTGACTCAACTTTTTCTTTTCCATCCAGTTGTTGTATAACAAAACTTGAAACCAGCTCTTGTTTTTCATTCATTTGCATACGCCTCTTTGATTCTGATAATTACATCTGGGTAATTGGAAAAAGGTTCCATTATTTTCATTGACTCGATGAACTGCTCTACATTTCCATGGATTTGCAGTAATTGCTGAACTGTGTTGTCAGCCAATTGAAACGCCTTTTCTTTTTCACTGCTTCCCTTTTTCTCAAGATCCATTTCATTTTGAGCCGCTCTGCAGTAAACATCACCATAAGGAAATGATTCTTCGACAAGATTCAAATAGGATTCCAGCAGATTGATCTGATCCTCATCCATTGAATCCTCCAGATTTTTCAATATGGGCATGTTTCTGTTGATTTTATACTCATATTTCCCGCGATTCTGAATCACATCCCATGTATGGATAATATTGTCTTCCCTTACCTTACGTCCCCTGTATCGATATACTTTCTCACTTTTTTCTACAGATTTCAACACTATGTTGGCCAAATTTTTCTTGATCATGTAGGGAAGGTTTGCTTTTGATTTTCTTATGTCAATTTCCCATATGGAATCCAGGGTATTTGGAATATCAACCCGCACCATGGCCAGTTTCCCCAACTCATTCTGTTTGATGAGTCTGAACCAGGTTCCCCATACAATCAGTCGTTTATTTCGATAAATATAAAACCCCTGTTTCAGACGCAGTTCACTGTTCTCACTCCTGGCCTTTTTTTCTCTCGTTGTAAGTTTACTGAGTAAAGGCAGTACATAGGGTTTTACCGTAATGATTTCATTATCAATCCGGATTTGTTGTTCACTTAAAGGTTGTGTAGCCGGATTGTCAGTCAGGAACGGATCAATTCCATGGACTTCATCACCATTAAAATAAATCTTAATGTAATTTTTAACACCAACATCACCATTCAGAAATCTATGGAATACCAGCGAAACATGTTTTTTTGTAAGGACCAGTCGGTCATTGAAAGCTTTGCTGAAATTATCTGACTCCTGTTTCAACCGGTCAAAGTTTTGCCAAACCACCACTGTTCCGCTGTCCACATATCTTAAATATTCAAATCCAGGATATGTTCTGATTTCATCTTCTGCATATACCTGCAACGACCAGTTTTGCGTGGAAACAATATAATCCAGATCCCATGCAGCAGCATGAATTTCACCATTTTTTTTTACTGATTACGGTTACTCTTCTACATTGAGACAAAGATGCCATTTTCATCCCCAGTCCGAACCGTCCCAAATCTTTTTTACTTCTTTTTTCTGTAGAGCTCTGACTTCCGTACCGCATGGCTTTTTCAAGTTCCGGAAGACTCATGCCGCAGCCATCATCCGCAATACATACATAAGGATTTTGCAGAGCCTGAAAATCAACACGAATTTTGCCAGCGCCTGCACTGATACTGTTATCAATAATATCTGCCAGAGCGGCTTCGAAGGAATATCCTATGGAACGGGTAGATTCCACCAGTATGGGAGCTTCAGGAACTACTATTTTCTGTCTCATCATTACACCACCGGAAAATTATAATCATATTTTTCATTATATTATGAATTGCTTTGTTTGTATAGTCAAAAGAAAATTATTAATCTGCTGAAAAAACAGCCACCTTCTTTTTTCTTATTGTATCAAATAATATATCCGTTTTTTTGTACAGTTTTCATATTTCGGCCATTCATTCGCAAATAAACAACAAGGACTGAACTCACTTACCCACAATATAAAAAGAAAGCTGTTGCATGTGTGAAAACCTCACACATGCAACAACCCCTTTGCCGGTCACTGGTCGTTGGAAGGAACCCGGGCTGCGGGTTCCTTCCAATGGAAAACGCAGCCGGAGGCTGCGTTTCTGTTCCAAGGCAAACGCCAGCCGCGTTTGCCTGCCTTCGTCCAATGACTGGGAGTATGATTTTTTCACACCCTGGTCGCGGGCCGAGGGTCACGGGTCGCGAGCTTGGATGTTTTAGCCGTTTGTTGTTTGTTCTATAGAAAAGAAAATTCGACAGAAATCTAGAAAATCGGATTTTCGGGCTCCGCTAACAAGCCCACGACTCGCGACCCGTGACAAAAAAAGACGCTGCAGAGGCAGCGCCTTTTTTCTATCCCTTACTCCCCGAACTTCTTTCCGGTGAGCATTTCGTAGGCTTCTTTGTATTTGGCGATGGTCTTGTCGATTACGTCCTGGGGCAGCAGGTAGTCGCTGTCCGGGTTGGCTTTCAGCCAGTCACGGACGAACTGCTTGTCGTAGGAAGGCTGGCCCTTGCCGGCTTCGTACCCTTCCAGGGGCCAGAACCGGGAGCTGTCCGGCGTGAGCATTTCGTCACCCAGGACCACTTCGCCTTTTTCGTTCAGGCCGAATTCGAATTTGGTGTCGGCGATGATGATGCCTCTTTCATAGGCATAGTCCGCACATTTCTTGTACAGGGCGATGGTGGCGTCCTTGATGGCTTTGGTGTATTCCGCCCCTTTGCCCGGGAAGATCTTTTCCAGGTAGGTGACGCACTGGTCTTCCGTGATGTTTTCATCATGGTCACCCAGTTCGGCTTTGGTGCTGGGGGTGAAGAGGGGCTCAGGCAACTTCTGGCATTCTTTCAGCCCTTCGGGCATCTTGATGCCGCAGACGGTGCCGTTTTCCTTGTAGGATTCCCAGCCGCTGCCGGTGATGTAGCCCCGGACGATGCATTCCACCGGGATCATGTTCAGTTTCCGGCATTTCATGCTCTTGCCGGCGAACTCCGGAGTCCGGAAGAATTCGGGCATATCCGCAGGATCCACACTGATCATGTGGTTGGGGATGATGTCTTTGGTATAGTCGAACCAGAATTTGGACATCTGGGTCAGGACGGCCCCTTTGTCCGTAATGGTGTTTTTCAGAATGTGGTCGAACGCGGAGATCCGGTCGGAAGCCACCATGATCAGGCTGTCGCCCAGATCGTAGATTTCACGAACTTTCCCAGATTTAACGGGTTTGTATTCCTGCATGATCCATCCTCCTTGAAAATAGACAGTACGGTTTTGTATCCCTATCATATCACAGGAACGGGGTTTAGTCGAATAATTTTCTCGTTATGGGTAGGAATGTTTGTTTCATATGATACGGAAGGGGGACACACGCTCCGCTGCCCGGACCATTCCTGCAAGGCGCGGGTCCTTTCCCCTGGCCGCTGACTGCTGACCGTTGACAAAAAGGGGTTTCGCTTCTACAGAA
>OLOW01001761.1_pt1 | contig 15043 bp, 9 predicted proteins | sample 1672801 | NCBI WGS metagenome assembly OLOW01 (sample SAMEA3136725, study PRJEB25190) | human gut metagenome | biome: human gut; feature: human-associated habitat; material: faeces | place: Austria | collected 2013 | reverse complement strand
CGGCAGCATTTCCAGGCCCACCACGTTGTGCCATGGAGCGATGAGGCGACCGAGCGCCTCGCACTCCTCAACTGTATCGGTAATGCCCGGCACTACCACGTGGCGAATAACAACCTTAATCTTGCGACGCGCGAGCTCATCACCAAACGCCAGAATGCGTGCGGGATCGCAACCGGTCAGCTTTTTATGCTCGACGGGATCGGCGTGTTTAATGTCGAGCAGCACCATATCGGTCTCGTTGAGTACGGCATCGAACTTCTCGGGATGCGCGGGATCGAACGCATAGCCGCAGCTATCCAAGCAGGTGTGCACGCGACCATCGGGGTTGTTGTGCATGGCGCGGAACAGGTCGGCCAAAAACTCAGGCTGCAGGAGCGGCTCGCCGCCGGATACCGTAATACCACCGCTGCGGTAAAACTCATGGTTGCTCTGGAACTCGTCCATCAGGTGCTCGACGGTCACCATGGTGCCGCCGTTAACCGACCAGGTATCGGGGTTGTGGCAATACGCACAGCGCATGGGGCAGCCCTGAACAAACACCACAAAGCGGATGCCGGGTCCATCGACCGTTCCCATCGTCTCAATCGAATGCACGCGGCCCAGGACAAACGCAGAGTCCTCAGGACGAGCGTCCACACCCTCGAGCGTCATCTCAGCCATTCCCGCTACCTTGCCTCTCATTGGTTTTAGCTACATAAATGCCAGAGTCATTCTAGCCCATATGCATGATGGCGAAACGGTTTAGCGGTCAATTGGGTTGTTCTATTTGACCCCACGCAAGAGCGGCGGGTAGGTTGTCGCAACCCGCCCGCCGCCGAGGCAATAGAAATCGATAGACGCCAGGCCTTACGCCTTGAGCGTGAGCACCGCGCCGAAGGCGGTCGGGCCGCAATGGCTCGAGATGACGCCGCCGACCTGAGTCCAGGTAATGTCCTTAAAGCCCAGGTCGTGCGCATAGACTTCCATATCGTCGCGCAGCTCCTGGGAAAGGCCTACCGAATACGCCAGGCCAATGTGCGAGTAGTCAATCTCGCCCTTCGCAACCATGTGGTCAATAAAGGCGCGGGCGCACTTGAGCATAGAGCCGCGGAACTTCTTGGTTGCCACGAACTTGCCGCCCGTCACCTCAATGCAGGGCTTAATCTTGAGCAGATGGGCGCCTAGGAACGCGACGTTGGACAAGCGACCGCCTGCCTTAAGGAAGGCAAGGTCGGTAGGAACAAAGCCCAGCAGCACGCGGTCCATGACGGAGTTCGCGAAGGCGAAGATCTCGTCGACGGTGGCATTGGGGTGAGCCTCGATATACTTAGCAGTCTCGACGACAACGAGCGACTGGCCCACCGAGACAAAGCGCGTGTCCATGGAATAGACGTAGTCGCGACCCTTGGCGGCGATCTTCGATGATTGATGCGAGCAGGTCGTGGCCTCGGAGTACGCAAGATGCAGAATGGTCGCATCGGGATGCTCGGCATGGATACGGTCGTACACGTGAGCAAAATCCGCAGGCGCGCAGCCGCTGGTCTTGGGCATTACGCCAAACTCGTTGCAGCGCGAATAAATCTCGAGCGGATCGATCGAACCGTCCTCGACGGTCTCGTCACCAATCGTGACATGCATGGGCACGCGCACGATGCCGTAGCGCTCGCAAAGCTCCGGCGTCACATCCGAACCAGACTCAACCACGATTACATACTTGCCCATTATCATCACGACCCATCTCAACATTGGCTTTTCAATACACGGCACGCGCCGCCGCACTGTTGCACAACAGCGTCCAAGCGCCAAAGAGACGCCGCCCCTTGCACACAACAAAGGGCAGCGTCTCCCTGGAAAACTCCGTGCTTATCTAGGATTCCATACGGTTTATTAAGGAGGGTTACTTATTCCGCAAACGGTCGCTATATGCGGTAAGCGGTAGTTGGCCGCGACAACTGCGACACATTCCGTCCAGTAAATCCAATCGTGCTCCACGCACGGTTAATGCACGAGGCGGTAGAAATTCATCGATGCCGCACCCTCGGCGTGCAGCTCCATCGCCGGAACCGCCGGCGAATAGGTACGGCTCGTAAGTGCCGTCTCGCCGCCATTTGCAAAAATCTCGACCATCGTAGTGTCCGAAAGCACGCGTAGGTCGCGAAGCTCGCCGAGCTCAATCGACCTCTGGTCGCGCCCATAGCCTTCGTCACCCATATCGAGGGTAAGCATCCCGTCCGTATAACGCACAAAGACACCCTTGCGGATTTCGAGCTCGACCATCTTGGCGCCCTCGCAGGAAACCACAAGATCAAACAGGCGGCCCGGCTCCTCAACGGTTTCACCGCCTGTCGCGCGAACGCAGTCGCCGCGCATCCTCCCAATCTCGTGCGCCGGCTGCTGGCAGAGCTTACCATCGCGCATGCTCAGCTCTCGCGGCACCGTCAACGCGCACTGCCACCCGCGCGCCACCGTCGGGTTTTCCGCCGTCGCATCGGGGCAACCCGACCATCCGATCATCAAACGCCGGCCTGCAGCATCCTCAAAGGACTGCGGAGCATAGAAATCAAAACCGGCATCGACCATCGGGGGCATGCCCTGCCCGGTGATCTTAAAACTCGGCGCCTCCCAATCGGCCTCGATAGGGAACCACACGCACTGATGCGGATTGCGGTAACGCCAACCATCGGCAGGCACACCCTGCGGACAGCAAACGAGAATAAGCTCGCCATCAAGCTCAAACAGATCAGGGCACTCCCACATAAAGCCAAACTTCTCGCCCAGCTCAATGCGCGTCGCATAGCTCCAGACCCCTAAATCACGCGAAGTATAGACAAGCACGCAGCCACGGTCGTCTTTCGTACGAGCGCCCAGAACCATGTAGTAGATACCATCGTGCTCAAGGATCTTGGGGTCGCGCACGTGCGTACCGATATCGTCGGGGTAATCGACTGGTCCAACAGCCATGCGCTTCTCGCCCAATTCGTCGGGATTCTCGGCAACCATATGAATCTGGTTTTGCTCACGGCCCGTCAACACGTAGTCGTAATCATCGCGGTCAAAATGCTTGACGTTGCCGGTATAGAAGTAGTGAATCTTGCCATCACGTACAAAGGCAGAACCAGAATACGCTCCGCTCGAATCCAAATCGGAATCGGGGAACAGCACGGGGCCGTGATTCTCGTACGTCACAAAATCCTTTGTCGTCAGATGGTTCCAAAGCACTGGACCGCCATGCGCAGCATCGAACGGATCGTATTGATGATAGATGTGATACGTATCACCAATCTGAACCAAACCGTTGGGGTCGTTGAGCCAGCCAAGCTCAGGCTCCACATGGAACAGAAGCCTATCGGGGTCGGACGCGATGCGAGCCGCCGTCTCATCCTGTCCGACACGCCACTGCTCATAGTCCGCGCGTGTCACCTTGTTTTTTTGATTTAACATCGCCGTTGACTTTCTCGTCTATGGGGAAGGACGCTCGACTCACACGAGTCGAACGCCCTTCCTCAAATGGACTTATCCTCAGATTACACTGAACGGCTCAACTAGAAGCTAACGTCGAAGCCAGCGCCAGCGCCCTCTTCATCGGTGGTCGGCACGCCCTTTGCCTTGTTGTAGGCAAAGATCAAGACGATCGGCACGATAAAGGCGATGAGATTGCCAGCCACATACCACACGAGGGTCTCGGGCGTGACGATGAGCAGGCCAAGCACGCCGGTCAGACCCTGACCGATAGCGCGCACCTCAAAGAGCTTGACGAAGGCACCGCCGCAGCCTGCACCGATGCAAGCGCAGAGGAACGGAATGATCGAGTAGCGCATGTTTGCAGCAAAGATTGCGGGCTCGGAGATTCCGACCAGCGTCGGGATAAAGGACGACATGCAGATGTTGCGCTCTTTGGAATGCTTCTTATGAATGAGGTACATGCCGATGGCGCCGCCGCCCTGGGCGATGATGGAAACCGACCAGATGGCCTGGATGTAGTTGAAGCCAGTCGTGGCAACGAGGTTTGCCTCGATACCCTGGATGAACTGATGCGTACCGGTAACGACAAGCGGCTGCAGGAACGCGGCGAAGACAAAGGCACCAAAGACGCCCATCCTGTTGTACAGGATATCGATTACGCCGCCGAGGACGTCGCCGATCAGGTTGCCGAGCGGGCCGAACACGGTGAACAGGGCGACGTTAGCAAGAATCAGGGTAACGGTCGGGACGAAAACGAACGAGACGACCTCGGGGATGTACTTCTGGGCAATCTTTTCGACCTTGGCCATAAACCAGGCAGTCAGGATTGCGGGGAACACACCGCCCTGGAAAGCAACCATGGGAATGGAGAGCGGACCAAAGTTCCAGTACTCAGCACCCGTCGGATCCATAACGAACGTGTTACGGTTCATAAGGCTCGGGTGAACCATGACGATACCGACGAGGATACCCAGGATCGGGTTACCGCCAAAACGCTTGACCGCGCTGTACATAACCAGGACAGGCAGGTAGTCGAAAGTGGTGGCAATAATGGCAAAGAAGCTTGCGAGGTTCTTGAGGAACTCGCTGTGGTCGGCAAGGCTGCCCTCCATGCCGAAGAGTCCGTTGGCAACGATCAGCGACTTAAGGCCGATGATGATAGCAGCGCCGACAAAAGCGGGAATGATGGGGATAAAGATATCCGAGAATACCTTGAGGACCGAGAAGAACTTGCCCTTCTTGTCCGCCTCGGCGCCCTTGACCTCGGAAGCGCTGATCTCCTTAACGCCCGTCAGAGCCATAAACTCATCGTAAACCTTGTTGACGGTACCGGTACCGAAGATGATCATGAGCTGGCCGCTGTTGTACAGCACGCCCTTGACGCCATCGATGTTCTCGAGCTCGGCCTTGTTGTATTTGCTCGTATCCTTGAGCACCAGACGCAGACGGGTCACGCAATGCGTGGCGCCCTCGATGTTCTCCAGTCCGCCGACGTTGTCGACGACTTGCTGGGACACTGCCTTGTAGTCCATGTTCCTCTCCATTCCTTTTCTAAATCATAAAACGGTTCGTTGCCGCTACAGAGACGCGATCGTTGCGTTTGCGCACTTGAGCGCACCGTCGGTGACGGTAAGCGCCACACCCTGGCCCTGCTTGTTGCAGAAGCGAGCGTTGAGCGCAACATCATCGACAAAGATGGTCGCGATGTCGTCGTCGACGACCAGACGCACATGGTGAGTGCCCTCGCCCTTAAAGAACAACGGACGCTCGAGGCCCATGTTGTTGACCTGGAACCACGGGTACTGGGGAGCCGGCGTGAACTCGAGCTTGCCCTCGCGCAGGTTGGCGCGGAACTCATAGGCAAGACCGGACTCGGCGTCCTCGGCGAACTTGACCGAGAAGCCGGCAGCGTTACCGCCGAGCTCAATGTCGGCATCGAGCAAGTAGGTGGAGCCGGCATCCGCGGCGAGCACCTGCTCGACCTTGCCCGACTCGCAGGAAAGCTCAAAGGTCTCGACTGCCTTAGCCTCGCCAAAGGCGCCAAGCATGCTGTCGGGGAGCTTGGTGCCGAGCGTTCCGTCGGCACGCTGAACGATCTCGAGGGGCATAAAGGTGCCACCCCATAGGTAAGAGCTGGGGTCGCCGCCCTCGTCACGCGTAGGAACCCAACCAAAGAGAACGCGACGCTCGCCATCGAATGCGGTGCGAGCGGCGTAGTACGCGCGGCCGTCGAAGGAGTCGTCAGCGGGGGTAATCCAAGGACCGTTGATGGACTTGGACATGCGGTAACGGGTCTTGTTGCCGTCGCTGTACTCGGAAAAGACGAGGTACCACCAGTCGCCCATCTTAAAGAGATCAGGCATCTCAAACATGGTGTACAGGCCCGGGTTCCACCAGTCGCCCTGGAACTCCCAGGTATTCAGGTCCTTGGAGGTGAACTTGACCAGGCGGCCGGTCATCAGACGCTTGTCCTCGCCCACACGCGTGCCGAGGATGAGCATGTACTCTTCGTTCTCCTCATCCCAAAGCACAAAGGGATCGCGCCAGTTGCGGTCATCGTAACCCTCCTGGGGCGGAAGCAGCGTCTCGGCGATGTTCTTCTCCCACTTGACGGCGTCGTCGCTCGTTGCGTGAAGAAGAACCTGCTTCATCAAACGTGCGCGGACCTTATCGCGATTGCAACCAGTGTAGAGCGCATGGTACTTGTCGCCCACCTTAAACACCGTGCCGGCATAAATGTACTGGTCGACTTCCTCGTCGCCGCCGCGCTCAAGGCTCTCGCCAAAGTCCTTGTAGTTGACGAAATCCTTGGTCGTAGCGAGTGCCCAGCCAAACGGCTCTCCGAAAGGTTCGGGGTTACGCGTGTCACGCTGATGATAGAGATAGAACGTGCCGTCCTCGCCGTACGGCATGATGTCGCCTACCCAAATTCCCTCAGGCTGGTAATACACCTTGTGCATCCGAGACTTCCTTTCCACGACATACTAACTCGGTACAATGGCAAGATATGTCAATCGTTTTCATATGTCAAACGTTTTCACACCAATACGTCTTTTCGCAGTTCCAGTCGTCGGCAAACGGTTGACATATGCCGGTGAACGGTCATCAGAGGCGTTTGAGGAATTCTTTTGGCACGGGATGAACTACGCGGTTTTGCCCTCAATGAGTTCAACGGGGAGCTTGATATTCGATTCGGGATTATCGCCGTTAATAAGAGCGATGATGGATTGCGCCGCGAGCTCTCCGATGCGATCGATATCTTGACGTACGGTTGTTAAGTCAGGCATAAACGTCATAGTTCGGCGGGCACCATCCGCGCCCACGACCTTAATATCGTCTGGAGCGCTCAAGCCGCGCTGCTTCATCACGTTGAGACAGATGGCCGCCATCGTATCGTCTCCCGCAAAGATGCCGTCAATATCGGGGTTCTCATCGAGGATCTTCGCAACGACCGCGCCCTTTTCGTCGTCGGGCTTAACGAACTCAACCTCACGGACAAGCGCGGACAAACCGGCCTGCTCAACAACATCGAGGTAGGCATCAGTACGCTTATTGGCAGGCATGCGCATGCGGCTATTGCTGCGCAGGCACAGGATACGCCTGCAGCCGTCATCAATCAGACGGCGCGTGGCGAGCTCGCCAATGCCATAGCTGTCACTTGCAATCTGGACAGAGCCCTCGCCAAGATCGCAGTCGATGCCAACCAGGCTCAAGCCCATCTCGGCATATGCCTCGGCACCGATATTGAGGGAGTTGACGATGACGCCATCAACCATATTGCGCCGAAGCATATCGATATAAGAACGCTCAAGATCAGGTCGATTGGCGCTATTGCACAGCAACATCTTAAAACCGTTTTCGGCCAGGGTACGCTCAACGGCTTGGACCGCTTGGGCATGAAACGGGCTGCTGACATAGGGGACGATCATACCTATTAGATTCAGGCGACCGTTGAGCATGGCACGGGCGATATCGTTGGGCGTATAGTTGATGCGCTTCATCGCGGCATGGACCTTATCGCGGGTCTCTTGGCTAATATAGCCGCGATTATTAAGCACGCGAGATACCGTAGTAGGCGAAACCCCCGCCACCGCTGCAACTTCCTTGATGCCAGGCTTAGCAGAATCCTTAGAACGAGCGCCCTCGCGAGCCATAGCACCCTCCCCCATCAACATGTCAAACGTTTACATACGAACAAAGCATACCCCAACAACAGCGGGAAGACGGTAACAGCACAAGTAAGTAAACGACTCATCCAAATAATTAGGAGAGTTCCGCCTAAAGGGTGACTACACAGGACCCCCGCTGGGCTGCTTTGGGTTACTTTCCAAAACATTCCGCAGGACGCAAAGGGCTCCGCCGCGCGAAGCGCGCAGCGGAGCCCTTTGCATGTCCGAGGACACCAATTTAATTTAGCGTGGTTCCCTAAAGGACGACAACGCAGGAGACCCGGCAAGGCCGGGAGCACTTTGTCTCGCAAACGTTCCGCAGCCGCGAAGCGGCGAGGACGTTTGAGAGGCAAAGTGCGTAGGCCTTACCGGGTCTCCGGTGGGAGTTGAGTCCCTTTAGAACTTGTCGTGGAAAGTACGCGCAATGACCTCGTCCTGCTGCTCCTTGGTGAGCGTGTGGAAGTTCACGGCATAGCCGGAAACGCGGATGGTCAGCTGCGGGTACTTCTCGGGGTGAGCCTGAGCGTCGAGCAGCGTCTCACGGTTGAAGACGTTGACGTTCAGGTGGTGGCCACCCTTCTCGGCGTAAGCGTCGAGCATGTGGACCAGGTTATCGGCCTGAGTCTCGGAAACTTCAGAAACCTTCATAATGTGTCTCCTTCGATTGATAGGCGCCGGCCGAAACCGGCGCGCTAATCAGTAATCGTTATTGTTAGTATAGCACTAACAATAGTTACTCGCCCAGCTGATCAAGGTCGATATCGCCAAAGAACACCTGGTCCTCCTTGCCGAGCGCACTCGGGATGATGGAGAAGGTGTTAGAGATGCCGTCCTGAGCATCGCGGAACGGGAGCTTGGAAACCGAAGACAGCGAAGCGATGGCGCCGTGGCTATCGCGCTTGTGCATGGGGTTAGCACCCGGGGCGAACGGCTGGCCAGCTTTGCGGCCGTCGGGCGTGGAGCCGGTCTTCTTACCGTACACGACGTTGGAGGTAATGGTCAGAACCGAGGTCGTGGGCACGGAGTTGCGGTAGGTGTCGTTCATGCGGATGTACTCCATGAACTGGTGCACAACGTCGTGAGCAATCTGGTCGACGCGGTCGTCGTCGTTACCGTACTTGGGGAACTCGCCCTCGGTCTCGAAATCGACGATGATGCCGTTCTCGTCACGGACGGGGTGGACCTTGGCGTACTTGATGGCGGACAGGGAGTCAGCCACGACGGAAAGGCCAGCGATGCCCGTAGCGAACCAGCGGTGCACGTGCTTGTCGTGCAGAGCCATCTGGATGCGCTCGTAGCAATACTTGTCGTGCATGTAGTGAATGATGTTCAGCGAGTTGACGTACACGCCAGCGAGCCACTTCATCATGTCGTTGTACTTGGCCACAACGTCGTCGTAATCGAGCGTATCGCCCTCGACGGCGCGATACTTGGGGCCGACCTGCTTCTTGGAGACCTCGTCAACACCGCCGTTGAGTGCGTACAGCAGGCACTTGGCCAGGTTGGCGCGAGCGCCGAAGAACTGCATCTCCTTGCCGATGCGCATGGAGGACACGCAGCAGGCGATGCCGTAGTCGTCGCCATGATAGACGCGCATGAGGTCGTCGTTCTCGTACTGGATCGAGGAGCTGGCGACAGAAGTCTTGGCGCAGAACTTCTTGAAGTTCTCGGGCAGACGAGTCGACCACAGAATAGTCATGTTGGGCTCGGGGCTGGTGCCCATGTTCTCGAGCGTGTGCAGGTAACGGTAGCTCATCTTGGTAACGAGCGTACGGCCGTCAACACCCATGCCGCCGATGGACTCGGTGACCCACTGCGGGTCGCCGGTGAACAGCGCCTGGTACTCGGGGGTACGGGCAAACTTGACCATGCGGAGCTTCATGATGAAGTGATCCACGAACTCCTGGATCTGTTCCTCGGTGAAGGTGCCGTTGGCAAGGTCGCGCTCAGCGTAGATGTCGATGAACGTGGAGGTACGGCCGATGGACATGGCAGCGCCGTTCTGCTCCTTGACGGCAGCAAGGTAGGCGAAGTACATCCACTGGATGGCCTCCTGCGTATTGGTAGCAGGGTTGGAAATGTCGAAGCCATAGGTCTCGGCCATCATCTTGAGCTCGCCGAGGGCACGAATCTGCTCCTGCAGCTCCTCGCGGTCGCGGATGTTGTCGGCGGTCATGACCGTCGGGGTGGAAGCCTTCTGGGCCTCCTTGTCCTTGATCAGGTAGTCGACGCCGTACAGGGCAACACGACGGTAGTCGCCGATGATGCGGCCGCGGCCATAGCCATCGGGCAGACCGGTGATGATGTGAGCCGAGCGGCAAGCGCGCATCTCGGGGGTGTAAACATCGAAGACGCCAGCGTTGTGGGTCTTACGCTCGAAGGTGTAGCGCTCGACAACGTTCTCGTCGACCTTATAGCCGTGCTGGCTGGCAGCCTGGCAAGCGATGCGGATACCGCCGTTGACGTGCAGCGCGCGCTTGAGCGGCTTGTCGGTCTGGAGGCCGACGATAGTCTCCTTGTCGCGATGGGCGTTATCGATGTAGCCAGCGGGGTGGCTCACGATACCTGTGACGATCTTGGTGTCCATATCGAGGACACCACCCTGCTCGCGCTCCTTAAGCAGCAGGTCGAGAACCTCGCCCCACAGCTCCTTGGTACGCTCGGTCGGACCGACGAGGAACGACTCGTCGCCCTCGTAGGGGGTGTAGTTCTTCTGGATGAAGTCTCGGACGTCAACCTCTCCCGTCCAGATGCCTTCCTTGAAGCCTTCCCATGCCTCCTGCATTGTGTAACCACGCTCCTAGTTACGTGTAATGCGGCGCTCTCTCACACCGCTGCTTATTGAATTCTTGAATGTTCGGCTTGCACTACCGGCTTCTTCCGTTCTTCACCACACGCTGGTGCAGAGAAAACGTTTGTCCACCTTGGAACTACAACCCAAAACCCAAGATTTCACCCGTCTGAGAAGGATAACATAGCGACCCTCTCCATCCGGGCTGTTATATGTTTCTTTTTTTATATCATAAGGGCGTTTTTTACAAACCCGCAGGAAATGCGAGCGCGAACAACTACCGTTCACCGATTTGTATGTTATTTTTCCTTGCCTTTGTACGACGTTCGCTCTAGCTGTTATGCCAGCTTTAGCAGGGTAAAGTGCCTCTGAGTAGGCTTTGGGACATGCCTAACCATCTACCCCTAACTTTGCTGGCACCGACGGTGTACGGAGGTCGCCTAAAGGTAGTTTTCTAGGCATGTCCCAAAATCTACCGCATAGGGTGCGCGTGCAAGGGTATCATCTTTCACCGAAAATAGTTTCTAGTGTTAGGGGTTTTCGGTGGAAGATACCGATTTCCGTGAACTTGGGCGTCAGCTCCTTACCGAGTTCGGCAGCATGCATCAGCGCATTTCGCGTTTTGCGGACAAAGCCCTCGGCGGCGAGATGGCCGTCATGCGCGCCCTCATACTCGCTGGCGGTTCGCTCACGCCGAGCGAACTCGCTGATCGCGCCTGGGTCTCGAGCGCCCGCATCGCCAATATTCTGCGCGCCCTCGAGGCCAAGGGCTGGGTTGAGCGCGAGCACTCAAAAACCGACCGTCGTCGCGTACACGTCACAGTGACCGACAAGGGATTCCAGGACCTAGAAATCAAACGTCGGGAATTCGAGGACCGCACCACGGCTTTCCTCGAGCAGCTCGGCGAAACAGATACCCAAGAGATGGTGCGTCTTCTAAGGCGTGCCAACGAAATTATCGACCGCAATCAAGAAAGGAGAGATGCCGAGTGAGGATTCTCAAGCTCTTTAAAAAGCATATCCTGGCACTGTTCGCAGCTATCGTACTTATCGTAATCAGTTGCAACGCCGATCTGGCACTGCCTACCTATATGAGCGACATCGTCGACGTGGGCGTGCAGCAAGGCGGCATCGCCTCGCCCGTGCCCGACACCATCCGCGCCGAATCGCTCGACGACCTCGAACTCTTTATGAGCGCCAAGGACGCCAAGGCTGTGGAGGCCGTGTTTAGCAAGGCTGACAAAAACGGCATTCGAACGTACAAGGGCACCGAGGAAGAGCGTACCGATGGAGGCAAGATTGCCAACATTATGAGCCTGCCCGAGACTGTCGTCCTTTCGCTCGACCAGGGCATCGACGCCGACTCCATGGGCGACATGATGGGCTCGTCCAACGAGAAAGACAGCGACGCCGCCCAGGCCATGCCCACCCCTGAGCAGATGGCGGCGATGACGCCCGAGCAGCTCGCCGAGATGCAGCAGAAGGCCGCAGCGGCGCAGAACATGCAAAAGCAGATTGATGCCGACGGCGGTAAGATCACCATGAAGAGCCTGCGCCTGGGTGTCGAGGGCGGTCTGGTAGACCAAAGCAAGCTCGTCGAGGGCGCCAACCAAATGGCGGATAAAATGGGCTCCATGTCGGGCTCCATCGTCACCCAGCGCGCCGTGAGCTATGTACAGGACGAGTACAAGGCGCAGGGCATCGACCCCGCCGACGTGCAGAACGCCTACCTGAGCCGCATGGCGACCACGATGTTTGGACTGTGCCTCGTGTCGCTCGTCGCCACCATCCTGACCGGTGCCGTGGCTTCGCGCACCGCCTGCTCCATCGCCCGCGACCTGCGCCGCGAGACCTTCAACAAGGTTATGCACTTCTCGCCGGCCGAGGTGGGCAAGTTTAGCCAGGCCTCGCTCATCACCCGCTGCACCAACGACATTCAGCAGATCCAGATGGCCGCAACTCTGTTTATCCGCATGTGTCTGATGGCCCCCGTCATGGGCATCGTCGCCGTCATGCGCGTCCTGGCCAACCATACCGGCCTGGAGTGGACCATCGCCGTTGCCATCATCGCGGTCTCGGCCGTCGTCGGCGTGCTTATGGGCCTCACCATGCCCAAGTTCAAAAAGATGCAAAGCTTTGTTGACCGCGTGAACCTTACCGCCCGCGAGCTGCTCGACGGCCTTATGCCCATCCGCTCGTTCAACCGCGAGGAACATGAGCTCGAACGTTTTGACAAGGCGTCGCTCGACCTGATGACCACGCAGCTCTACACCAACCGAGCCATGAGCTTTATGATGCCGCTCATGATGCTCGTCATGAACTTCATCACCGTGCTTATCGTCTGGTTTGGCGCGCAGGGCGTGTCCGACGGCGTGATGCAGGTCGGCAACATGATGGCGTTTATCTCCTACACCATGCAGATCGTCATGGCGTTTATGATCCTCACCATGGTTTCGGTTATCCTGCCCCGTGCCGAGGTCGCAGCCGAGCGCGTAGAAGAGGTCATCACTTGCCCCACGAGCATCAACGACCCTGTCTCGCCCAAACTGCCCGTGGCCAGCGCGCCGCGCGGTGAGCTCACCTTCCGCGACGTGAGCTTCCAGTATCCCGATGCCCGCGCCGATGTCATCAGCGGCGTGAACTTCACCACGCATGCCGGTCAGATGCTCGGCATCATTGGCTCCACGGGCTCGGGCAAGTCCACGCTCGTGCAGCTGATTCCGCGCCTGTACGACGTCACGGGCGGCAGCATTTCGCTCGACGGCATCGACGTGCGCGACATGACCCTTTCCGAGCTGCGCCGCCGCATTGGTTACATCCCGCAGCAGGGGCGTCTGTTCTCGGGCACTGTCGAGAGCAACCTCAAGTTTGCCGGCGACATGGTGAGCGATGACGACATGCGCCAGGCCGCGCGCATCGCCCAGGCCGAGGACTTTATCGCCGAACGCGAGGGCGGCTACGACTCCCCCATCAGCCAGGGCGGCTCCAATGTCTCGGGCGGTCAGCGCCAGCGCTTGGCCATCGCCCGCGCATTGGCCAAAAAGCCCGAGGTTGTGGTGTTTGATGACTCGTTTAGCGCCCTCGACTACAAGACCGACGCGCGCCTGCGCGAAGAGCTGGCCAAAAACGTCACTGACGCCGCGCTCGTGGTAGTGGCCCAGCGCATCGCGACCATCATGCACGCCGACCAGATCATCGTGCTCGACGACGGCCACGTGGTGGGCACCGGTACGCACGAGGAGCTGCTGCACAGCTGCCCGGCATACCTGGAGATCGCACAGTCGCAGCTTTCCGCCGAGGAGCTGGGGCTTACCCAAGAAGAAATTGCAGCCGTCACGGAAGGAGGCGAGCGCTAATGGCAGACGAGACCAAGACTCAGATTCCCAAGCCCACCCGCCAGCGTGGTCCCATGGGCCGCATGGGCGGCATACGTCGCGGCGAAAAGGCCAAGGACTTTAAGGGCACCATGAGGCAGCTGCTCGGCTATATCGGCCAGCACAAGATTGCCGTGTTTACCGCCGTCGCCTTTGCCGTGTGCTCGGTCATCTTTAACATTGTGGGGCCCAAGGTGCTCGGCCAGGTTACCACCAAACTGTTCGAGGGCTTGGTTGCCAAGGTCAACGGCACCGGCGATGTCGACTTTGCCTGGATTGCCAAGACGCTCGGCTTTTTGCTCTGCCTGTATCTGGCGAGCTCTATCTGCAGTCTAATCCAGGGCTGGCTCATGACCGGCGTCACGCAAAAGATCTGCTACCGAATGCGCAAGGAGATCGCCGCCAAGATTGCCGTCGTGCCGATGAGCTACTTTAACGGACACAGCAAGTGCTATTTATGAATTTTACGACAGTGCTCATTCTGGTTGTCTTGGTGTAACCGATTTGCTATCAAATCAGGGGGCATAGATACAGCTTGGTGCTGTTGGGGGAGGTTAAGTCTGCTAAAGTGAAGTCACGCCAAATACACACGATTTAAATGAAGAAAGATGGCGACAATGCGAGAAGAACGCGCAAATTTCAGATTCCTTTTGGTTGCTGCCGCCCTGTTGCTTGTTGCCGCAATCGTTACCGTAACTTCCTTCGCTTCGTTGGTGAATGCCGGCGATTCATCTAATGCCGCTAGCGCGAATCCTGCCAACGTTTCCGGTCAGATCAACGACCTTCCAGAAAGCCAATCAGATAACGATTCGTCAAAGTAGTTTTCGTGACTGTGCATCCATTTTCTCACACAGCATTCCGCTTCGATAGGCTTCCATGAATTCCTGGAAATCCCGTTCATTTTGTTTGGCGTATTCTTCCGCAAATGAAACGATTGCACGGTCGAAAGTGTCGCTTTTCCCCAGATAACCTGCTATAGCAAATCGATTTCCAGTTCGAGCATGAGCGTGGGCAAGCGTCCAACCGCAGATTTTGCCAAGCGCAGTAAGTCCTTCTGCATCGATTGCGTTTAAATCAAACGACCCTTTTCCGTCCCATAGTTGGCGCACGTAGAAGTCGTGTACTTTTCCGTCTAACCCTACTGCCCGCGTCCATCCGAGAAAGATATCGCTGGCTGTTTGCATGGCTCGTTGGCCTTCAACTACTCGTTGTCCGTGCTGTAGGAACGGTGCCTTTCCCGCATAGCGCTCTAATACTGATCTCTGCGC
>OLOW01001755.1_pt1 | contig 15061 bp, 9 predicted proteins | sample 1672801 | NCBI WGS metagenome assembly OLOW01 (sample SAMEA3136725, study PRJEB25190) | human gut metagenome | biome: human gut; feature: human-associated habitat; material: faeces | place: Austria | collected 2013 | reverse complement strand
TCTTTTCTCCCCTATCTTTTCTCTTGCGAGAGAAAAGATAGGGCCGTCGGAGACATACAGCAGATACAAATCTGCGACAGCCTCTCAGTCTCGGCTGCGCCGAGCCAGCTCCCCTGGAAGGGGAGCCAAGGGGGTGCGCACCGCCGGAGGTTCTCACAACCTCTCAGTCAGCCTGCGGCTGACAGCTCCCCTGGGAGGGGAGCCTTGGGGTATGTCAGATCTCGATGGGTTGGTTGGCGGAGAAGAAGTAGAGGATGGTTTTTTTGACGGGGGTCTGGAAGATGCGGGAGAGGGCGGCGGCGTAGGCGTGGAGCTGGGGGGCGTAGCGCTCGACCTTCTGCTGCAGATCGCCGTCTATGTAGTCGGTCTTGAAATCGAGGATGACGATGCCGTCCGGCTCCTGCCAGAAGCAGTCGACCACGCCCTGCAGCATGACCTGCTCCCCTGCCGCCTCCGGGCTGTAGGCTTCGGCGTCGGTCAGGATGGAGAATTTGAATTCGCGGCGGAGCGTTTTCGCCGACAGGAGCGTTTTGCCGAGCGGCGAGGAAAACAGCCGCAGGATCTTTTGTACATCCACGGCCTCCGCCTGCCGGGGCGTCAGGAATTTCTGCACCTGCAGGCGCTGCAGCTCCGCGCGGACGCCGGGCTCGTCCGTGCAGGCCTCGTAGCGCACGAACTGCATGAAAAGATGCGTCGCGCTCCCCTTTTCGCGGCCGGTCAGCGGCCGGTCCTGCAAAAACTGCGGCGTGCGCCAGGGGCGGCGCTGCGGCTCCGCGGGCGCCTGCTCGGCGGCCTCGGCGTCGAGGAAGCGGCCCTTGAGCTGGGTCGCGGTCAGCTTGGAGGGCAGGCGCGTCGCGGCCTCGTGGGCGTAATGGAAGCTGGCGCTCTGCTCGACCTGCGCGCGGTCGAGCGGCGGGATCTGCGCGGGCTGCTCGGGGCTGGCGCCGCGGGCGGCGGGGTCGGCGGGCGCGGTCTGCTGCAGCGTCACGCGCCACGGCAGCGCGCGCACGCGGCTGCAGTCACAGGGGCCGGAGGCCGCGAAGAGCGCGCCGGATTCCGTGCGGCAGAGGGCCGCCATCAGGATCCAGTCGTCCGGACGCCGGGCGGCCGCGCTCACGCAGGGCTGCAGCGGGTCGGACAGCAGCAGGCGCAGCTTTTGCAGGCGGCTCTCATACCGGGCCGCGCAGCTGGTCATGATGAGGCGCTCTTTTGCGCGGGTCATGGCAACATAGAGCACGCGCAGCTCCTCGGAGACGGTCTGGCTCGTCTTGCGGCGCATGATCGCCATGCGGGCAAGACCGGGATAGAACGAGCGGCTCGCGAGGTCGACCACGTTGCCGCCGAGCAGCAGCTCTTCGTCGGTGAGGACGGCGGACTGGCTGTCCTGCAGGTTGAATTTGCGGGCGAGGTCCGCGAGGATGACGATGGGGAATTCCAGACCCTTGGACTTGTGGATGCTCATGATGCGCACCGCGTCCTGCCGGGCGGGCGTCCGCTGGGCGGGCAGCGAAGCGCCCCTTTCCAGCAGCTGCCCGCACAGCTGCACGAGCTCCGAAAGGCTGTGGACGTCGGTCTGCGCGCTCTGCGTCACGAAGGCGGAGAAGGCGGCAAGATCCGCCTGCCTGCGCTCGGCGTCCGGCAGGGCGGCAAAAACATCCTCCAGCCCGGAGGTGCGGATGACGGTCTGCAGCAGCTCCGGCACGTCCACAAGGCGGCTCTGCCGCCGCATGGCGGTCAGCCACGCGGTGAAGCGCTGCAGATGGGCGGTCGGCTCCGGCTGGGCGCAGATGCAGGTGTAGAGGTCGGCGGACTTATCCACTGCGCGGATACGGGCCAGCTCCTCCGGGGCAAAGCCGAAGACGGGGCTGGCCATGGCGGCGGCCAGCGGGATATCGCGGCGGGGATTGTCGATGATCTGCAGCAGCTGCAGGAGGATCTCGACCTCGGCGGTCTGCAGCAGATCGCCGCCCGCGCCCGCGTCGCAGGCGATGCCGCGCTTTTGCAGCGCAGCCTGGTACACGCCCGCGGTCATGCCGGGCGAGCGCATGAGGATGACAATATCAGACGCGCGCGCGGGGCGCAGCGCGCCGTTCTCCGTTACAAACGTGCCGCCATTCAGAAGCTCCGCGATGCGCGCGGCGACGAACTCGGCCTCCGCGCCGGTCTTGTCGCCGGTATCGTCGTCCGCGGCGGTCAGGTCAAGGCAGTGCAGCTCGACCTTGGGGCTCCCCTCCTCCGGGAAGCTCGCGCCGGGGACGAGGGCTTCGGCCTGCGTATAGTCGAGCTCGCCCGCCTCTTTTTTCATGACGAGGGAAAAGACGTCGTTGGCAGCCTCCAGGATCTCTGCGCGAGAGCGGAAATTCTTCGACAGCAGGAGCTTGCGCGGCTCGCCGGGGGCCTGTGTGCCGCGCATGGGATAGGCGGCGTATTTCTGCAGGAAGATCGTGGGGTCGGCCAGACGGAAGCGGTAGATCGACTGCTTGACGTCGCCGACGAGGAAAAGGTTCTTCCCTTCCCGGCTGACGGCCTGGAAAATACACTCCTGCACGGCGTTGGAGTCCTGATATTCGTCGATCAGGATCTCGCGGTAGGTCTGCGCGAGGCTCCGCGCGGCGGCAGTGGGCGCGCCGGTGTCCTTTTTCGTCAGCAGACGGATCATACAGTGCTCGAGGTCGGAGAAATCGAGAAGATGGCGGCGGCGCTTCTCCTGCGTGAAGCGCTCGTCAAAGGCTTTGAGCAGCGCGAGCAGGCCGCGCAGGGCCGGGACGGTCCGTCGCAGGTCGTCCGTGACCTGCCGGGACGGGGCGTAGAAGCAGCGCTGGATGTCCTTGACCATCTCCCAGGCCTCTTTGCGCAGGGCCTTGACCTGCTCGACGGCTTCGGCGTCCTTGGGCGGGCGCATGGCTCCGAAGGACGCGATCTTTTTTTCCATGCAGCCGTCCCAGGTCGTCTCGGCGAGAAGATCCCGGATGGCGGCGCGGTTTTTTTCCAGAACGGGGGTGCATTTTTCCTCGAGCTTCGGCTCCCGCCGGCAGAGATCCTCGGCCTGCCGGAGCAGCGCGTCGGCGTTTTCCAGCACGCGCGTGCGCTCCTGCAAAAACCACGCGCCCCAGAGCGTCTGCTCCGCTTCCGCGTCCTCCGGCAGGTCATAAGCCTGCAGGCAGCGGCGCGTCCAGGCCGCGGGGTCGACCTGGCAGCGCATGACGCCGTAGCTCTCCTCGGCAAGGGCGAGCAGACGGCGGTCGTCGCGGCCGTAGCCGAGGGTATCGATCATGGCGGCAAAGTCGGGGTTCGCGTCGAGACCGGCATAGAGCTCCGCGAGCGTATCCTGCAGCGCTTCGGCGCGCAGGGCAGCGGCCTGCTGCTCGTCGGCCACGCGGAAATCCGCGGGCAGGTCCGCCTCCGCCGCGTACTGGCGCAGGACGGTCTGGCAGAAAGCGTGGACGGTGGAGATCTGCGCGAGATAGACGCGCGTGAGCTGGCGCTGGAGGTGCTTGTTGTCGGGGTCTTCGGCCAGCATCTCACCGAGGCGCGCGGCGATCTTGCCGCGCAGCTCGGCGGCAGCGGCGCGGGTATAGGTGATGATCAGAAATTCGTCCAGATCCGCCGGGTCGTCCGGGTCGGTCAGGTAGCCCATCAGGCGGTCGACGAGCACCTTGGTCTTGCCGGAGCCTGCGGCCGCGGCGACGAGCAGCGCGCCGCCCCGGTCCTGCGCGGCGGCCTGCTGCTCGGGAGTGGCTTTCCATTCAGCCATGACGCTGCCTCCTTTCGATCTCCTGCCAGAACTCGTCCGCCTTCACCGCCGCGAAGCGGCGCGGGGAGACGGCGCAGACGTCCTTATGACAGGCGGAAGAATAGTCGCACCAGCGGCAGGCGGAATCCGCCGGGCCGCGGTCGACGGGGTTCGGCTGGGTCTTGCCGGAGAGGATCTCGTCGATCATGGCTGCGACCTGGCCGGTCACGAAACGTTCGAGCGCGGCCAGCTGCGCGGGCGTGGCAAGATCGCCGGTCAGGCCGTCTTTTTTAAGCTGCACGGGCAGGTACTGCGGCTCGCCGTCATAATGCTCCATCGCCTGCAGGATCGCCTCGTCCTGCAGGACGAGGCCCTTGCGGCGCAGCTGCTTGCGGCGCTCGGCGTCGGCCTCGCCGGCGTCTTCGCCGGGCTCGAGCCGGATCATATCGCAGCGGCCCGGCACGTAGAGCGCCCCGGCCGGCTGCATGGGATGGCCGGACTTTTTCTGGTTCTCCTGCAGGGCAAAGAGATACAGGAGCATCTGCAGGTCCTTGCCGTAAAGCAGGTCGGTATAGGAGAAATCCTTGCGGCCGGTCTTGTAGTCGACGATGCGGAAGTAGGTCGTGCCGTCCTTTTCGTAGGTATCCACGCGGTCGATCTTGCCGGTGAGCAGACCGTCGCCGCGGGAGGCATGGTAGACGATGGGCGGCATCTGGCCGCCGGGGGCGAAGGTCAGCTCCTCCGCCGCGGGGGTGAACTGTGACAGACGCAGCTCGCGCGCCACATCCAGCACGACGGCGGCAGCCTCCTGCCGGTTGCGGGTGGAGAGATAGCCCTCGCGGCTGGCGCGGGCGTCACCCTGCGGGAGGTAGGTCTGCATGCACGCGTCCATGCAGCGCTCGGTGAGCGCCGCGACCTGCGCGTCGGTGAGGGCCGCAAAGCCGCCCTGCGCCTGGGCCTCGCGCACGACGTGCTCGAGAACGTCATGGACGAAGGAGCCGAACAGCGGCGCGTCAAATTCCGCCTGCTTCCAGGGAAGCGCCCGCAGGCCGTACTGCAGGAAGAAGGCGTAGCGGCAGCCGGCGAAGCAGTCGAGCTTCGAGGCGGACAGGGGGAGCGTCTTTCCGTAGAGCGCCTCCACGGCGGCGGGGGCCATATCCGCAAAATGATAGCTGCTGCGCGCCGAGAGGCTTGCAGCCTCGGCCCGGACGGCGTCCGGGAGCCAGGGCGGCAGCGAAGGTTGGCGCAGGGCGGCGCCGGCCGCGGCGGCGCAGTCCGGCAGGAAGTCTTCATCCTCCGCGCGAAGGACCTGCAGCGCGGGGAAGATCGACTGCGTTCTGGTATAGAGGAAAGAGGGCTGCGCGGCGGTGGTGACGAGGCAGACACGGTCTTCCGCGGCGCTGAGCGCGGCGCAGACCCAGCTCATCTCGCGGTCGACAGCCGTCTCGCGGCCGGGGCTCAGGTCCACGCCGAGGCTGCGGAGCTTCTGCCGCTCGGGATCGGCAAGCAGACCGCCGGGGTCGGAGAACGCGGGCAGCAGCCCGTCGTCCGCGCCGAGGACGATCAGCACGCGGCTGCGGCGGTGGCGGAGCATGGGGAGCGTGGTGAGCTGGACGGCGTCACAGACGGAGGGGATGGTGCCGACCGCGGTGTTGGCGATCAGCATGGAAAACAGCTGCACGAACAGTTCCGGCTCCAGAGATGTACTGCCGAGCACGCGGTCCATCTGCTCGAGCGTCGAGATCAGGGCCTCATAGAGCTGGCCGCACTCCTGCGCCTGCTGGGCCTGTCCGGCGGCGGCGAGCGCTTCGCTCTGCGCCTGCAGGCGGCCGGCGACGTCCAGCTCCTCCCAGAAGCTCGCGATGGCGCGCAGGCGCGCGTCGGTGTCGGGAGCCTTGGCAAAGGCAAGGCGCAGCCGCCGCAGCGGCGCGACGGCCTGTTCGCGGATGCGGTCCAGCTCTTCGAGCGCCTGTGTGTCCTCCGGCGTCATGGGAAGGCCGAGGCCGCGCGGGTGCATCTGCCACGGCTTTTCCCAGAGCTGACCGCGGATGTTCCAGTAGTGGACATAGCGCTCGAGCCGGTCGCATTCGTCTTCGCTGACGGGCGAAAAGCCGGATTTGAGGAAGGAGAGCATCGGCCCCTGCTCATAGCGCAGGATCGCCTGCAGGGCGCTCAGGAGGGGCGCGACGAGCGGCTTTTTGAGCAGCGGCGCGTTCGCCGCGCTGTAGACGGGGATGCCGGCGCGGGAGAGAAGCGCCTGCATGGGAAGCGCGCAGGCGGCTTCATCGGTCATACAGACGGTAAAATCGCGGTAGCGCAGGCCGGAGGCCGCTCCGGTGCGGATCTGCCGCGCGGCATAGGCGCAGGCGGCCTGCCAGCTGCCGGCCTGGACGAGCGAAATATTCTGCGGCGCACCGGACTCTGCCGGGCCGCCGAAAAACAGGCCATCCAGCCAGGACTGCACCGCCAGGTCGCGGGGGGCCCGGGTGGTCACGCGGCAGACAGCGGCTTCGACGCCCTGCCGGGCAGCCAGCTGCTGCAGGCGCTTTTTCGTCTCGTTGCCGGTCTGGCAGGCAGCCTGTTCACCGCCGCTGGTCAGGACGCTGACGTGGACGGCTTCCGCGTGGGCGAGGATGGCGGCGAGGATCTGCTGCTGCAGGGCGGTAAAATCGGAAAAGCCGTCGAGGAAGACGGTGCGGCCGTCCAGAAAATCCGTCTCGTCCAGCAGATCGCGCAGGCGCATCTGGCGCGTGACGGGGTCGCCGCGGCCGGTTTTGCAGACGGCAAGATAGCTCTCGTACAGCAGGGCCAGCTCCGTCACCTTCTGCGCGAGCCGCCCTTCGAGCCGCGCGGCGGCGGCATGCAGGGCGTCGGGCGAAATGCAGGAGGTCAGCAGCTCCTCCATGAGCGCGCCGAGCTGGCGGAGAAAATCCGGCCGGGTCATGACGGCGGCATAAAATTTCAGCTGCTCGCGTACCTGCTGGGCGGCAAGATAGAGGGTCAGCACGCGGCCGTTTTCGTCCAGATATTCCTCGCACACGCCGCCGCAGACGGAAAACACCCGCGCAGCCAGCCGCGTGAAGCTCAAAACCTCCGCATAGCGACTGATGGTATCGCCGCCGCGGGCGCAGAGCGCGCGCTCGGTCTCATGGGAATACTGCTCGGGGACGATGAGGATCTGGCCGGCGACGCCGGCCCTGGCGTTTTCGCAGATCTGATCGAGGATCCGCATGGAATTGGCCGTCCGGTCCGGCCCGCAGAGGATCTGCAGCATGGACGCGCCTCCTTTGGGTTTTTTCTTATTTTAACATGTCGGGCGGAGAAAGAAAAGGGGTGGATATGCGGGGTGCGGCACAGATCTGGGCGTGCCCCCACCTCATCAGTCAGCCTGACAGCTGACAGCTCCCCTGGGAGAGGAGCCTTTGGGTGGTGGTCGGGCAGGGGTGGGAAAATGACTGTTGTTTTTTGGGGCGGGGCGCGGCATAATATTATTATAAAGAATGAAAGGAAGCTTTTTTATGGGATCCATCCGGAGTTATTTCAAGTGCCTGAAGTGGCGCAGTCTGATCATCGCGTTCAGTGCGATTTTGATCGGGCTGCTGTTTATTCTGACGCCGCAGACGTCGGCGGACGTTATCTGCTATGTGGCGGGCATTCTGCTGCTGGCCTCCGGCATTGCGGCAGTGGTGAGCTATCTGGCCTCGGGGCGGCTGTTCGGGTCGTACGCGCTGGTGTCTGGCATCGTGCTGCTGGTGTGCGGCGTGATCTGCCTGCTGCGGCCGGAGGTCATCCAGGGGCTGCTGACCGTCATTTTCGGCGTGTTTCTGGTCATCGACGGCATGGTCACGCTGCAGGACGGCATCGACTGCGCGCGGGCGAAGCTCGGCGGCTGGTGGGTGCTGGCGGCGCTGGCCGTCATCACGATCGCGCTCGGGTGCGTGATCCTGTTCGGCAAGTTCGACTCGATCATGCTGCTGGCCGGGATCTCGCTGATCGTTGACGGCGTGTTCGACCTCATTGCGACGCTCGCGTTCTCCAAGCGCGTGCGCGAGGCGCGGCAGAAGCTGCACATGTATATGGGCGGGACCATCATCGACTCGGAGAAGGTCGACGACTGAGCCGGGCGGCGTGCAAAAATCTTTCAGCCGGCGCAAAAAAAAATTTTGTCTGCTGCCGGGAGACATATTGACAGGTCTTCGTAAGTCCTGTACAATGACAGTGGGATTTTTATCCCCACAATCATACAGATTGAACATGATGGAGGAACAAACATGAAAAAGATCATCGCATTGCTGCTTGCAGCGATCATGGTGCTCGGTCTGGCTGCCTGCGCATCCAAGACGGAGCCCGCCGCCGATACCACCACTGCAGAGCCTGCAGCGGAACCGGCGGAAACCACTGAAGAGACCCCCGCTGCCGAGGAAGAGACCCCGGCCGCTGAGGAAGAAGCTCCCGCTGCGGACGACGTGAAGCACGTGGTCTACATCGTCAACGGCAACCTGGGCGACAAGTCCTTCTTCGACTCCGCGCAGGCCGGCATCAACAAGCTGATCGACGACGGCCGCATCACCTGCGACACCATCGAGCTTGGCGGTCTGGACGAAGACCAGCCGAAGTGGCTGTCCACGCTGTACGACGTTTCCGAGTCCGGCGAGTATGACCTCGTCATCTGCGGCACCTACCAGATGCCCGACTACCTGAAGGAAGTCGCTACGCAGTATCCCGATCAGCTCTACCTGATCTTCGACGACAACACCTATGCCGGCAACAACTCCAACGTTGTCAACATCACCTACAAGCAGAACGACATGGGTTATCTGGTCGGCACCTACGCCGCCTGCATGACCACTGACACGAGCCTCGACAAGATCAACGAGGACGCAGTCATCGGCTTCGTCGGCGGCGTTGACTCCCCGGTCATCAACGACTTCCTGACCGGCTTCATTGAGGGCGCTCTGGCCGTCAACCCCGACATCAAGGTCGACACCCGCTACACCAACGACTACGTTGACACCGCCATCGCCAAGGAGTTCGGCTACTCCATGATCAACGACAACAAGTGCGACATCATCTGGGGCGTTGCCGGCAACGCGGGCAACGGCGCGGCTGAGGCTGCTCTGGAGACCGGCAAGGCATGGTTCATCGGCGTCGACTCCGACCAGGAGCTGACCTTCTCCTCCGACCTTGCAGCGCTGACGCTGACCTCCGGCCTCAAGAACATCGGCAACTCCATCATCTGGATCTTCGACCAGTGGGATGCCGGTAAGACCTACTGGGGCACCGAGGTCCAGCTCGGCCTGGCCGAGGGCGGCGTCGGCATCGTGACCGACAAGAACTACGACAAGTACGCTTCCGCCGAGACCAAAGCCGCCGTTGAGGCTGCACAGGCCGGTATCATGGACGGCAGCACCAAGGTCGACACCGCGTTCGACGCCAACTTTGACGTCGCCGCGCTGCGCGACTCTGTCAGACCGTAATTTCGGTTCTTTCCGGGGAGACTCTCTGAGTCTCCCCGGAACATGCGGTAAAAAGTAATAGTGAATAAGGAACAAGCGACGTGGCGCATTCAGCGCGGCAATTTTGTCGCTTCTTCAGGATTCACTATTACTTATTGCTTTTTATGCGCACAACTTTTTCTGAAGAAAGAGAGGAACATATCGTATGCCAGACGAAAAAACCGGCCGTCCGGACGAGCAGTATGTCGTCCAGATGAAAGGGATCACCAAGGTGTATCCCAACGGTGTCGCGGCCAACCAGGGCGTGGACTTCTTCCTCCGCAGAGGCGAGATCCACGCGCTGATGGGCGAAAACGGCGCCGGCAAATCGACGCTCATGAAGATGCTCTTTGGTCTGGAGCAGCCGACGAGCGGCGAGATCTGGGTGAACGGCGAAAAGCTGTCGCTCACCTCCCCTACCGTCGCCATCTCCCACGGGATCGGCATGGTGCACCAGCACTTCATGCTCGTGCCGAGCCTGACCGTGGCGGAAAACATGGTGCTCGGCATGGCGCCGCGCAAGGGTCTTTTCATTGACCACGCGAAGGCCGTCGCCATCACGAAGGAATACGCGGAAAAATACAACCTGCACGTCGAGCCGGAGGCCAAGGTCATGGACATCCCGGTCGGCATGAAGCAGAAGGTCGAGATCCTCAAGGCGCTGGTCCGCGGCGCGAAGATCCTCATCCTCGACGAGCCGACGGCCGTTCTGACCACACAGGAGACGGTCGAGCTGTTCAAGGAGCTGCGGAATCTGAAGGAGCAGGGCTACACGATCGTCTTCATCTCCCACAAACTCAACGAGATCATGGAGATCACCGACCGACTGACCATCATGCGCGGCGGCCGCTCGATGGGCGTGTACAACACCTGCGACGTGACAAAAGAGGAGATCTCCCGGCTGATGGTCGGCCGCGACGTCATTCTGAACGTGCAGAAGGACAAGGCGCAGCCGACGGACGTGGTGCTGCGCGTGCGGGACGTGGAATACGTCAACGAGTGGCACAAGAAAATGCTCGACAAGATCTCCTTCGACGTGCGCCGGGGCGAGATCCTCGGCATCGCGGGCGTCGAGGGCAACGGCCAGAAGGAGCTGGTCGACATGCTCTTCGGCTTCCTGACGCCGAACGCGGGCAGCGTCACGGTGCAGGAGGAGAACATCCTCGGCCTGCCGCAGCAGAAGCTGCGCAGCAAGGGCATCTCGCTCGTGCCGGAGGACCGGATGCTCTACGGCATCGCCGCCTCCGCCTCGATCGAGGAAAACCTCATCTCCGACCGCTCGGCGGAAAAACGGCTGAACCACGGGCCTCTCTTTAACATGAAGGCCATCCACGAGGAGGCCGACCGGCTCATCGAGGACTATACGGTCCTTTGCAAGTCGCGCAAGCAGCAGGTCGGGATGCTCTCGGGCGGCAATATCCAGAAGGTCGTCGTCGCGCGTGAGTTCTCCGGCGATCCGGTGCTCATCCTTGCCGACCAGCCGACGCGCGGCATCGACGTCGGCGCGACGGAGTTCATCCGCAAGAAGCTCGTCGAGCTGTCGCGGTCCGGCATCGCGGTGCTGCTGATCTCGGCGGATCTGGCCGAGGTCATGGAGCTGTCCGACAGTCTGATCGTCATGCACGGCGGTAAGATCGCGGCCTATTTTGAAGATACCTCCACCCTCACCGACGATGTGATGGGCGAATACATGCTCGGGCTCAAGCACCAGAGCGACGAAGAGATCCGGAGGGTTTGCCATGACTAAGAAACGTCAGATCCTGTTTTCGGTGATCCGCGGTCTGCTCGCCATTCTGATCGCACTGCTGGTGGCGACGCTGCTGATCTTCCTTTCTGCCGACGGCGATAGCTTTGCCGAAAAGCTCGCGGCCACGGGCGGCGCGCTCAAGCAGCTGCTGGTCGGCCCGCTGTTCCGCATGGGCCGCAGCGGCACGAAATTCGACTTCAAGCGCCTGACCGACATCTTCGCCTCGATGATCCCGATCATCTTTACGGGCCTGTCCGTCTGCGTGATGTTCTCGGCCAACCAGTTTAACCTCGGCTCCGAGGGCGGCATCATGCTCGGCGCGTTCTCGACGGCCATGGTCGCGGTCTATGTGCCGATGGCGGCCGCCATTCACCCGATCGTCGGCGTGCTGGCGGGCGGTCTGGCCGTGGCGGTGATGATGCTGCTGCCGGCGCTGCTCAAGACCAAGCTCGACGTGAGCGAGATGGTCTGCTCGCTGATGCTCAACTACATCGTCATGTACTTCATCAAGTACCTGATGAATACATACCTGGCCGACAAGACCAAGGGCCAGATCCAGTCGTATGAATTCCTCGAAACGTCCAAGATCGCGCCGCTGATCGACAACGGCTCGAAGCTCTCCTGGGGCTTCGTCGTCGCCATCGCGTGCGTCGTGCTCATCGGGCTTTTCATATACAATACCCGCTGGGGCTACACCATCCGCATGATCGGCATCAACCAGGCGTTCGCCAAGTATTCCGGCATGAAGGTCGCGACGGTCATCGTTCTGTCGCAGGTGCTGGGCGGCTTCCTCGCGGGCATCGGCGGCGGTATCGAGATGCTCGGCCGCTACCCGACCTTCTCGTGGAGCTCGCTGCCGGGCTACGGCTGGACAGGCATCACGATCGCCATTCTCGCGGGCAACAACCCGTGGTTCGTGCCGTTCGCCTCGTTCTTCATGGCGTATCTCACGAAGGGCTGCGAGCTGATGGCGACCTACGCCAATGTGCCCTCGCAGCTGATCGATATCATCCAGGGCGTCATCTTCCTGTTCTTCGCGGCTGAGCAGTTCCTGTCCGGCTACCGCCAGAAGCTGGTCGTCAAGACCGCGCAGGAGGAGCTGGCTGCCAAGGCCGCGCTCGAAGCGCAGAAAGGAGGCGCGGAACATGCTTAATTTTCTGAAGCTGCTGCTGACGCCGGAGTTTTTCTTCTCCATCATCCGCATCTCCGCGCCGATCCTGTTTGCGACGCTGGCGGCCATCGTGGTCGAAAAGGCTGGCTTCTGCAACATCGGTCTTGAGGGCCTCATGATGTTCTCCGCGCTGACGGGCTCGCTGGTGTCGTATTACGCGCACAGCTGGGTCTGGGGTCTGCTTGCGGCGCTGGCCATCGGCGTGCTCATGAGCCTGATGATGGGCTTCTTCGCCTTCCAGCTGAAGACGGATATTACGCTCGTCGGCATCGCCGTCAATATGATGGGCTCGGGCGGCACGCTGTTCCTCTGCAAGGTCATCACAAACCTGACCGAGGGCACGGCCATGGCCTCGTCCACGGGCCTGATTAACTCCAACCTGCTCATCCCAAGCATCAATCTTCCGCTCATCAGCAAGATCCCGTTTTTGGGCGGCATCCTCTCGGGCCACAATCTGCTGACGTGGATCGCTTTCCTCTGCTGCGCGCTGACGAGCGTGATGCTCTATAAGACGAGCCTCGGCCTCAACATCCGCGCGGTGGGCGAAAACCCGAACGCGGCCTCCTCGGTCGGCGTGTCGGTGCTGAAGATCAAGTACGTCGCCATCGGCTTCTCGGGCCTCATGTGCGGCTTCGGCGGGGCATTCATGTCGATGTACTACGCGGCCGGCTGGTCGCTGGACATGGTCGCGGGCCGCGGCTTCATCGCGCTGGCCGCGCAGGCCATGGGTGGCGGCGAATGTTTGGGCGGCATGCTGTCTTCGCTCGTGTTCGGCTTTGCGCAGGCGCTCGGCATCAAGTTCTCGGCTGTCGGCCTGGACTCGAACCTCGCCTCCCCCATCCCTTACGCCGTGACGATCATCGGCCTTGTCATCTTCTCGCTCGTGCGGCGCAGCCGGGCCAAAAAGCTGCATTCCGCCGCGGCGCTCAAGTAAGGAGCTTTGTATGTCCGAACTGAAAAAGATCCCCGTCATCCTCGACGGCGACCCCGGCCATGACGACGCCATCGCGTGGGTCCTGGCCCGGGCGAGCCGGGAGCTCGACATTCTCGCCGTGACCTCGTGCTGCGGCAATCAGACGATCGAAAAAACCACCTACAACGCCCTGCGCGTCTGCACGCTCATCGGGCTGGACGCACCGGTCGGCAAGGGCTGCCCGCATCCGCTGCTGAACGACGTGATGAACGCGCCCTCGGTCCACGGCGAATCGGGCCTCGACGGCCCGGCGCTGCCGGAGCCGGCCTTCGCCCCGTCCGAGCTTCCCGCGCCGGAGCTGATGGCGAAGGTCCTGCGCGAGGCCAAAGAGCCCGTCACCATCGTCGCCACCGGCCCGCAGACGAACGTCGCGGCGCTGCTGCTGGCGCATCCGGAGCTGAAGGGCAAGATCGCCCGCATCAGCCTCATGGGCGGCGGCATCGCCACCGGCAACTGGACCCCTTCCGCGGAATTCAACATTCTGGTCGACCCGGAGGCGGCGAAGATCGTCTTCACCTCCGGCGTCCCCATCACGATGGCGGGGCTGGACGTGACGGAAAAGGCGCTGATCCTGCCGGAGGACTTTGCGCGCGTGCGCGCGCTCGGCAACCCGGTGAGCGATATCGTGGCGCAGTGGCTGGAGTTCTTCTACAAGTTCCACCGGTCCATCGGCTACGCCGGGGCCCCGATGCATGACCCGTGCGCCGTCATGGTGCTCATCCATCCGGAGATCTTCACGATCCGGCCCATGTATGTCCAGGTCGAGACCGGCGGCGAATACTGCCGCGGGACGACCGTGGGCGATCTGCTCGGCTTCTCCGGCCACGCGCCGAACGCCGACGTGCTGATGGACGTGGACCGCGGCCGCTTTGCGGATCTGCTGGTCGAGGCCATCGGATTCTATGGGGAGGCAAAGGCATGACAACGAAACAAATTCCCATCTGGATCGACTGCGACACCGGTACGGACGATACCGTCGCCATCATGCTGGCGCACGCGCTGCCGGAGCTGCAGATCGTCGGCCTGTCCGCCGTGGCGGGCAACAGCCTGCTGTGCAACACGTTCCCGAACACGCGGCGCGTGGTGTATCTGCTGGGGGCGGACTACCCCGTCTACCCCGGCGCGGAGCGGCCGCTCGTGCGCGAGCCGCATGTGGCGGGTGCGTTCCACGGTGAAAACGGCCTCGGAAACGTGCAGCTGCCCCTGCCCGACACTGCCCCGGAGCAGACGCCCGCATGGGATGCGCTGTACGCCGCGGCAAAGCGGATGCCTGGCGAGTTGCGGCTCGTCGCCACGGGCCCGCTGACCAACGTAGCCATTGCGCTGACCAAGTATCCGGACCTGCACGGACTTCTGCACTCCATCGCCCTGATGGGCGGCGCGGCCGTCGGCGGCAACGTGACGCCCGCGGCGGAGTTTAACATCTACGACGACCCGGATGCGGCGCAGATCGTGTTCAAATCCGGCGTACCGCTCGTCATGTGCGGGCTGGATGTGACGATGCAGGCTGAGCTCCGCCCTGCGGACTGGGACGAGATGGCCGGATACGGCAACCGCTGCGGCGGACTCGTCAAGGAGCTGTTCGCCTGCGCGTGGAAGACGATCCAGACCGTCGGACTCACCGGCGTGGCGCAGCATGACTCCTGCCCCGTGATGTATCTGGCGCACCCGGAGCTGTTCGAAGGCCGGATGGCTGGCGTGTTCGTCGAGACGCAGGGCGCAGTCACGCTCGGCAAGACCGTCACCGACCTGCAGAGCGACAAAAAATTCGGCGTGCAGAACGCCCTCGTGCTCCTGCACCTCGACCGCGAGAAATTCATGCAGATCCTGAAAGACTGCATCCGGACGCTGCCCTGAGAAAAGAAATCCCCCGCCCGCTGCGTTTGCATGGCTTATATGTTGAACCTGGTTCAAATGCATTTGATACAATTGGATTCTTCCA
>OLOW01001751.1_pt1 | contig 15064 bp, 13 predicted proteins | sample 1672801 | NCBI WGS metagenome assembly OLOW01 (sample SAMEA3136725, study PRJEB25190) | human gut metagenome | biome: human gut; feature: human-associated habitat; material: faeces | place: Austria | collected 2013 | reverse complement strand
AAGCCTTGCCACTGCCACCCGGGAATCCCACGATTTCAATCGTGGGAGGTGTCAATTTTTGGAGATGAAGGAAATGAATAACAAAAATAATATGAAACGCCTTGCTGCCATTTCTCTGGCAGTCATGGGCATTATGCTCGTATTCGCGCAGTTTGACGCGGCGCGGATGAACCGCGAAATCAAGGAACTGCAGAAGACGGTCAACTACACGCAGCTGTTTGAGGATATGCTGTTCCCCAATATAGCTACGGCTGAGACCGGCGAAACGGCTGAAACTGCCGAATCCGCAGCAGTTGCGGACTTTGCCCCCGTCATGAACTTTGAGGCATGCGAAAAAGGCGTTCATCTGTCACAGGAATCCTATCTGCCCTTGACTCTGTCTGACGCTAAGGTCTTCGTACCTTGTGCCGATATCGAGGAACCCTGTACAGTCGCATACCGCAGCGAAGACTCCACAGCGCAGGCAGGGGCGTACCGCTTAGCACTCGTCAAGGGCGATGCGAGCAACTCTATTGGAGAGTTCCAGAACGGCGATGAAACGCTTCTTTCGGGCGCACGCAATGTGTCGGATGATGTGTATCTGACGGTTGCAGTAACATTGGATGAGGAACATCGCTCCGAGCAGGTAGATGCTATCAAAAAGCTTCTCGCTAATACCGTTATCTCTGATGCGACTCCAAAAGTCGCTCTCTTTGGTGAGACATTAGCCGATGATGTTTCTCTGGAAATCAGCGACAGTTATATGCAGCTGCAAAAGGGGACAGATACTGTGTTGGTATCGGCGTTCCAGCAAAGCATCGATACCTCGCTTTTGTCCAAGTCTCTCACACTGCCGAACGGCCTGACCTTGAAATACGGTGATGTGAAGGATTCTCAGACAGGGTATATCCCTTTTATCGCAACCGTGGATGGACACAAATATAAGTTCCTTGCAACGAGTTCTGATATTCTTCTGAACATGTTTGAGGAATAAGGGTTCTGTATGTCATAGCGGTGAAAAAACAGACGGTAAGCACTTGCACGGATGTGCGAACGGCATAAAATGAAAATTGTACGATAGATACCATTCTACTGTAGGCGTTTTGCGCTCGTACAATTCACATTCTGGCTCTAACAGGCAGACTCATCTTCGAATGGGCCTGCTTTTTTGTTTGCCGGAACTACTAAAGAAAGGAGTATTCATGACCAAAAAACACCTATTATTTGCGCTTATTGTCTGTATGAGTACCGTCTGGCGGTTTCTTGAACTGCTGGAATACGGAGAGATAGAAGTACGACAGGTTGACACATACATGTATTTTTACATGCTGGCGACCTGCTTCGTATCTTTCCTCGTCGGCAAAGAGAGTGCGACTGCCAAAAAAGCGAAAGAGCAGAAACTGCTGCAAGGGTCTGTGTCTGAGCAGCAAAACCAAACCACGAAAAAATAACACTAAAAGGAGAAAAATCATGTTTAGTTTTATCAATTTTGCTACCGTTATCGTCTTCCTTGTCACGATGTTTGATGACAGCACCCAGCTGGTGACCGTCCCTCGGTCTTCGCCCGACCCAATCGCCGAGCTCTGCCGCGCGCTTGTAGTCCTCAAGCGTGAGCGCTACCACATCCGCGAGGTCTTTAAGCTTTCCAGCGATGGCCATACCGAGAAGGTCTACTGGTATGGTCGTAGTCAGTACATCGAAGCGCTGAACGCTCCTCATCACATCAATGAGAATGTCAGTTGCTATACGGACTACGCGTCCGGCATGCGCCAGAGAACACCTTGTAAGCTTGACTACGACACACACCGCGTTTTTGACATCGTCGCTCCTTGCAATGATGAAGAAGATGATGTAGTCGTAAAACGCAGCATCTTGCTTCCTCCGGAGAACGATGGCACGGTGCGTGAAGTTCGTATCTTCGACCTCGATGAACGGGATGAGTGCGGTGAACTGCCTGACCCCAAGACCATTGAGGGGCTGTATCGCGGGTACAAGGACCGAGACATGTACTGGACATGCGCTGACGAGAAGGTGATTGAGCCTGCTGACGCGGTGCATTATGTCAGGCAGCGTGCTCTGGCACAGTACCTTACCGATAGCGGTCACGCCGGTCTTCTGATGGAAGACGACTTCGAGCCCTTGGAAGAGCCGCTCAAGCGCACCACGGATTGGCTGGCAAGCAAGGATGAGTCCCGCTTTGAGGAACTGTATACCGCCTACGCTGCTGGTCTTTATGCCGCACAGACGGAGCAGCTTCAGAACAAGAATAACAACACTCAGGAGGTATGACCTATGTTGATTAAGAATATCAGGTGGGATACAGATGGTGATATGGAGGCTCTTGCCTCTTTACCGACCGAGGTCTACACGCCCCCATTTTTACATCAGGAACAGTATGACGATATCGAAGAATTCCTCGACGATGTCTCGGACTGGCTCTCGGACGAATATGGATGGTGCCATTTCGGATTCGAGACGGAAACCGATGATGGAGGAATTATCAAATGCGACACGCTGCCCGAATGAGGCAGAAAGGAAAAAATATCATGAAAGCAGAAATCAAATTTGCCATAACGAAAAACGGTCCCAAGGCATTTATGTCCACCTACAACGATGACTGGACGCCTGCAAACGACACGAGGCTGCGCGTATACAAGAAGGATAAGCGCAGCGTTACGCCTGCCAATGCGTACCCAGAAGGCAAGGGATATGCACTTGCCATCAACCCGTGGGTGCTGCAGGATTTCCTCGAAGTCAACGGCATTGATGCCATGCAGCCTATGACTATCGCCAAAGGTCTTGCCCCTGAGCTGCGGGATATCCGTTACGCGAACGACAGCGAAATCGTTTGGTATGAGTTCTCGACTTGCAATACCACGAAGCGCTGTACAAATCTGTCTCGTGCTAAAAACTTCGTACGGGATTGGGTCAATTACGATTGCCCGACTCTGTACCGCTACACCACGAACCAGAAGAATGTCATTATCAATGGATTCGGCATTACGCTGCCGGTATTCAGCAACGTGCTTGTCGATACTTATGATTGCAAGTTCCAGCTGGATGATACCCTGACTGACAAGGAAATCAACGCACTTCTCAAACATCTCAACCCGAAAGGTGCAGTAGCGGAACACCTTAACTTTGCCAAAAAAGCAAACGAGATGGGGCAGGATGCGCTCTGGAAGCTTCGTGAAGAGGTGAAGGATACCTGCAAGGCTATCAACGACCTTTTGCACGAACCTGCGACACGCGATGCCATTCTGAAAGCCCAGACGGAGCATCAGCGTGACGCGATGCCCATGATGGATTGCGGCTGGCTCAACTGGTTCCCTCTGGAAGGCACTGAGTTCGCCGAGAAGTTCAACACTGTGCGCAGCACGGGCAACGGTCCCTACTTTCTGGACATCGACATGCCTATTATTGACCAGAGCGTCAATGTGCAAAGCTACGGCGGCGATGTAGTGCGTGACCTCGTCTCGAAGCGGTTGGGCATTGATATTTACTATGTCCGACATCTGGACTGAGGTACAGTAATGCCGGTAGAATATAGATTGACCAGAACCGGGACTCTCCCTGTTGGTATCCATGGACGCAGAATCATCTGTTGTCTGTGTCCCGACACCAATACATGGGATAAAGGTCTCGATGATTTCGCCATGCTCTTTCCGGACGCTAAGACGAGATACCTCGAACAGGCACAGGGAAAACCGCCGCGCTTAGGACAAGTCATCTTCTGCAAGGGAGAGGACGAGGATACTCTGATTGCGGATATGGTTTGCCGGAAAGACAAGCCGGATATGTACGACAGTGATGTGCATTTTGGATACCTGTACAGCTGCTTTCTGCAAGTAGTCCTGAAAGGATTGCAGGCAAATGCTTCGGTAGTGGTATCTGTACCCGGCGTGAATTTCAAAGAATGGCAATGGCGGAAACTGATTCCGGTCTTAAAGCACTCTATTGAAATGACGAGTATTCGGGATGATTTCACGGGTAACATCAAAGACAAGGTCGTAACGGCTATTGTTGGTTCGCCCTATGATTTGATTCCGTACGATAAGGAACTCAATGAAGCTACCGCAAAGCGCAAAGCAACGCGGACCCGGAAGCGGAAAGACCTCGGAGAGGATTCCGAAAAAAGCAATTCCAAACTCGAGCAAATCGAGATTCCTGACATTCCGGACGAAGACCCGGATGACGAAGACGATGATTGATGTCGGCCCCTGCAGCAATGCGGGGGCTTTTTTGTTGTCAAAATGCCGATAGAGCACCCCCTTGCCGCCAGACCTGCTTCGCGCACGAAAAACAACCATAACGCGACACAATTTAACAAATAAGCAACATTTATTTGTTCTATTCCTCTTGAAATCAACAGCAAATTATGGTATAATGTGTTTACTCGCTCAAGATAGTGCAATGTCCAATTTCTTGAGCCACTGTGTATGGCTATAAAACCACATCCTTCTATTTGATACTTGAAAAGTCGTGGTTTTGCTCTCCGTCACGGTAATGTAAGCGCATCCCAATACGGCTATATGTCCGCTTCCTTCTTTAGACACCATGCCGGCCGCCTGCAGCTTGTCTGTTCGACCGGCATATATGAAATTTAGCGGTCGTGCTTTCCGTATCAATCGTGTGTCTTAGCCCCGTGTCGAGATTCTTCTCGATGCGGGATTTTTGTTTTGTCAGGAGGTTTGTATGCTGACTGTTAAAGATTTCAACCGCATTACTTTTCTGCACCATCGCGGTATCATCCCGCCCTCACCTGCAAAGGAAGGGGAGACGGCGGTAGAAAAGCGCTTTGTATGCACCGCGAACATGAAGTTGCTGGAGTATGGCTATGTGATGGCGTACGACCTCTTTGAGGCGTGCTGCAAGGCTACACATACTGCGTTCCTCGAAGTCTGGTCCGAGTTGTACGGGTTTATCACGGAAGATAGCAAAGCTATCTCAAAGACTTCGCCCATCTGGCCGGATTTCCCGAACGATGCGATGGAAGCGAGCCTTGTGGAGTTGTATATCGTCAACTACCTCAACTATCTGAGCGGTGGGACATGGACCCCCGACTCTGACCCGTCCCGATTCTGCAAGGGTCTTGATAGAGACCACCTTCCCGCAGCTAAGCAGATTCCAGCTTGCACCGAGGATGAAATCTACCGGTATCTTGTTCAGAGCGTAACGGGCAAAGCCCCTCTTTCTCCTGATGAGCAGAATACCGTAAAGATGCTTCTCTCTGACAGTGGCGAGGAGTTTCTGGATAAGGTAATGTCCCTGATGAAGGATAAGGATATTCCTTGTAAGGAGAACCTTGCACTGTATGTATCCTATATCATCCATCGTCCCGACCGGAAATCCCAGAAATGCTTCTTGAATTTCAAGAGCGCTACCGATGTGCTGCGCCTTGCCGCTGCTATGAGCGGGCAAGATGTGAGCCTTGCCAAGGCACCGCGTTTCCGCAGCTTTACAAGAGCAGAGCGCCGTGAACTTCTGGGTTTGCTTGAACATGTCGAGAAAGACGAAGGCTTAGCACTCCGTCCTGAACAGTTCAAGCGTCTGGGCGAGAAGCTGCATCCGGGTGAGTACGCCAAGTATTTCCCTGAGAACAAAGCCATCTTCGATAAGGTCCGCAACGGTATTAAAATCGAGACCTATAACTCGAAGCTGCAGGAACTGATGAAGCCGCCTGTCAACGCAGAACTGCTGACGGCACATCTTATGCTTCGTCCCGGTATGTTTGCCCGGTATTTGGACTTCGCTCTGCGCAGTTGCAAGGATACTGCCGCGATGGAAGATGTCCTGTTCCGGTTCATCTCGGTCTGCAAGAGGGTAGAGCCCCGCGTTCTGGTCCAGCTTATCAACCATTTCCGGAATCGGAATAATCCCGTCCAGCTTGCCACCGGCAAGGCGAACGGTGCTGCCAGCAAGGTTCTTGACAGGGAAGTTGAGCCTATCCCTGAGGATATCTGCAACCGTGTTGCCCGCGATATCTTCAATCAGCTGTGGCAGGTTCTTCGTGCGGAGGATACCGAGCCGAAGTGCGTATACCTTGACCCGGCTTGCCACTGCAACGACATTGTGTTCCCTGATAATCCCCGGCAAATCTCCTCCTCGCTGCGTTCTGCCGCATGCGGGTCCAGAACCCGGTTCCCGGAGGGCAATGTGCTTCGTGCGTTCCTCTACTGGAAAGCGAGTTTCGAGACTGAGGCATGGGACGGCGTTGACCTGGACCTCTCGGTCGCGTTCTATGGCGATGAGAAGGTCACCTTCGTCTTTTACGGGAATCCGAAGGTTGAGTCGCTCGGTGCTATCCATTCCGGTGACCGCAGGAGCAGCGGCAAGAACGGTGCTGTCGAGTATGTGGATTTCGATATCAAGAAATGCCTGCAAAACGGTATCCGCTATGCCGCAATGGTCGTCAACTCCTATACCGGCGAGAAGTTCTCCGAGATGGATACAGCCTTCTGCGGTGTGATGGTTCGTGACGGCATGACCGGCGAACAGTTCGAGCCTGCCACCGTGAAGGACCGGTTCGCTCTGACTACCGAATCCGGCCAGCTGGTCATGGCTGTTGTGGATTTGCAGAAACGCGAACTCATCATGGTCGATAGGACGGTTGCCGGGTCGCTTGCGTACAGCAATGTCATCACCGACTACCAGCCCACGAAGGATGTCTGCCAGTATGCCATGCAGCTGAAAAGCCTCTCCATCAAGGAAATGGTCGGGATGCGGTATGCGAAGTTCCTGAAAGACAGCGAGTGGGAAAAAGCGGATGTCATCATCTCTGACGCGCCGGAAAAGTTCAAAACTCCCGCATCCGGCAAGCCTGTTCCTCGCATTGTGAGCCCCTACGATGTTCCCAGCATTTATGATGTTGTGTTCGGGACTACCAAGACAAGCTGAGCCAAAGATAATTCTTCCAAGAATAATTCCGTAAAGAATTATTCTTTAACATTTTGCGATTCATGCCATACAAACCACCGCCTGATTTCTGGTTATCCGAGAAAAGGCGGTGGTTTTTGCGTGCAGGGGTAATCGGGAAACATACACATTCATGGCAGATTTGCGTTTTTGCGAAGAATTTTCTAAAAAAATCGGGTTTTGTGTTAGATTTTTGAAAAAAAGATGATGTTTTTCGCTTGCACGAATGTGCGAACCGCATAGAATAAAGTCAGTGGTCCGATACCGGCGGTATCGGATGCTTTTAAGGGCAGGACCATGGTTGTACAAAATACAATTTTGGTCTCACTGATTTCGACCAGACTTCCTTGACGGCGGCTGTATGCAGGAACAATCTCCGGATGGGATGAATGGAATAACACAAACACATTTTTTGAAAGGAGCTTTTCCAATGAAAAGTTATAAGCGCGTTGCCTCTGCCGTTCTGGGCATGGCAATGGCCGCCAGCTGCATGGCGCCTATCACTGCATTCGCTGCAGAGGATTTTCAGCAGCCCACTGACAACACTGTGATTGCCAATCATCCCAACGATGAGACAATGCTGCACTCCACCCCCGTCTACCGCATCGGCACGAAGTCCTTCTACAAGGTGAACGATGACGGTTCCGTCACCTACGCCGACCAGGACACTGCTGGCTTCAAGGCCGTTCCTGCCGCCTACATCATGGGCAGTTCCTACAACACCGTTGGCGAGTACGGCATCTACACCACCACCAAGAGCGACGGCAGCAAGCTGGAGCACTTCGTTAAGATTTCCGATTGCCAGGAAGCAAACGTCAAGGTGAACTGGAACCACGGTACTGCTGATGAGGCCAAGGTCAGCGACGACACCAAAGCAAACGGTGTTGACACTGCCAGCAACGAAGACCCCACCATGAGCACCCAGTTCTACATCTACCTGGACAACAATTCCGAGATTCCGGAAGAGACTCCTCCGACGGAGGAAGAGCACCCGGGCGTCGCTACCGATGACGGCCGCGTTGAGTACGACATCACCGTCGCTACTGTCAACCATGTCAATGTCAAGGCTACCGTTCCTCTGTATGTCTGCATGTACGGTTTCCGCAGCACCGGCAATGTTGTCACCCCGACCAAGGACGCTTACCAGCTGCGCAACTACTCCACCATCGACAAGAACAGCCGCACCTACATCGCTGACATTGCCAAGGTGACCCACTACAGCCGCATCTACGATACCGACCACTCCAACGACGAGCTGTTCGCTATCGCTTATGATGCCACCACCAAGTCCTACACCTACTGGTACAGCGACCCCGCCACCCAGGCTGGCTGGACTGAGCCTGCCAACTACCATCAGATGGGCGCTGACGAGCACATCAACGCTTCCGGCGAGTGCTATGTCATCTTCATCGACGGCAAGTGGGACTTCAAGGCTGCTGGCACTCTGGACGGCGACGCCCTGCGTGAGACCGTTAAGGGTATTGACGATAACCACCAGCTGAAAGAGGACTTCGTCATCTCCGATGGCGCTACCAGCTGCAACTTCGGCAAGAAGTTCGATGTCGGCACCTCCATGACCGACAACTCCAAGCGCGAGGGTCTGGCTCTGAAGGTTTCTGAGCTGCAGGCTGAGCCCGCTACTTGGCGCGTCGTTCCCATGAGCACCTCCGCTCTCAAGCGCGGCGAGATTGCCATGAGCATTGCTCCTGACTCCGCTATGTACAACGCTTCTGCCATCGACCTGGCTAAGTGCTCTGCTCCTCTGGACATCACCGAGAACGGCTGGTTCCTGGCCGCTCCGACCGAGGTCACCAAGACCGGCGCTGCCGCTGACGCTGTCACTCATGACGCCGCCAAGGCTCTGCCCCTCATCGTCAACGCCAAGATTGCAGGCTCCAATGTCAACGACGCTGGCTGCACTCCTGTTGTTCGCGTCACCTACAGCATCATCCCGATGTTCGAGACCGGCGACACCCAGACCGCTACCGCTGGCGGTGTCGGCAGCAACCGCTGATTTGAAAATTTCGGCATAAATCAAACTCGTTAGCGAGTTGGCCATCGAGTGACCTGCCGCTCGGCGGCTTTGGTTTTAGCTAATAGCATCACACTTGGAAAGGAATAATATTATGGCGAACAATATCGTATCCACCGACAAGAAGACCTCGAAGAAGAATGACAAGCTTTTGCACCGTACCATCACGGTTTGTGTGGTTCTGCTGCTTGTGCTGTGCGCAGGCCTGTTCATCTGGAAGAAGAGCGGAAAGATTTCGGACAGCCGTCTGGAAGATTCCGTTGCCGCACAGCTGGGCCAGCTCGATGGCAAGAGCGAGGCTGAGATTCAGGAAGAACTGAATCGGGTGGTAGAAGATGGCACCATGGCTATCTCCATCAATGTAAATCCCGTATTCAAGACCGGAGATTCTGAGGGTACGCTCGAAATCGAGAATGTCCCCAACAACAAGTACGCTCAGGTCGTAAGCATCACGCTCGATGACGGCGGTGCTGAGATTTACAACAGTGGTCTTATCCAGCCCAACTACCACATTCAGACCGATAAGCTGTCCCAGCCGCTCGAAGCAGGCACCTATGACTGCACTGCGACTTTCACGGCTTATGACACTTCTGATAGCGAGAATCCGATTGAGGTTGGTTCTGCTGCCGCCAAGATTACTATTTCCGTTCTGAGTTAAAGTATGCCGATGCCCCGGTGCAGACCCATCCGTTTGTGCTGGGGCATTTTTTGAAAAACACAGGAGGCAATTCCATGAAGCGTTTTGCAAAAGCATGCGCGGCGGTATCGATGGCATTGATGATGTCTACCGCTGTGGGTTTTGCTGCCGAAACGGAACACCCGAACATGGACCACGGTACTACCAATAAGGCTGCGGTATCGGATGAAGTAGATACTGCTCTGAACATCACGCCGAAAATGGGCACGAAGTTCACCGTGTACCTTGCTCCGGATATTCCGGAAACCATCCCCATTGTCCATGAAATCCCCAAGATGGGTGATGTGGGCATCGACCAGAAGACGCTGCTGGAAGCATTGCTGGTCGCGGGTGGCTGCTACCTTGTGAGCGATGGTGTTGCCACCGCCTGCAAGGGTAAGCGCAAAGACGATAAGGCTGCAACTCCCGCTTAAAATGCAAGGTCCCGATGCCGTTATGGCACCGGGGCTTTTTTGTTTGTGGGGCAAAACCAAGAAATCATACGGGAGTTCTTAGAAAATCAGGCGCGAGCGTTGCCGAAATGTGCGAATCGCATACAATAAAATCATGAGTCATCGCAAGGTCGCAGGATTGTGCGGCAACAGAGAAATATAGTATCAGGAATCGAATAAGAGGTCTATCAGCATGGCAAATGTCAAGACTGTCGCAAGAAAAACCATCGGCTGGGTATCCCGCCTTATCAGTATAGCTGCACTCATCGCAGTGCTTATATTGAGCGGGATGCTGCTTAGAAGTATAGCACAAACCAAAAAGACCCAGGAACTCACTTCATCCTTACAGGCTATCAGAACGACTGCACAGGAAACCAATGAGACTGACTGGTCCAATGGAATGCTTGCGGTCAACCCTGATTATAAGGGATGGCTTACTGTATATGGTACGACCGCTACCGGGCCGGTAGTGCAGGGAGAAACAAACGACACCTACCTCCGTACGGATATCTACGGAGAGCATAGTATCCCCGGCACCCTTTTCCTCGATGAAGTATGTGATACGCGACAGCACGGCAACCTTATCATCTACGGGCACAAGATGAACGACGGGACGATGTTCGGTTCTCTGGATAAGTTCAAGGACCCGGAATTCTTCGATGAGAACGGGACTGTTTGCTGGGAAGGCGAGTACGGGAAAGAATACTATCAGATATTCGCGCTCATGGTCGTGCCGGGATATGTAGATGACCCGAACTTTGTAGATATTCAGGCATGGGCGAACACGCTCTCAGCCTCTAAGACTGAGGATATGCTCGAAACCATCCAAGACAAAGCCTCGATTTACAAGGAACTGCAATTTGACTGCGACAATGACAAATTCTTGTTCCTTGTCACCTGTGACTACAACATCAATAACGGTCGTATGGTATTGGCAGCAAAACGGCTAAAGAAAATCGACGAAAATGTGCGTTCGTAAAGAATGTGCATTGACATTTTCGAGATGCAAAATATAATAAAGACAGAAACACCTATCCTTTTTCTCACACAATTTGTTGCGGATTTGTTAAAATCGAGCCATCATGGTTGTATTCAATACACCTCCGTGATAAAATGCAGGTGTACAGAAGGATAGGACGCCAAGAGTCCACGGTATCGTCGATGACGAAATCCAAAACCGCGTAGGACTGGCGGAGCCTATCATCATTGAGTAGCCTCGGCGCTAGATGCCGAGAAGGAGTGTTTTTATGAAAAAGAATATCGTATTGGCAGTTATTGCAACTGCGGCTATGGCGTTCAGCCTGGTAGGATGCGGCGTTAAGGTCACGAACATCTCGGTTCCGGATGCTGCGACCCTCGAAAAGGGTGAGAGCATCACGCTGCCGGTAAATTTCGGCACGGAGGATGCGCCCGCAGAGACGCCTGTCATCGCAACTGGTGAGTCTGCTACGGCAGAAACTGCTGCGCAGGATGAAAAAATTGCCAAGGCGGCTGAGAAGCTGACGCTCACGTGGACTTCTTCCGATGAGAGTGTTGCTACGGTTGATGAGACCGGCACCGTTACGGCAGTCGCAGCCGGTGAGGCTGAAATCACCGCAGCAGTCAAGGATACTGAGATGCAGGATGTCTGCGTCATCACCGTCAAGGTATCCGCGAAAGAGTTGAAGGTTCCCGATACCCTGGAAGTCAAACTCAACGATACCGATGAAACCGCAATCGAAGCGAAATGCGAGCCGAAAGATGCGTCCAACGTTTCGTTCGATTTCGCTTCCAGCGATGAGGAAGTCGCTACCGTCGATAAGGACGGCAAGGTGAAGGTCCTTAAAGCAGGTGAGTGCGACATCACCACGACCCTCATGCAGAATGGCGAAAAGGTTGCCGAGAAGACGACTCATGTGAAAGCGTTCTATGAGGTTGAAAGCATCACGCTCGATTCCAACGAAGGTAAACTGACGGTCGGTAACTCTCACACCATTAAGGCAACTGTTGCCCCCGAAGAGGTCGCCGCCGAGACCACTATCGAGTGGTCGTCCAGCAACGAGAAGGTCGCTACCGTCGATTCCAATGGGAAGGTAACTGCCGTTTCCTCCGGGAATGCAACCATCACGGCGACTGCTGGTGAGGAGAGCGCCAACTACGAAGTGACGGTTGAACAGCCGAAGAAGGTTACGACCAGCAACAAGACTTATAAAAGCAGCGGTTCCAGCAACAGTGCTGCTGCCGTGACGCCGACTAATCCGGCACCTGTTGCGCCGGTTACGCCGTCTGCTCCCGCTACGCCGTCCGCTCCCGTTACGCCGGTACAGCCCAGTAATCCGGAGCCTGCTGCTCCGGCTCCTGCGCAGCCTGACCCGGCACCGGCACAGCCTAGTAACCCTGAACCGGCGCAGCCGAGCAATCCCGAGCCTGCACAGCCGTCTCAGCCGAGCGGTGGAGACTCCAACACCGACTGGTGGGGCACAGTGATTCCCGGTGAGGCTGATAAGAGTTGCCCTCCGGAAGAACACGAGGTCGGTTGGTGCTAATCTCGCATATCGAAACGTGTAAATTGTAATGCCAAACTCGTAGTATAGAAGGGCAAACCTTCTTGCTACGGGTTTCCTTTTTCTAAAGAATGACATCTACATATTATAATAATGTAGGGAGTGAGTAAATGAAAAAGGAATTTGCGTTAGCAACCGCCACCGCTGTTACAGCACTTTTTCTTTTTGTAGGATGCGGCGTTAAGGTCACGAACATTTCGGTGCAGTAACTCCTACCGATACAGCCATCAAAAATAAAAGAACTCGTAGCGCTGGGATACTGCGTCCCTCTGCTACGAGTTTTCTTGTTTACGGAATGCTATTTCACTTGTTATCTGCGAGATTCCCAGCTTTTCCGTTTGCCAGAATGTGCGAGTTGAATACAATGAAAAGAGAAAGGAGCAGTGACGGAATTGAAACCGATAAAGCTGAAAGAACTCCTGCGCACAGCCAAGGACCCTGCCACGCAGAGAATTGTCATTGATGAAGGTCTTTGGTTTGATGCTCCTCTATTTGAAGGTGTTGTTAAAGATGTGGATGAAGCACTCGGAGAACGTATCATATCAAATTGGCAGGTGGAAACAGATGGTACGCGCTTAATTGTATCAAGCAATCCACCCCTCCAGGATTTGCAAGAATGTAGACCTTCTAAGATAGCACATATGGGATAACTTTAGTTTTTTGGTTTGCAAAGATGATGGACTGCCAAGAAACGCATTGATTACGACCGGTTTATCGAAACGGACATGGCGAAGGTATTCGGTTTCCTCCACCGCTGGTAAGGAATTCAGATATCCCTCATCAAACCAGCCATCACCCTTAAACGGGTTGATCGTAAAGTAACCGACACCAAACGAAGTCAGATTTTGGAAAAAATGCGTTCCCTGGCTCGGATCGACACGATAATTTTCCAGCCCGCATTCCACTATAACACGTGCATTGCTGATATGAGGCCATTTCACCGGAATGCCCAGCCAGGAGTCACTACTCCCCCAACGACCAGGACCAACCAAAACATAATTCTTTTCTTCTCCAGTGAACTGGCGGTTCATCTTCTCGATATCATAGGCTATCGACTGGTTGTTGGAGGAACAGAAAGCACCGGTCTTTACATATATAATATCCTGCACATCCGTCACAATGCCATGTCCCAAAACGCTAGTCGATGTAAGTATTGTATCCTCTTGTTCCACAAGCGTCAGGTCTTCTTCCATTACTTCCTTGTTATCCACGATCGGGCGGACTTGCAACAGATAGAATGTAGCGAAACCGAGATTCTGCGGATCTATATTTACCGCAAACTCAATCTCGATAGGCCGCCCCATCTCATCCTGTCCGACATGCAGTATCTGATCGAGCGTATCGGCCAACGGAAAAACCTCATGTTGAAGAACATTCACAAAAGACAATATCTTACGCCCGCCAGGATAGTAACCGTCACGAATAACCTGATCATAAGGATCGTATGTCGAAACGATAAACTTCAGAGAACCGTCCGCATCCGCGTCTTTCAGATTTAGACGAAGCAAATTAAACGAATCATCCACAGAAAACTGATCTGCCAGATTCTTCAAGTCAAGTGCATAAAAACGAGTTTGAGTCTCACGGAGCGCAAAGTCCATCGTACTCATCTGCAAAATATTGTGCGGATGACGAGGAGAGAAACGTAAAGTCTGTCCTCCGTCTACGATATATTTTCCAAGCCCCAAAGCAATATTGGCAATCCCGTCCTCCGCCTTTTCATTTCCAATCGGGTAGAAATTCAACGAACGTGCGACACCAGAGATAGTAGGATAGAAACGGTCATTATACCGGTTCCCTACTACTTCCTGTAGAACGATCGCCATCTTTTCCTGGTCGATAAGGTTCGATGTCGCCGTCATATATGCCTTGCTGTCACGATAAAAGACAGAAGCGTAGACTGCTTTGATCGCGTCGCTTAACGTACGGAGCATATCATATTTATCTTCCAGCTTGGGTACCATGTAAGTAGAATAAATCCCAGCGAACGGTTGATAATGGGAATCTTCCAGAAGACTAGACGAACGGACGGCAATCGGACTTTTGACAACATCGAAAAACGCCATCAGATCTTCAATCAGACGGGCGGGAAGGCTGGCACGCAGGAAATATTTCAGGATCGTTTCGTCATCCACATCACTCAGTGCGACCGGATACAGTTCGTTTGTCTCCATAAATTCGTCGAAGATGTCTGTACAGATCACGACCGTCTTCGGAATGGTCACAGCAAAGTGATCGTGTTCCAACTTGGGATAACGCTTTACCATCGCCCCAATAAACGCCAGGCCCCTGCCCTTTCCTCCCAGCGAACCGTCGCCTATACGGGCAAAGTTACTATATTCGTCGAAGCGCTCCTTCTGATAGACTGCAACAACACCGGAATTCTTCATCCGACGGTACTGCACGATCAAGTCGAAAATCAACTTGCGCGCCTCATCCATATCCTTGTAGTCGCCGCGGCTGAACG